>Ga0256839_1001568_pt1 | contig 27510 bp, 27 predicted proteins | sample 354166metaG_FD_185968 | JGI IMG/M metagenome (GOLD analysis project Ga0256839, IMG submission 185968) | Hydrothermal vent microbial communities from Mid Atlantic Ridge, Atlantic Ocean - 354-166 | ecosystem: Environmental > Aquatic > Marine > Hydrothermal vents | place: Atlantic Ocean: Mid... | reverse complement strand
GCTGGGGGCGGACCTCGTCGCCGGCGGCGCCCTCAAGTACCTTCTCGCGTCGGCCGGGGTGGCGTTTCTGTGGTGCCGGAAGGATCTGACGGAACGGCTCGTCCCGACCCAGACGGGCTGGTTCGCCGACGAGGACATCTTCGCCATGGACGTCCACGACTACAGCCCCGCACCGGACGCCCGCCGGTTCCAGGCGGGGACGCCGCCGATCCCCTCCATCTACGCAGCCGTGGCCGGGATCGGGATCGTGAACGAGGTGGGAGTCGACGCCATCGAGGCGCATGTGGGGACGTTGGCGAGACGGTTGGTGGCGGAGGTCGAGGGTCTGGGGGCGACGGTCGCCACGCCGACGACGGAGACTCCGGGACCGATGGTGGCGATCAGGGTCCACGACGCCGAACGGCTCGTCGCCGTCCTCGCCGAGGCGGGCATCGTCACGTCGTCCCGGGACGGGAACCTGCGGGTCTCGCTGCACTTCTACAACGACGACGGCGACCTCGACCGGTTCCTGGCGGAGTTCTCCCGCCACCGGGAGCTGTGGGGGTGAGGGGCGCTGCATCGGCCCGACACGCGCCATACTCGTGACATGGCCCGCAACGTCCTCGGAGGAGAGCTGGAACCCTGCAGCACCGATCCCCTCACCGGGTGGTACCGGGATGGGAGCTGTCACACCGACGAGTCGGACCTGGGGAGCCACACCATCTGCGCGGTGATGACCCGGGAGTTCCTGGAACATCAGCGGCGGATCGGGAACGATCTCGTCACGCCGATGCCGCAGTATCGATTCCCCGGCCTGGTGCCCGGGGATCGGTGGTGCGTCACCGCCGCGAACTGGCTGCGGGCCCATCTCGACGGAGTCGCCGCCCCGGTGGTGCTCGCCTCGACACACGAACGAGCCCTGGAGATCGTCCCCCTCGAGATCCTGCGGGCCCACGCGGTGGACGTCCCGCCGGACCCGGGAAGCCTGGAGGGCTGAGGGCTTCCGCTGCTACGGTGCGCGCCCATGGAGTCCCCCCAGACCCCATCCCTCGAACAGGTCCTCACCGACGCTCGGCGGAAGCGGGTGGGCGGTGGCGACCTCGACCTGGCGGTCCTGGTCTGGGAGGGTGACGACGACCTCGTCGTGTTCGCCCACGCCACCGGCTTCCACAAGGAGATGTGGGTCCCGACGGTCCGAGTGCTCCGAGCCAAGGGGGTCGGAGCGACCCTCGCGGCGGTGGACCTGCGGGGTCACGGCGACTCTCCCGAACCCGACCGGGGTCCATCGGTGTGGGATTACGCCGCCGACGTGCGGGACGTCGCGGCGAGCCTCCGTGGGCGGGGCCGCACCTTCGGGGTCGGTCATTCCCTCGGCGGCATGGCGGTCGCCGCCTGCCAGGCACGGTTCGGGCTCTTCGACGGAGTCGTCGTGATCGATCCCGCCCTCCTCCCCGCCGAGGCGGTCGAGCTGATGCGCACCATGGGCAACCCGTGGGCCGAGGCCGCCCGTCGTCGCCGGCCCTCGTTTCCGAGCCGTGAGGAGGCCTACCGCAGCTTCGCCGCCAAGGAGGTCTTCGCCACCTGGCCCGAGGAGGTGCTTCGCCTCTACATCGACCATGGATTCGAGGCGGCGGACGGGTGGAAGCTCAAATGCCGGCCCGAGTGGGAGGCGGCCACCTTCTCCCAGGAGGACTTCGCCGAGGTGTGGGACGCCGTCGAAGGACTCGACATCCCCACGACCCTGGTCACGGCGGAGCACTCCGTGACCCATCCCCCCGACGTGGCCGAGGAGACGGCCACCCACCTGCGGGCCCGTCACGTCCGCCTGGAGGGGATCACCCACTTCATCCCGATGGAGGCTCCCGAGGCGGTCGCCGAAGAGATCCGACGACTCCTCATGACGTCGCGATGAGGTTCGCGGTCGTCGCCGACACCCACGTCCGACCCGAAGATCTCGACCCGGGAGACTTCGAGGCCAACGCACACCTGGCGGCTCGGAATCGTCACGTGGTGGAGATGCTGAACCGACTCGGCCCCGCGTTCGTGATCCACCTGGGCGACGTCGTCCACCCCGTCCCCGGCGATCCCCATCACGCGGCGGCGAACGCGTTGGCGGCCGCCGCCTACGACGTTCTCACCATGCCGCTCCACGTCGTGCCGGGGAACCACGACGTGGGGGACAAACCCTTCCCCTGGGTGGATGCGCCGAAGGCCGCCGAGGAGCACTACGGGGCCTTCGAGGCCCGTTGGGGTCCACGGTGGAGGTCCTTCTCCCGGGGCGGCTGCCGGTTCGTGCTGATCGACACCCCGGTCCTCGGCACCGGGACCGAGGCCGAGCGTGCCCACTGGAGGTGGTTCGAGCAGACCCTGGCCGACGCCGAGGTGAACGGTGAGCGGACCTTCGTGTTCGGGCACTATCCCCCCTACCTCTGGGATCCCGACGAGGAGGAGCACTACGACAATCTGGGTCTCGGTGCTCGACGGCGGCTCCTGGCCCTGATCGAGCGGTACCGGGTCGAAGCGGTGTTCTCCGGCCACGTCCACCGGTTCTTCCACCGTCGCCACCTCGGCACCGACCTCTACGTCGTCCCCGCCGTCGGGTTCGTCCGGCCCGGATACGCCGAGTTCGACGCCGTCGCGCCCGCGGCGCAGTTCGGCCGAGACGACCGGGCCAAACTGGGGTTGTTCATCGTCGAGGTGACGTCCGACGGTCACGTCGTCCGACCCGTGCGAACCTGGGGAGACACGTCCGGCGGGACCGAGGCCGCGGAGATGGTGACCGCGCCGGGCTGGGAGACCCATCTGGGGGTCACGTTCCGTCACGGCTGGGCCGCACCGAGGGAGCTGGCGATGGGGGGCCTCGACGAGTTCACCCGCACGTTGGCTCGAGACGACGCACCCACCTTGGCGTTGTGGGAGGCGAGGATCCGGCGGGTCCGGATCCCCCTCGGCGATCTGGCACGTCCCGAGACCAGGGAACGGGTCCTCGAGTTGGCGGCCCGGGGGGTCGAGTTCACGGTGCTCGTGGCCGGGGTCGGTCGGCTGGGGGACGTCCCGCCGGTCGCTGCCGTCACCCGGTGGGAGGTGGTCCTGGCACCCGGAGAGGTCTGGGACGCTCGGATGCCGCGCCCACCGTCGGGCGTCGTCGCGGTGGGTCCTCTCACCCCATGGGAAGGATCCGGCTGGAGCCACGGGCACTTCGTCGCTCACGGCTTCCGTCCCGACATCGACCCGGAGGCTCTCCAGGCGACCGTCGGCCCGGCCGACGAGGCCGTGTTTCGCATCGGACCCGACGCCCCCGTCTGGGAGACGGCAGAGGCGGTGACGGGGATCGTCTCGGCGAGTGGGATGGGTGCCGTCGTCGTCGCCCAGCTTCCGCGACGTTCCGAAGGGTCGATGTTCGACGACGACACGCTCGTGGCGAACCGAGTCGTCGAGGCGGAGATCGTCGCCCGGTCCGGCGTGGAGGTCTTCCTCGACGGGTTCGGTGACCACGACCGGGGGTACTTCCCGCGGGTCGGCCTGCTCGACCGGCGAGCCGATCCCCGGCCGAGCCTCGGCGCCCTCGTCGCTCTGGGACACGCGGCGGACGGTCCGGGCCGGCTCGTCGAGAACGCCGGGTCGGTGCGGCTCTTCGAAGGGGACGGTTGGCGGTTGGCGCTGGTGTCGGATCCGGTAGAGGTCGGGGGGCGGTGGAGATCCCTCCTCGACGGACGGCACCGGGAGGGTCGCCTCGATCGGGGTCCGTGGCTCGCCGTCGGCCGGAGCTGAGCGGCTCGCTCAGGAGACCCCCGCGAACCGGACCAGATCCAGCGCCACCGCATCGGCGGTGGCGGTGAGCGCCGCCTCCTGGGCCCGTAGATCCCGACGCGCCGGCTCGCCGAGGTCGACGTAGACCTTCAACTTCGGCTCGGTGCCGGAGGGTCGGACGAGGGCACGTCCGCCGTCGAGCCGGTATTCGACGAGGGGCGTCGCCGGGAGCCATCGGGGGCGGCGCTCGGCGCCGATCCGATAGTCCTCGATGCCCGTCACCGTCAGGCCGCCGAGGGTCGACGGACGGGTGGATCCGAGACGGGTCATGGCCGCCTCGATCTCCTCGGTACCGCCGGGGCCGGGACGGACGACGGAGTGCTGGACCGAGACCCACACCCCGAACCGGCGGTACAGGTCGTCGAGTCGGTCCCAGACGGTGCGGCCGCGGGCCGCCTCTTCGGCGGCGAGCTGGGCGAAGACGACCGCCGCGCTGATCCCGTCCTTGTCCCGCACGGCGGGCCACACGGAGTAGCCGAGGGCTTCTTCGTAGGCGAACAGGAAGCGACCTTCGCCGGCGGCTTCGAGGTCCAAGACGGCGTTCCAGATCCATTTGAAGCCCGTGAGCGTGACCACGTGGACGGCTCCCACGGCCTCGGCGACGGCGCCGAGCATCGGGGAGGACACGACCGTGTTGACGAGGATGGGGCGCTCGAGATCGGTGTGGCAGAGGAGGAAGTCGGCGAGGAGGACGCCGATCTGGTTCCCGGTGAGCTTCCGGAACCCCTCTGCGACGGGGAGGGAGACGGCGAGCCGGTCGGTGTCGGGGTCGTTGGCGATCACGAGATCCGCGGAGACGCGGGCGGCGAGGGTCTCCGCCAAGTCGAGGGCGCCCGGCTCCTCCGGATTGGGGAAGGCGACGGTGGGGAACCGGCCGTCGGGCTGGAACTGGTCGGCGACGGTGTGGACTGCGGTGAATCCGAAGCGGGCGAGGGCGCCGGTGGTCCAGGGGCCGCCGACGCCGTGGAGTGGCGTGTACACGATGTCGAGGGTGTCGGATCCTCGTTCGGGGGGGAGGAGCCGTCGGAGATCGGCCATGTAGGCGTCCCACAGGTCCAGGGGCGCGGACAGGGGATGCCCGTAGGGGTCGTCGGCTCGGGGGACGTCGATCGCCCGGCCGACCCGGTCGATCGCCGAGGCGATCTCGGTGTCCACCGGTGGGATGATCTGGACGGCGTTCGACCCGTACACCTTGTATCCGTTGTCGGCGGGCGGGTTGTGACTGGCCGTGATGGCGATGGCCGCATCCGCCTCGAGCTTCCGGGCCGCGTAGGCGATCACCGGCGTCGGTGTGGGTTCGGGCAGAAAGCGGACGTCGATCCCGGCGGCGACCAGGACGGCGACGGTGTCGGCCATGAAGGCCTCACTCGACAACCGTGCATCTCGACCGACGACCACCGGGCCTCGGCGGCCGTGGGCGGCGAGCCAGTCGGCGACGCCCTTGGTGGTCCGGATCACCGTGGCCCGGTTCATCCGGTTCGACCCGGCCTCGACCCGGCCTCGAAGTCCGGCGGTCCCGAAGCGGAGGGTTCCCGCCATCCGGTCGGCCAGCTCGGTGAGGTCGTCGGCGGCGATGAGGGCCTCGAGCTCGGACCGGGTCTCGGGATCGGGATCCCCGGCGATCCATGCACGGGCGGCGGCGATGAGCTCTGATCGGTTCACGGCCCGCCAGGCTACCGGGAGACGGGACGGGTGCCTCCCTTCGAAGGGAGGCACCCGTCGGTGCGACCTCGGTTCGTCTCAACCTTCCACGGTGATCTCGATCTTGGTGACGGCGACGGATTGGTCGTCGTCGCCGAGGCCGGGGACGTCGGTGGTGACGTCGGGTGGCGCGAAGTCGTAGGCGCCGTTCTGGTTCATGTCGATGTGGACCATGGGGAAGACGGCGGCGGAGGCTTCGAGGGGGGTGTCGAGGGTGACGACGACGTCGGTGCTGGTCCCTTCGGGGAGCAGGTCGGAGACGCCGATCACCGGGCCGGGACCGCCGTCGCCTGCGGCGTGGACGGCGACGAAGCCGGGGGCGGGCAGGGTCACCGAGGCGATGGTGACGGTGGTGCCGTCGGAGGTCTGCGCCTCCGCCTCCAACGCCGATGGCGACCGTGGCGGCCCTGCGGCTTCGGGGGCGGTCGTCGTCGTGGCGACCGTGGTGGTCGTGGTCTCGGGGGCGGTCGTCGTCGTGGCCTCCGGCGCAGAGGCACAGGCCGCCGCCACCAGCGCGAAGCCGACCGCGGCAGCAGGCCAGATCCGGCGATGTCTCATCGTGATCCTCCCTTTCGTCGTATCCCCCTCTACGTCGAAGGGACGGATCCGGTTCGCGGATCCGTCAGGCGTCCGCGGTGGCCCGTTGGGCCTGAAGCATGATCACGCCCAGCAGGCTCGCTCCGACGAGCACCACCGGTTCGTAGCCGGCCCGGAGCAGAAGACCGGCCGCCGCCGAGGCCCGGTGGCCGGTCGTGCAGCCGATGTAGACGGGTCGCTCGGGGTCGAGGTCGTCGGGGATCTCTTCGAGGAGCTCGGGGAGGAAGATGTGGCGTGCTCCTTCCAGTACCCCCATGTCCAGCTCGTTGGGGGCCCGTACGTCGAGGACCTGGGCGTCGGGTTCGGCCTCGTCGAGGAACTCACGGGCGGTCATCGTCCGGTGGGACTCCACCGGACGGCCCTCGGCGATCCATGCGTCCATGCCGCGGAGGGCACCGCGGACCCGCTCGAATCCGATCCGTGCCAGGTCGACCGCGAGCTCTCTCGGATCCTGGTCGTCGCCGACGACGAAGACGATCTCGGCGTCGTAGGGGAGCAGCCAACCCGCCCAGGTCGTGAAGTCCTCGTTGGCCTCGATCCCCCAGGCGCCGGGGATGTGGCCTGCTGCGTAGTCCGCCTTGGGGCGCACGTCCACGATCTCGGCATCCAGCGTGTCGAGGTCGGACGGGGTGAGCTCGGGGACGTCGATCTCCGGCAAGGGCTCGGGTCCATACAGATTCGCAGGCCCCATGTACCGGTAGTAGCTCGGGTAGGGGACCAGACCCGAGAGCTGTCCTTCGACGAAGCTGTCCTCGTCGGGGTAGGCGAGGACGGGGTTGGTGGCCTTCTCGTCCCCGATGGTGGAAGTGGTGACCGCGGCCACCGTGGCGGTGCAGAAGGATCCGGCTCCGTGGGTGGGGTAGAGGCCGACGTCGTCGGGGAGGGCGGCGAGGCGGTGGACCGACCGGTATTGGAGGCGGGCGAGGGTGTCGGCCCGTTCGGGGCCGAGGAGGTCGGGGCGGCCGGCGGCACCCACGAGCAGAGATCCGCCGGAGAACAGGGCGACCGGACGACCTTCGACGAGGACCAGGTAGCTGGTGTGCTCGGGGGTGTGGCCGGGGGTGTGGATCGGGCGGATGGTGAGCGGGCCGCCGTCGAGGTCCTCCATGTGGAAGGCCGGGGTGTGGCGGAAGGCGGGGGCGGCGGCCGCGGGGAGGACGAGCTCCGCCCCGGTGCGGGCGGCCAGGTCTCGGCCGCCGGAGACGTAGTCGTTGTGGAGGTGGGTCTCCAGCACGAAGCGAAGTTCGGCGTCGTGATCGGCGAGTACGGAGAGGAAACGGTCGCTGTCGCGTTGGGGGTCGACGACGAGGGCGCGACCCTCGTGGCTGAGGATGTACGTGCTGTCCCCGAGGCCGGGCGTCCTGATGGTGGTCACCTGCATCCTGTCTCCTCCGACATATGCGGAATTTCGAATATACCGGAGCCGGGGACCGCGCGAAGGGAAAATGTACGGATTTTTTTCGAGCCCGGGGGCTCGGCGTCCCCCGTCCTCGGTCAGGGGAGATCGGGGATCAGGTTGGTCTGGGGCCGGTGACCGGGGGAGTCCCAGTCCACCCGGAAGACGTACCGATCGCCCCGCACCAGGGTGATCCGCCACTCCAGCGGACGGCCATGGCAGGTCGTCCTCCGGTCGATCTCGAACGCAGGATCGCCCACATCGATCCCCAATTTCACCGCTTCGGCGCGTCCGGGGACGATGGGACGGATGCGTTCCATCCCCGATTCGGGACCGACCCCGCAGCGCTCCCGGAGCTCGTCGTAGAGCGCCGTCCGGGTGAAGTTCACCTCGAGCAGGGGCTCGGCGATCTCGAGGGGGAGCCACGCCCGGTCGAGGGCGAGGGGTTCGTCGTCGGCGAGGCGGATCCGCTCCAGGTAGAACAACGGTGTCTCGTCGGCGAGTTCCAGCACCTTCGCCGCCTCGGCATCGATCCGGGTCTCCTGGGCCAGCACCACCGACGTCTGGGTCACGCCCTGGGCCTCGATGGAGCGAAAGAGCGAGTAGAGCGTCCCGAGGGGCTGCTCGAACTCCGCGTCGGCGACGAACGAGCCCTTCCCACGCCGCCGGGTCACGAGTCCCTCCTGCTGGAGGTGACGGACCGCCTCCCGGACCGTGTGGCGGCTCACGCCATAGTCGGCGACGAGCTCTCGATCGGTGGGGAACCGGTCCCCGAACTCGCCGGCGCCGAGTCGCCGGCGGAGGTCGTCGAGGACCTGCTCCCACAGGGGTCGGGAGCTCCGATCGAGGTTCCGAGCGGACACCGAGGCCGAGGATAGAACGAACCGCGCCCCGGTCCGATCCCGCCCCGGCCGTCGGGAGGGCGGCGCCGGTCGCTCAGCCGGGGAGGGATGCCTCGGCGAGGCGGGCGACGTCCTCGACGCCGCCGTCGGTCAGCACGACCGGCTCGACGCCGTGACGCTCCAGCAGCGACGCCGCGATCGTCGCCCGATATCCCGTGGCGCAGACGAGCCAGGCGGGTCGGGAAGGATCGATGTCCGAGGGCAACCCGTCGGCGAGGTCGGGGACGTAGGCGTGGATCGTGCCGGGAAGGTGGAGCGTCTCCCGCTCGACCGGTGCCCGAACGTCCACGATCTGCTCGCCGCGGGCGAGGGCGTCGGCCACCTCGGCCACCGTGACCGTGCGGAAGGAGACGAGGTCCGGTGACCTCGTCAGGTCGGTCACGACACCGACGACCTCGTCGATGCCGATCCGGTTGAGCTGGACCACGGCCTCTTCGACGTCCTGGTTCGGCTCGGCGACCAAGACGATCGGGGTGCGGATGTCGTCGACCAGCCAACCGACCCAGGTTCCGAAGTCGTGCCGCAGCTCCACGCCCAGCGACCCCCGGAGGTGGGATGCCGCGTAGGCGGCGCGGGGGCGCATGTCGACGACGGTGGCGTCCACCTCGGAGAGTCGTTCGACGGAGAGGGAGGGGACCGCCGCGTCGGGGAGCGGTTCGGGGCCGTACAGGTTCGCAGGCCCCATGTACCGGTAGTAGCGGGGATAGGGCTGCAGGGCGCCGAGCTGGGCCTCGACGAAGCTGTCCTCGTCGGGATAGGCCAGCACGGGGTTGGTCGCCTTCTCCTGGCCGATCGTCGAGGTGGTCCTCCCGGCGCCGCTGGCGGTACAGAACGAACCCTCGCCGTGGGTGGGGTAGAGGCCGACGTCGTCGGGGAGGGCGGCGAGGCGGTGGACCGACCGGTATTGGAGCCGGGCGAGGGTGTCGGCCCGTTCGGGGCCGAGGAGGTCGGGGCGGCCGGCGGCACCCACGAGCAGAGATCCGCCGGAGAACAGGGCGACCGGACGACCCTCGATCAGGACCAGGTAGCTGGTGTGTTCGGGGGTGTGGCCGGGGGTGTGGATCGGGCGGATGGTGAGCGGGCCGCCGTCGAGGTCTTCCATGTGGAAGGCCGGGGTGTGGCGGAAGGCGGGGGCGGCGGCCGCGGGGAGGACGAGCTCCGCCCCGGTGCGCTTGGCGGCGTCCCGACCGCCGGAGACGTAGTCGTTGTGGAGGTGGGTCTCCAGGACGAACCTGAGGTCGGCGCCCGTCTTCTCCAAGGGGGCGAGGAACCGTTCCACGTCTCGTTGTGGGTCCACGAGCACCCCGACTCCCTCATGGACCAGCAGGTAGGTCGAGTCCCCCAGGCCCTCGGTTCGAATCCCGAAGATCTCCATGTCGTTCCTCCTCAGGCGGCGCCGAGGGCGGCCAGGCCCCCGGCGAGGTTGGCGACGCGGCGGAATCCGCGGGCGGCCAGGAACTCGGCCGCCTGCTGGGAGCGGTTCCCGCTGCGGCAGACGACGAGCACGGGCGTCTCCCGGTCGAGCCGGCCGAGGGCGGCAGGCAGCTCCGCCAGGCTGATCAGCTCGGAGCCGGGAAGGACGCCGGTCGTCTGCCATTCCAGGGGCTCACGGACGTCCACGATGACGCCTCCGGTGTCGGTGACCCAGCGCTGCCACTGCAGGGCCGGGACTTGCTCGATGGTCGTGCTGTGCAGGGTCATGATGCTCCTCGCATTCGATGTCCGTACAAATACCGATGCACGAGCCCCCGAATCGTCGCGCCGAACTCGAGCGTTGTCGGAGGGAGATCCTACGCTTCGGGCGGCATGAGTGACCGGATCTGGGACTATCACGAGGACCTGGAGCGGCTGGCGCGCTATCTCTGCCGTCATCCGGAGGATGCCGCCGACGTCACCCAGACCACCCTCGTCAAGGCCGCCGAGAAGCTCGAGGGGTTCCGCGGGGAGGCCAGTCTTCGCACCTGGCTGCATCGGATCGCCACCAACGAATGCCGGATGCTGCGCCGCCGCCGAGCCCCCTCGAGCCTCGACGAGCTCTTCGACGACGTCGCCGAAGGTCGGGCGCCCGAACAGGCCGATCTCGCCCCCGATCCCGAGGAGGTCGTGCTCGATCTGGAGCTCCGGGAGGCGGTGCTGGCAGGCCTCGAGAACCTCCCGGATCGATACCGCTGCGCCCTCCTGCTCGTCGACGGCCACGGACTCTCCTACGACCGGGCAGCCGAGGTGATGGGCGTGACCGGCCCGGCGCTCCGGAGCCTCTTGTTCCGGGCCAGAGCGGCGCTGCGAAGCGCCCTCGAGCGAAGCTGACGTCGCCTCGGCTTGCGGACGGAGGGTGCGGGCACCACGATGGCGTCGGAAGGTCGAGAACGCTGATGGCGACGATCACCCTCGTGGCGGGAGCGCTGGAGGCCGATCTCTTCGCCGCCCGCCAGCAGATGGCCCTCTCGTTGGGATTCCACATCATCCTGGCGAGTCTGGGGGTCGGCTTTCCGATCTTTCTGCTGATCGCCCACTGGCGAGCGGTGTATCGAAGCGACCGCGACGCGGCCCGCCTCACCCGGCGATGGCTGAGGGCCTTCTCGGTGCTCTTCGCCGTCGGTGCCGTGACGGGGACCATCCTCTCCTTCGAGCTCGGGATCCTCTGGCCCGGCCTCATGGGGACCTTCGGGGACGTGTGGGGGCTCCCCTTCGCCATCGAGGGCGTCGCCTTCTTCCTGGAGGCGATCTTCCTCGGGCTGTATCTCTACGGGCGACGCCGGTTCCCGCCGAAGGTCCATCTCCTGGTGGGACTCCCCATCCCCGTGGCGGGGATCGCGTCGGCCTGGTTCGTCGTCACCGCCAACGCATGGATGAACCAGCCGGCCGGATTCGACCTGGAGACCTATCTGGCGACGGGCCGGGTCGAAGAGGTCGATCCGCTGGCGGCGATGTTCAACCCGGCGACACCGGTGCAGACCGTTCACATGATCCTCGCCGCCATCATGGTGGCCGGATACCTCACGGCCTCCGTGTACGCCCGCGGGTGGCTCAGGGGACGCAGGGATCGATACCACCGGCTCGGATTCCTCATCCCCTTCGTGGTCGCCTCGGTGCTCGCACCCGTCCAGATCCTGGTCGGCGACTGGGCTGCCCGATTCGTGGCGGAGAACCAACCGGTGAAACTGGCGGCGTTGGAGGGGGTGTTCGAGACGGCATCGGGGGTGCCTCTCACGGTGGGTGGGATCGTCGTCGGGGACGAGATCCGTTTCGCGCTCGAGATCCCCAAGGGGCTCTCGCTGCTCGCCTTCGGTGATCCCGACGCGGTCGTCCTCGGGCTCGATCGGGTCCCTCCCGAGGATCGACCCCCGGTGCCGGTGGTGCGGACGGCCTTCCAGCTCATGGTGGCCTCCGGCTTCGCGCTCGTGGGTCTGGGCGTGTGGGCGGCGATCTCCGGCCTTCGGCGCAGGCTCCCGGGGAGCCGCCTGTTCTGGTGGGGGGCGGTCGCCTCGGGACCCCTGGCGGTGGTGGCCCTGGAGGCGGGCTGGGTCGTCACCGAGGTGGGTCGCCAGCCCTGGATCGTCTACGAGGTGATGCGGGTGGAGGAGGCGGTCACCGCCGTGCACGGCATTCGATACGGGTACTACGTGCTCATCGTGGTGTACGCCGTCTTGGCGGCCGCGACGACGGTGGCCCTCCGTCGTCTCCGGAAGGGAGCGAGATGAACCTGCCCGAGCTGGTGGCCTTCGTCATGTGGATCGGTCTCACCCTGTACGTGGTGTTCGGCGGAGCCGACTTCGGGGCCGGATTCTGGGATCTCGTCGCCGGGAGGGGGAGACGGGGGGCGAAGCAGCGGGCTCTCATCGAACACGTCATCGGTCCGGTCTGGGAGGCGAACCACGTCTGGATCATCTTCGTGGTGGTGACGCTGTGGTCGGCGTTTCCGAAGGCCTTCGCCTCCATCATGGCGACCCTCTACCTCCCCTGGACGGCGGTGGCCATCGGGATCATCCTCCGGGGGTCGGCCTTCGCGTTCCGCAAGACGGCGGTGTCCTTCGAATCGATGAGGTCCTTCGGTGCGGTGTTCGCGTCCTCGTCGGTGATCACCCCCTTCTTCCTCGGAACGATCGCCGGTGCCGTGGCCTCGGGGCGGGTTCCGGTCGATGGCCCCGGTGACGTCGTCCGGTCATGGTGGAACCCCACCTCGGTGCTCGCCGGCGTCCTGGCGGTCACGACCGCCGCGTTCCTCGCCGCGGTGTTCTTGGCATGCGAGGCCCGCCGCCGTGGTGACGACGAGCTGGTGGAGGTCTTCCGGCGACGGGGTCTCGTCTCCGCCGCGGTGGCGGGGGTGCTCGCGCTGGCGGGGATCGCCGTGCTCGCCTCCGACGCTCCGGCGCTGTTCGAGGGGCTGACCGCGAGGGGGTGGCCGCTCATCGGGGTCTCGGTGCTCGGCGGGGCGGGCGCGTTGGTCTCCCTGGTGGGTCGCCGGTTGCGGGCCGCCAGGGTCGGAGCGGTGGTGGCGGTGGTGGCCGTGCTGTGGGGGTGGGCGTTCGGCCAGTATCCGTGGATGCTGGAGGACTCCCTCACCATCGCCGACGCGGCCGGACATCCGGCCACGCTCCGGGCGATGCTGATCGGGCTCGGCGTGGGTGCGGTGCTCTTCGTCCCGCCACTCGTGGCCCTGCTCGTCCTCTCCAACCGGGCGGAGCTGGAGATGGAGGGCGGCCTGGATCTGATCTTCGAAGACGACGAGGCGCGTCTCAGGGAATGAGGGCCCGGAGGATGGCGACGACCGAGAAGGCGACGGTCGCCGTCCCGACGAGGCGGACGAGGCGTGGGTTCGTCACCTCCCCTCCGGTTCGCAGCACCCCGTGGAGGCGGCCGTAGCGGACGTAGGCGACGACGAGGACGAAGCCGCCGGCCGCCATCATCAGGCCGCCGGCGACGACGAAGAGCAGAGGGAGCGACGCCCGCCAGGCCCGGAAGAGGAACGCTCCGGCGACGATCATGGCGAGGGCGGTGCGATCCCAGGCCAGGGCGGTTCGCTCGTGTTGGAGTCCCTCGTCGAAGACTCGGTGCGGGCGCTCGGCGGTCATTCGGCGAAGAGGATGATGGCGGCGGCGGCGAGGCCGACCGCGGCCACGCCGATGGCCAGCAGGCTCGGCAGGTTGGAGGGCGGCAGCGGCGACCCGGTCCGGAGGGCGCGTTCGTTCCGCGACCATCGGCGATAGCTGGTGGAGGCGACGGCCATCCCCAGGACCAGCAGCAGGAGCCCCAGCTCCTTTCGGCCCCCGAACTCGGGGAGGACGGTCTCGACGCCCAGGCCACCGGCGATCAGGGCCAGGGCCGTCCGGATCCAGGCCAGGAAGGTGCGCTCGTTGGCGAAGGAGAACCGGTAGTCCGGCTCGCTGCCCACATTTCGGGGGTCCTCGCCGAAGATCGTGCGCCAGGCCCGTCGTTGTCGATCGTGCATCGCGTCGTCCGTCTGTTCGTCGAAGCCCATGGGACCAACCGTAGACATCCCCCGTGGGGGGGAGGGCGCGTCGCGCGCCCGTTGGGTACATTGGCACCGAGGTTAGACGAAATGTCCGGACAAGGACTCCATCGGCTGGTGGTGGTCGGCGACGGCATCACCGCACTCTCGGCGGCCCTCGAGGCCGCCGAGGCAGGCGCGGACGTCCTGCTGGTCGCCGAGACCGAACACCCCCTGGTCGGGGACGTCGCCGCCCACACGGGCCTGGTGGTCGAATACGGGAGGCAGGTCGCCCGGGTCGAGGGCACCGCGGAGGGGGTCGTCGTCGACATCGGAGAGGATCGGATCGAGGCTCGTGGCATCGTCCTGGCTCCGTCGCGGCTGCCGCGGACCACCGGGCCGGGGGAGGGCAACGTCCACGACGGTGTGGGCGGGTTCGATCCGTGGGACACCGACGTGCTCGTCGTGGGCGACGACGACGCCGCCATCGACGCGGTGCTGCGGCTCGAGGCCGACGGCGCCAGGGTCGTCCTGGCGCTCGGTGGGACCCCGTTGTCGCGTCTGTCTCGCCTGTCGCGGCGGACCCTGTTTCGGCTCGAGGCAGAACGCAGGGTCACGATCCTGTGGCGATCCAAGCCCGATGCGATCGAACAGGTCGGCGGGCACCCGATGGCGTTCTTCGACGACCGCCGCACGCCGGATCTCCAGTTCGACCATGTGGTGGTGGTCCGCCCGTTCCTGGCCCGCTGTGACCTCACCGGATCGGGGTCGGCCGAAGGCAGGGTGTTCTGTGTCGGGGCGGAGGCCGGGCCGGGCATGGTCCTCGTGGAGCCCGCGGAGGTCTGGGCCGGGGTGCGGGAGGCGATCTTCCCGGAGCTCGAAGCCCCCACGGTGCGGCCCAGGGTCTGGCGGCCGGGTGACCGGGAGCAGATCGAGGAGCTTCGTCGTCGCCACTACAACGCCACGATCACCTACTTCGATCGCGCCCACTCCGACCTGTGGGTGCTGCGGGTTCGCCCGGATCATGGCGACACCGCCCATCAGGCCGGGCAGTACGCCTCCCTGGGGCTCGGCTACTGGGAGCCGCGGATCGACACCGCCGAGGACCCGCGTCTCGGTGAACGATGGGACAAGATGATCCGGCGTTCGTACTCGATCTCGTCGCCCATCTTCGACGAACACCGCTACCTGGCCGATCCTCACCGCTCGGACGAGCTGGAGTTCTACATCGTCCTGGTGCCACCCTCGGGGGAGCGGATCCCCGTGCTGACACCGAGACTGGCGTTGAAACGCCCGGGCGACCGCATCTATCTCGGTCCGAAGATCGCGGGCCGATACGTCCTCGACCCGGTCGTGGACCCCTGGTCGCAGGTCGTGTTCCTGGCCAGCGGGACCGGAGAGGCCCCGCACAACGCCATGATCGTGGAGCTGTTGCGGAAGGGGCACCTCGGGCCGATCGTCTCGGTCGTCTCGGTCCGGTACCGCGCCGATCTCGGTTACCTCGATCGGCATCGGGAGCTGGAGGAGAGATACCTCCAGTACCACTACCTCCCTCTCACCACCCGCGAGCCCGACGCCGACGAGGAGGATCGGCTCCACATCCAGGACGTGATCGAGCGAGATCTGCTCGCCACTCGTTTCGGCGTGGAGCTGGATCCGGACCGCACCCACGTCTTCCTCTGCGGCAACCCGAAGATGATCGGGCTCCCGACGTGGAACGGCGATCGGCCGCGGTTTCCCGAAGCGACCGGGGTCTGCGAGCTGCTGGTGGAGCGGGGGTTCCGGCTGGATCGGAGGGCCGTCCGCGGGAACGTCCACTACGAGGAATACTGGTGAGCCGGGGGTGGCGGCTCAGGGGGAGATGTCTCCGAACTGCTCGGCCATCACCTCGCGCAGCAGGTCCATCGCTTCGACGATCTTCTTCGAGCTCAGCTCGTAGTAGACCCAGTGCCCGTCGCGGGAGCTGGTCACGAGACCCTTCTGGCGGAGGACCGCGAGGTGCTGGGAGACGTTGGCCTGGGGGAGGGCGAGCTCCTCGGTGAGCTCGGTCACCGTGCGGGGACCGTCGCGGAGGGCCTGGATGATCAGGAGCCGCTTCGGGTCGGCCAGCCCCTTGCAGACGTTGGCGTGAAGCCTCGTGATCTCGTCACGCGAGACGGCCATGATCCCCCACTATGGCAGGTGAGCCGCCGTCTGTCAGGTCGGAGACGGGTTCGTGAAACGTGGGAGGAGATGCGTCGAAAAAAAGTCCGGAGTTTTGCTTGACACCGTCGAGGTGAACATATGAAGATGCGAATATCTGCATGTGCGACGGAGTCGAGGAACAGGAGGAGCCGATGACGATGCCGGATCTGGCACCCGTCGAAGAGCCGACCAGCACCGAACCCGAGCCCGAACGGGAGAAGATGGTGCTCATCGCCGCCTCCGGCGATCTGGACAAGGCGTGGCCGGTGCTCATCCTCGCCACCACGGGCGCCGCCTACGGCATGGACGTCACGGTGTTCTTCACGTTCTGGGGCCTCGCCATCCTCAAGCGTCCGGACGCCGGCATCTCGGGCGACGACTGGCGGCAGAAGCTCCTCTCCGTCTTCAACCGGGGTACTCCCGAGAACCTCGGGCTCTCCAAACTCAACTTCGCGGGGCTCGGGCCCAAGATGATGAAGGACCTGGCCGACAAGCACCGGGTGGCGTCGGTGCAGGAACTGCTCGAGCTCGCCCAGCAGATGGGGGTGAAGCTCTGGCCCTGCCAGATGACGATGGACTTGATGGGGCTGTCACGGGACGATCTCATCGACGGGCTCGCCGATCCGGCCGGAGCCGGGGCCGCGATCGCGGAGATGAAGCAGGCCTCGATCAGTCTCTTCGTCTGATCACCCCATCGAGCGCAGCACAGGAGGAGGAAGCAATGGCCGACACCGTCGTCGACGCCCGGGGGCTTCAGTGCCCGATGCCGATCATCAAGCTCAGCCAGGCGATCATGGCCGCCTCACCGGGCCAGACCGTGGAGCTGATCTCCACCGACAAGGGATCCTGCACCGACGTGCCGGCTTGGGCGGCCGACATGGGTCATCCCCTGAAAGAGCAGTTCGAGGTGGACGGCGAGTTCCACTTCATCATCGAGCGGGCCTGACACCGAGTTCGGTGATGTCTCACCCAGTGCCGCCGACGCGCCCGGGAATCGCCATCTAATGTCCGGACGAATGAGTGCTCACGAACCGTTCCCCGGGGTGCTCGGCGCCGTCCACACGGGAGGAGGGGCCGTCGGCACCGTGGAGGCGGAGACGTCGGCCTCCACCCCGGTCCGATGGGCCAAGGTGATCGACCACACGCGGTGCATCGGCTGCCACGCCTGCACCACCGCGTGCAAATCCGAGAACGACGTGCCGCTCGGCGTCACCCGCACCTACGTGAAATACGTCGACGTCGGGACCTTTCCCCAGGCTCGACGAGCCTTCCAGGTGACCCGATGCAACCAGTGCGTCGACGCCCCCTGCGCCGCCGCCTGTCCCACCCGGGCGATGCACATCCGGCCCGACGGCATCGTCGACTTCGACAAGCGGATCTGCATCGGGTGCAAGGCCTGCATCGCCGCGTGTCCCTACGACGCCATCTTCATCAACCCGGAAGATCACTCCGCCGAGAAGTGCAACTTCTGCGCGCACCGTCTCGACGTCGGCCTGGAACCCGCCTGTGTCGTCGTCTGCCCCACCGAGGCGATTCTCATCGGGGATCTCGCCGATCCCACGTCCAAGGTCGCCCAGATCGTCCAGCGTGAACCGGTGACCGTGCGGCGTCCGGAGAAGGAGACCCGACCCAAGCTGTTCTACAAGGGCGCCCACCAGACGACCCTCGACCCCATCGCCGCACGTCGGCCCCCGGCGGGTCTGTACATGTGGAGCGAGCAGGGCGACGGAGTGGGGTCGGGGCACCCGGAGGGGTGGGCGAACTCCTCGGCGGCGGCGGTCCTCTCCTACGACGTACCCCACCGGGCGCCGTGGGATTGGCGGGTCAGCCTCTACACCTGGACCAAGTCGATCGCCGCGGGCTCCTACCTGGTGGCGCTCCTGCTCGTCCTCGTCGGCGCCCTGTCGTGGTCGTCGGATCTCTTCGTCTGGGCCGCCCCGGTGTTGGCCCTCGTGTTCCTGGGTCTGACCGGGATCGTCCTCATCTTCGACCTCGAGCACCCCGAGCGCTTCTACTACATCTTCACCAGGCCGCACTGGAGGAGTTGGTTGGTGAGGGGGGCGTTCATCATCGCCGGCTACGGGGCCGTGCTCACCCTCCAGGTTCTGGCGGGTCTGGTGGACTCGGAGACCCTGCGGCGGGTCGTGGCGATCCCGGGGCTGCCCCTCGCCCTGATGACCGCCGTGTACACCGCGTACCTCTTCGCGCAGTCCAAGGCCCGGGATGCGTGGCAGAGTCCGCTGCTGCCCGCCCACATCGCCGTCCAGGCGCTCTTCGCCGGATCGGCGGCGCTGCTGGTCGTCGCCCCGGCACTCGAACCGGACGCGGTCGCGCCCCTGGCGTGGCTCCTGGCCGCATCGGTGCTCGTCCACCTGCTGTTCGTCCTCGGGGAGGTCACCCTGCCCCATGGAACCGCCCACGCCCATCTGGCCACCTGGGAGATGGTGCGGGGACGGTACCGGCGATTCTTCTGGTGGGGCGTCGTGTCGGTCGCCGTCGGTCTCGGCGCCCCATGGCTCGGAGCGTGGGCCGGGCTCGTCGCCCTCGCCGGGCTCCTGGCCCACGAGCACGCGTACGTCCAGTCCGCCCAAGCGGTTCCCCTGGCATGAGGAGGAGGCGACGGTGAGCGAGGAGCTGTCGGGAACGGCGCGGCGGGTCGCCGCCGCCAGGGCCGAGGTGGAGGCTCGGGGTGAGACCTTCTACCCGGGCGCGAGCCGCATCCACCTGGCGGCCTTTCCGCCCAAGGAACGATGGGACGACTGGGTGGAGCTCGACAGCCGCGCCTGGCCCGAGCGGGTCGAGCGACACACCATGCTCGTCCCGACCACCTGCTTCAACTGCGAGTCCGCCTGCGGGCTCCTGGCGTACGTCGATCGGGACACCCTCGAGGTTCGCCGCTTCGAGGGGAACCCCGAGCATCCGGGATCTCGCGGGCGGAATTGCGCCAAGGGCCCGGCCACCCTCAACCAGATCACCGACCCCGACCGGATCCTGCATCCCCTCAAGCGGGTGGGAGAACGGGGGGAGGGCCGCTGGATCGAGGTGGACTGGGACGAGGCCCTCGACGACATCGCCGCCCGGATCCGAGCTGCCATCGTCGAAGGACGCCACAACGAGATCATGTACCACGTCGGGCGGCCCGGCGAGGACGGGTTCACCGAACGGGTGATGGCCTCCTGGGGGGTCGACGGGCACAACTCCCACACCAACGTCTGCTCCTCCGGAGCCCGGGTGGGATATGAGCTCTGGACCGGGATCGACCGACCCAGTCCCGACCACGCCAACGCCGAGGTGATCTACCTGATCTCCGCCCATCTGGAGACCGGCCACTACTTCAACCCCCACGCCCAGCGGATCACCGAGGCCAAGGCCCGGGGAGCCAAACTCATCGTCCTCGACACGAGGCTCTCCAACACCGCCACCCATGCCGACCATTGGCTGAGCCCCTATCCGGGGTCGGAGGCCGCCATCAACCTGGCCATCGCCAACCACATCATCCAGACCCGGCGCTACGACCGTGAGTTCGTGCGCCGCTGGTGGAACTGGGAGCAGTACCTGGCGGACCGAGACCCCGACGGGCCGGGAACCTTCGAGCGCTTCGAGGAGCTCCTCGCCGAGTTGTACGCGGAGTTCACCTTCGAGTACGCCGCCGCCGAGTCGGGGATCGACGCCCGGACCCTCGCCGAGGTCGCCGAGCTCGTCGCCGGAGCCGGGACCAGGCTGTCGACCCACAATTGGCGATCGGCCGCGGCGGGGAACCTGGGCGGGTGGCAGGTCTCACGGACGCTGTTCCTCCTCAACGCCCTCCTGGGCGCGGTGGCGACGCCGGGGGGCACCTACCCGAACGCCTGGACCAAGTACGTGCCCAAGCCGATCCACTCGCCGGGGCATCCGAAGACGTGGAACGAGCTGACCTGGCCTCTGGAGTATCCCCTGGCGATGCATGAGATGTCGATCCTCCTGCCGCATTTCCTCAAGGAGGGGAGAGGCAGGATCGACGTCTACTTCACCCGTGTCTACAACCCGGTGTGGACCAACCCCGACGGGTTCAGCTGGATCGAGGTGCTCACCGATCCCGAGAAGATCGGTCTCCACGTCGCCCTCACCCCCACGTGGAACGAGTCTGCCTACTTCGCCGACTACATCCTCCCGATGGGGTTGGCCTCGGAGCGCCACGACATCCACTCGTACGAGCAGTACGCGGGACGGTGGATCGGCTTCCGCCAGCCCGTGCTTCGCGCCGCCCGTCAGCGGCTCGGCGAGGAGATCACCGATACCCGCCAGGTGAATCCGGGGACGGTGTGGGAGGAGAACGAGTTCTGGATCGAGCTGTCCTGGCGGATCGACCCCGACGGGGCATTGGGGATTCGTCGGTACTACGAGTCCAAGCAGCGGCCCGGTGAGAAGCTCACCGTCGACGAGTACTACGGCTGGATGTTCGAGCATTCGGTTCCGGGCCTCCCGGAGAAGGCCGCCGAGGAGGGCCTCGAACCCCTCGAGTACATGCGGCGGTACGGGGCGTTCGAGGTGGACCGAGAGGTGGGCGCCATCTACGAGGAGGAGGTCCCCGAGACGGAGCTCGACGACGTCGGGGAGGACCGCTTCGGCCGGATCTACACGCGGGCGCCGAAACCGGAGGACCCCAACGTGGTCCCCGTCTCGGGTCCCGATCCCGACGACCAAGGGCGCCGTCCCGTCGGCGTCCGTGTCGACGGGAAGATCCTGCGGGGGTTCCCCACGCCGAGCGGCAAGCTGGAGTTCTACTCCCGGACCCTGGTCGACTGGGGATGGCCCGAATACGCCCTCCCGGGGTACATCCACAGTCACATCCATCCCTCTCGGCTGGAGCCCGACCAGATGCCGCTCATCTCCACCTTCCGTCTCCCGGTGCAGATCCACACCCGCTCGGCCAACGCCAAATGGCTGGACGAGATCGCCCACACCAACCCGCTGTGGATCCATCCGACCGACGCCCGGCGACTCGGGGTGGAGACGGGGGATCTGGTCCGGGTCGAGACCGAGATCGGCTACTACGTCGTGAAGGCCTGGGTGACCGAGGGCATCCGCCCCGGGGTCGTCGCCTGCTCCCATCACATGGGGCGCTGGAAGATCCACGATCGGGGACAGCGTCAGCTCATGGCGACCGTGGCTCTGGGACGTGACGGTTCCCGCTGGAGCATGCAGCGGAGACGAGGCACGGGGCCGTACGAGTCGACCGATCCCGACACCACCCGCATCTGGTGGACCGACGTCGGTGTGCACCAGAACCTCACGTTCCCCGTCCAGCCAGACCCCATCTCGGGCCAGCACTGCTGGCATCAGGCGGTGCGGGTCCGCAAGGCGGAGCCGGGCGATTCCTACGGGGACATCTCGGTCGACACCGAGAAGGCCGGGGAGGTGTATCGACGCTGGCTGGAGCTGACGCGGAGGGCAGATCGGGTCTCACCCGACGGAACCCGCCGTCCCCACTGGTTCCTGCGTCCACTCAAACCGGCCCGTGAAGCCTTTGCGCTCCCTCCCGAACGCCGCTGAGACCGCCGACCTGGCGCGGTCGCTCGGCGTCTTCGTCGAGCGCCCCGACCGCTCGCTCTCGCCGGTGGCGGACGCGTTGGGCCTCGCCCTCCCCGACCGGGAGGAGCACACCGCGCTCTTCGTGCTCGCCCTCCCCCCCTACGGCTCCATCTATCTCGGGCCCGAAGGGAGGATCGGTGGCCGAGCCAGGGGCGTGATCGCCGGGTTCTGGCGGGCGGTGGGTGCCGATCCGGGCCCGGAGCCGGATCACCTCACGGCGCTGCTCGGCCTGTACGGCTCGCTCATCGACCGAGCGGAGGCCACCGAGCCCGAGGCACGGAGGGTGCTGGCGGTCGAGGCGGTGCGGGCCCTGTTCTGGGAGCACCTGGTCTCGTGGCTGCCGGCATATCTCGTCGCGGTTCGAGCCCACGGAGGGGTGTACGCCCGGTGGGCGGAGCTCTGCGGGCGGTTCCTGGTGGACGAGGCGCGCCGGCTGGGTCCGCCGGCGGCGACTCCCATCCATTTCCGCGATCCGGGTGCCGGGCCGGATCCGAGGTCGGAAGAGGATTTCCTCGAGCCGCTGCTCGCCCCGGTACGCTCCGGGATCGTCCTCACCCGGGCCGACCTCGCCACCCTGGCCCAGGCTCTGGGCCTGGGGCTGCGGATGGGGGAGCGGCGATACGCCCTGGAGGAGATGCTCGCCCATGACCCCCGAGGGGTGCTCGCCGGTCTGGCCGACCTGGCGACCACCTGGGTTCGTCGCCTCGAGGAGCTCGACCATGTCCTGGCGCCCGTCGTCGAGCATTGGGCGCGGCGGGCGGCGGCGACCGCGTCGGCGCTCCGACCCGACTGAACACTCTCCGCGCGAAAGCTGCCCGATGAGGTACACTGTGAGTGGGCAGGCTGGCGAAGATGGGAGGCGAAGATGGGTCGGTTCAAGGGTTGGCTCCGTTTGCCGGACGACGACCCGGCCCAGGCGGTGCACGTCGAGATCGACCTCGACGACGAGCGGATCACCATCCGCAGCGAGGCGGGCGTCGAGATCGGCTCCTGGTCGCTGGACGAGGTCGGCGTCCACGCCGAGGACGACGGGTTCCGGCTTCGGGTCGAGGGCGAGCACATCGTCCTCGTGACCGAGGATGACGGACGTTTCGCCCTCGCCCTCGGCATGGCGGCAGGATCCCCACGGCTCCGGCGCCTCATGGGGGCGGCCCTCCGCTCCGGTACCTGAGCCGCGCCTTCGGACGCACTAGGCTCGCCGTCGAGTCCAGGCGGGTCGTGCCGGCGCATCGGCTCGCCGGGACGGTTCGTTCGACGGAGCGGGAGGAGATGGACGAGGGAACCCGCGAGGCCGCCCACCGGCTGGCGGCCTGTGAGCAGCTCCTGGACGTCGCCGCCGCGGTCGCCGGCGAAGAGGACGTCTCCGAGATCCTCGACGGCGTGTTCGCCCGCCTCCGGGACCTCGTCCCCTTCGACCGGCTGGAGTTCGCCACCGTGGAAGAGGGCGGTCGGGCGCTCGTCACCCGATGGGTGAAGACGACGTACGAGCCCCGAGCCATCGAGCCCGGCTACGTCCATCGGCGGGGCGAGGGGCGCGGGCCGTTCCCGGTCGACGCCGCCCCCTACATCGAGCGCGACATCGTCGCCTACGCGGAGGACAAGGCGGAGGATCACCCGGCTCGCCTCCTCGCCGCCGAGGGCATCGTCTCGGCGATCTCCTGTCCCCTCACCGTGCGGGGCGAACGGGTCGGGTTCCTCTTCTTCGGTTCGAGGCGAGCCCGGGCATTCGACGAGGTCCACCTGTGGGTCGTGCAGCGCCTGGCCGCCGTCCTGGCGGGGGCGATCAGGATGGGCAGGCTCTCCGAGGAGCTCGCCGAGCGGAACCGGGATCTGGAGGAGCTGAGCAAGTTCCGTACCACCTACCTGGCGACGATCAGCCACGAGCTGCGGACTCCGCTCACCGCGGTCGTCGGGCTGGCTGCGACCCTCCGCGATGCGCTGGACGCCCTCGACCCCGACGAAGTGACCGAGCTGGTCGGTCTCATCGCCACCCAGGCGATGGATGCCGCGGCGATCGTGGAGGACCTCCTGGTCGTCGCCCGGGCCGAGGCGGGCCAGCTCGTCGTCACCGCCGAGGAGATCGACGTGGTCCAGGAGGCCCACACCGCGGTGGAGAGCGTGGGAGGCGGAGTCCCGGTGCGGGGATCGGCTCCCCCGGCCCTCGCCGACGCCACCCGGGTCCGCCAGATCCTCCGCAACCTCTTGACCAATGCCCGTCGCTACGGCGGTCCGGAGGTCTGGATCGAGGTCGGGACGGCCGACGGAGCGGTGACCGTCACGGTCGCCGACAACGGCCCGGGAATCCCCGAAGAGGAACGGGAGCGGGTCTTCGCCCCCTTCCAGACGGGCTCTGCCGCCAAGGCCGAACGGGGCTCGGTGGGTCTCGGACTGTGGGTGTCGCGTCAGCTCGCCACTCTCATGGGGGGCAGCCTCGAATACACCTACACCGATGGGATCAGCCGGTTCACCCTGACGCTCCCCGCCGTCTGATCCGATGTCGGTCGACGAGTGCGCCGCCCGGTCGAGAGAGCTCCTTCGGGCATGCGTCGGACCCCGTGGTCTGGTGGCCTCGGCGGATTTCGCCCACTACGGCGTCGTCTGGGCTCGTGACGCGGCCGTCTCGGGGCTGGGAGCGCTCGCCTCCGGCGACGAGGAGCTCGTCGCGGCGGTGGTCGACACCCTCGATCTGCTGGCGGAGACGGCCTCGCCCCACGGCCAGATCCCCGCGGTGGTCGATGCCCGCCGGGGCACGCGGGACTTCGGGGAGGGTGGAGCGGTCGACCCGACTCCCTGGTTCGTGATCCTCGCCGGGGAGTACGTGGATCGGACCGGCGATGTCGGGACCGCCGAGCGCTGGTGGTCGACCATCGACGCCGGGATGGCCTGGATGGCCTGCCAGGACGTCACCGGCTCGGGTCTGGTCTCGGCGGCGCCGTCCACCGACTGGATGGACGCCGCCCTGACCCGGTCGGGACGAACCCTCCACCTCAACGTGCTGTATTGCTGGGCCGCACGTCACGCCGCGCGACTGGCGCGGACGTTCGGGGCGCGGCCTCGGGTCGATCCCGACGATCTACGGCGTCGGATCGATCTGTTGTTCTGGCCCACCCCCGATCGGAGCCCCGCCGAGCTACACGACCGGGGCTTCATCCACGGGGCGCTCCCCGTCGCCTATTGGGAGGCGGCTCAGGGTGATCGGCGCCATTTCGTCAGCCACGTCGTCCACGCCGCCATCGTCGATCGTCTCGACGCCCTCGCCAACGTCCTCGCCATCCTCGTCGGGATCGTGGACGCCGATCGGGCGATCCGGGTGCTCGACGCCCTCGACGAACTCGCCGTTCCGTACCCGACGCGGTCCCTCGACCCCCCGGTGCGGGGTGCCGATCCGGACGCCATGTGGATCCGGTCCGCAGAACACGTCATCCCCGAGCGTTGGCGGAACCTCCCCGGTCGGTACCACAACGGCGCCGTCTGGCCCTACATCGGCGCCCTCCACGCGGCGGCGGCCGCCGCCGCCGGGGACGAGGGCCGGGCACGGGTGCTGCTCGGCCGCGTCGCCCAGGCGAATCGGCTCGGCGAGGACGCGCCATGGGGGTTCCACGAATGGATCGACGTGGAGGCACGACCACGGGGGGCGACCGGCCAAGCCTGGAACGCGGGTGCCTTCCTGTTCGCATGGGAGCGCGTCCGTGGGCGCTGAACGGTCGGTGGCGCCGTGGGTGGCATCGGTGGCGGCGGGGGCCGTCGCCGGGGCCCTGGCCGGGTTCTTCGGCGTGGGAGGCGGGATCGTCCTCGTGCCCCTCTCCATCTGGCTGCTCGGCCTCGACCAGCATCGGGCCCACGCCACGTCGCTCGCCGCCATCTTCGTCATCGCGTTGGCCGGGACGGCTCGGTTCGCGGTCGCCGGCTCCGTCGACTGGGTGGTCGGGATCGGCCTGGGAGCCGGAGGACTCGTCGGATCCACCTACGGGGCGGGCCTCATGCACCGCCTCTCACCTCGGGCACTCCGCGGGGTCTTCGCCGTCGTCCTCGTCGTCGCCGGGACGCGGATGGTGCTCGGATGACGGTCGTCGTGGCGGTCGCCATCGGGTTCGTCGCCGGGGTGGCGGCGGGGGTCGCGGGAATCGGGGGAGGGGTGATCCTGGTCCCCGCCATGGTGCTGCTCCTCGGGCTCGACCAGCACGCCGCCGAAGGCACCTCGCTGCTCGCCATCGCCTTCTCCGCGGTCGCCGGAACCCGGGTCAACCTTCGCAACGGCCGTGTCGATCTGCGGAACAGTCTCGCCCTCGGCGCGGCAGGGGCCGTCACGGCGCCCCTCGGGGCGGCGTTCGCGTTGACGCTCGACCCTCGCCTCCTCGGGCGGCTCTTCGGGGCGTTGGTGCTCTACTCGGGGCTCCGCATGGGATGGAGCACCCTGCGGACGTCAACGGACGACCACGACACCCCGTGAGGTGAGCTCGGCGATCGCCCGCTCGTCGTCGCCCGGCTGCAGGTTCACCGCGGCGGTCGCCTCCCGCAACACGGCCGCCGAGAACCCGGCGGGCACGGCATCGGCGGCCGTGGCCTTCACGCAGTAGTCGAGCGCCAGCCCGACCACGACCACCTTCGAGATCCCCGCCTCCCTCAAGATCCCGGCGAGGGGAGTGGGGGACGTCTCGTCGGTGACCGGGTCGCGCACCGTGAAGCCGCTGTAACCGTCCTCGCCCCCGACGCCCTTGCGGACCGTGGGTCCGGCCACCAACAGGCGCGGGTGGAGCTCGGCACCCCACGTCCCTTCCACGCAGTGCACCGGCCAGATGCCGCCGTCCTTCTCGAAATGGGGCGTCGACTCCGGGTGCCAATCCTGGGTGTAGACCACGAACGCGCCCGCCGCCAGGGCTCGGACGATCTCTGCGTTGCAGCGAGTGACCACCCCTTCGCCGCCTTGGACGTAGAGGCTTCCCTCGGGGTCGGCGAAGTCGTTCTGGCAGTCGACGACGACCAGGGCGGTCTCCCGGTCGTAGTGAACGATGTCGGTCCTCATGACCCCGAGCATACGAGCTCGCCCGGCCGTCGTCCCGAGGCGAAAGGCCGGAGCGCTAGCCTCGACCGACATGGACCTCAGTCACGGGATCCTCTTCACCGATCTCTACCAGCTCACCATGGCCCAGCTCTATTTTCGGGAGGGCCTGGCCGAGCGCCTCGCCCGGTTCGACCACTTCTTCCGCTCCTACCCCGACTACGGGACTCACCAGGCCGGCTACTGCATCAACGCCGGGATGGGCGACCTCCTCGACTGGATGGAGCGGGCGGGCTTCGGGGAGGCCGAGCTGGAGGTGCTGCGGGGGTATCGGTCGGTGGGCGGTGGACCCCTGTTCGGAGACGACTTCCTCACCTGGCTCGGCGCCGTCGGGGGCTTCGACGCGGTCGCCCTGCGCGGGGTCCCCGAGGGGCGGGTGGTGCATCCCGACACGCCGATCACGATGGCCGAAGGTCCCCTCGCCATCTGCCAGCTCCTGGAGACTCCGCTCCTCAACCACCTCAACTTCCAGACGTTGATCGCCACCAAGGCCTCCCGAGTGGCGGAGGCGGCTCGGGGTGGGACCGTCCTGGAGTTCGGGATGCGGCGGGCGGCGGGGTTCGGCGCCAACGCCGCCACCCGGGCGGCGCTGATCGGCGGTGCCCGATTCTCCTCCAACGTCGGCGAGTCGGCCCGCCTCGGGTATTCGGCGAAGGGGACCCACGCCCACTCGATGGTGCAGGTGTTCCTCGCCCTCGGGGGCGACGAGCTCGATGCGTTCCGAGCCTACGCCGACGTGTATCCCGACGACTGCCTGCTGCTGGTGGACACGATCGACACCCTGGAATCGGGGGTGCCGAACGCGATCCGAGTGTTCGAGGAGCTGCGGCGTCGGGGACGGCGTCCCCTCGGGATTCGTCTC
>Ga0256839_1001567_pt1 | contig 27537 bp, 25 predicted proteins | sample 354166metaG_FD_185968 | JGI IMG/M metagenome (GOLD analysis project Ga0256839, IMG submission 185968) | Hydrothermal vent microbial communities from Mid Atlantic Ridge, Atlantic Ocean - 354-166 | ecosystem: Environmental > Aquatic > Marine > Hydrothermal vents | place: Atlantic Ocean: Mid... | reverse complement strand
TCAAAATTCAAAATGAAGTTTGATTCTAACACCCTAAACAACAGAGTGAAACAAATAATTAAATGCTGATATAAGCATGATTAATCCATACTCTGTTACGATTTTTTTATGAGTTTTATCCAAAAAATCAGGCTAAAATAGCCGCATCAAAAAACGAGACCTTGACTTAATATTATGGAACTTTTAAAAGCCTACCTTGATATCACCGTATTTGGCCTACTAGGACTTATGGGGTTTATTGCTTTATGGATTACCTTTGAGCGCCTCTTTTTTTATAAAGACTTAGCGTTGCAACAATTTGACCACGCTGAACACCTCAATATCGCCTTAACGAAAAACTTAACCACGCTGGCAACGATTGGTGCCAATGCTCCCTATGTAGGGTTACTAGGAACTGTCGTCGGCATTTTAATTACCTTTTATGAGCTTGGACAGGATCATAACTTAGATACTGGTGCAATTATGACAGGGTTGGCGTTAGCTCTCAAAGCCACTGCAGCGGGGATTGCCGTCGCCATTCCTTGTATTATGGCGTACAACGGACTCAATCGAAAAGTGGATGTGTTTAATGCGATATATCGTGCCGATCACACCAAAAATACACCACCACAATCACCAGAGACCTTATGAAACGATTTGATAATATCAATGTCATTCCACTCATTGACGTTATATTGGTACTGCTGGCGATTGTGCTGATGACCGCCAGTTTTATTGTAAAAGACAGTTTAAACATTGACCTGCCTGAAACCCAAAGCACGCAAGCCTATGTGCCTGAGCAGGACAGCACGCCAGTCTATTTTCATCTAGACCATAAGAACCAACTCTACATTGACGAAACTCCCCAAACACAAGCCTTTGCGCACGACTTTATTCAAACACTGACCACCGAACAGAGTATTGTGATTCAGGTTGATAAAAAAGCGGAATTTGGTCACTTTGTGCAGCTCATTGACCGTCTAAAAGAGCAACAATTAGAGAAGCTCACCATCTTAACCAAAGCGAGTGAAGCACCCTAAAATGAACGTGCTTACGCCCGCTAAAAAAGCTTTTCTGATGGCGATAGTGATTTACGCATTGTTGCTATTACTCGGTTATATTTGGTATAACGCCAGTGCGGAAACAAAAACCGAGCGTGTCACACTAACCACTGTTCCCGTCACACTCGCCATGTTTCAAAGCCCAGAGGTCATTTTGGAGCCTACGCCAGCCATTATTGAAGAAACACCTCAACCCGAGCCAATCAAACCCGTTGAGCAACTCATTGAACAGCCTATTGAACAAGTGATTGAGCCAATTCCTAAAAAAGTAGCGCCAGTACCGAAGCCTATCGAACCAAAAATAATGCCTGAAAAAACTGCTCCTCCCCCTAAAAAGGAAGAGGTCACACAAAAGCCATTAGAAGTACCAAAAGAGACGCCTAAAGAAACGCCAAGCATTGAACCCAAAACAGAAACCAAAAAAATTCTCCCCCCCCCTATTCAAGCAACAGAGCCGACAAAAGAGATCACGACTGAACCTGCGATTCACCCCAACCTCTCTGACAAAGCAGAACAGAGCTATTTAAGTGAACTCAATGCGATCATTGCTCAGCACGCTTACAACAGTTATCCAAGACGAGCAAAACGTCGTAATTGGCAGGGTGAGGTATTGATTCAATTCATCCTACAACCCAATGGACGCATCACCCGTTTGAGCATTGTTGAATCTTCAGGGCGTCAACTCTTGGACAACGCAGCATTAGAAATTTTTCAACTCAAAATGAACCATCAATTCAAACCTTTTCCAAAAGAGATCGTTCGTACACAATGGCGAATTGAAGTACCTGTGAGTTACAACTTAAATTGATTCTGACTATTTTGGTACACTATGCAAAATAGAAAACAGTCACCATAGGAGTTGTGCATTGTGAACTTTACCGTCCCCACACAAAGTATTGAAGAGACCAAAGCCGATTTGGTCAAACGCTTTACCCATTTTAAAAACCCCAAAGATCGCTATAAATACCTGATTGATATGGGCAAACAACTGCAAAACTTAGACGAGTCGTTTCAAACCGATGAGAACCGCATTCATGGTTGTCAATCTCAGGTGTGGATTCATATTGAAGAGAGCGAGGGTCGTCTCTTTATGCAGGCCAAAAGTGATGCCGCGATTGTATCGGGCTTAATTGCCTTGTTGCTTAGAATTTATAACGGTCGAACACCAGAAGAAGTAGCAACAACCCCGTTAGAGTTTTTAGGCGAGATCGGTTTACTGCAACAACTCTCTCCCAATCGTTCTACTGGGCTGTATCACATGATTAAACGCATTCAGTCTGAAGGACAAAAAAGACTACATTAAGAGACCTTTGCACGAGAGGATACACGGATAAAAAAGGCTAAAATATGTCTGCTTTTTGTTGAAAACCTTGTGAATAGCTAGCTATTCTCTGCGATTTCCGCCTCAATCAGTCAAATTTTATCTCTTTTTTCTCTCGCGTCCCTCTCGTGCAAAGGTCTCATTAAAACAAAAAAAGGGGGGGGGAGAAAATTTTTCTCCTCCCCCCTTTTTTTTAAGTTTTTAGGTTCAAGCTATAAGGTTGCAATAATTTTTTCAGACAGTGGAATTTTGACTTTTTTACCCACATACAACTCATTGGCATTTTTAATATTATTGAGTTTCTTCAACACCTTGGTACTCACCTGATAATTTGCCGCAATTTGCGATAATGTATCGCCACGTTGCACTTTGTAGTGTACGTACAGTGTTTCGCCCCAACGTGGTTTTTGTGCATTGTTTTCAACAAACTTATTCAAACCACTCACAATTGCACTCGCCATTTTTCGTTGAAACTTCTTACTCACCAAGTTACGCGCTTCATGCGGATTGGAAATAAAGGCCGTTTCAATCAATAATGATGGCATATCAATCGATTTTAATACCGCAAAACCAGCCGACTGTACCGAGTGTTTATGCATTTTGACCTTTTTTTGCATCTCACCTAATACGGTTTTAGCCAACTTACGACTGCTTCGAATATTCGCTTCTCGTGCTAAATCGCTCAATGCAAATGCCACATCCTCTTCTCGACCATGCAGTTTCACATTTTGTAACGAAGCATTTTCACTTTTCGCTAATAAACGCGCCATCACACTGCTTGCACCGCCTTGAGACAAGACATAAACTGAGCCGCCACGCACCGAGTGGTCATGAAATGCATCGGCATGAATCGAGATAAAAATATCGGCATCCTTCTTTTTGGCAATCTTAATGCGATCTTTTAAAGAGATAAAGACATCTTTGTCTCGAGTTAATACGGCTCTCATTCCCGGCTGACGATCAATCAAACGTTTTAACTCTTTTGCCATGGCTAAAGTTACATGCTTTTCATGTGTATTATTCGCCCCCGTTGCACCACGATCTTTCCCGCCATGACCCGCATCAATCGCTACAACCAACATTTTTGGTTTACTAAAAACCGCACTCTCTTTATTTAATAATGAACGTGTCGCTTCATTTATTTTTAAGCCCCCTTTTGGCGTCGCTCTTTCTGTGGAAGCCAACATCGGTTTCATTTTTGACGATTTAGAGGGCGCTTTTTTGATCTTTGACACTTTTGTTGCAGAAGCCTTTTTCTTACGCTCCTGTAAATCCACCACCAAACGCTCAAACCCAGCCTTGTTTTTAGGCAACGTAAACGCGTTATGTTCACCATGTTTGTGTAAGTCGAGCACCACTCTCACGCGTTTTTTATTTTGTGAAACTCTCACTTTAAATAAGCGACTATCTGTTACAAATTTTTTATTAAACGATAAGCCATTTTTGGTTTTATAAAAATCAATCACCAAACGAGAAGGGTTACTCAGCTGAGAAACTTTATAATCGTTCAACCCTTTTAAATCAAAGACCACACGGGTTTTATCACTTTTCTGCCCAATGCGCATATTCGATAATTCAGGCTTGGCAACCGCATGAGCGCTCCAAGTAAATAGAAGAAACAAGGCCACCATAAGGGTAAACTTGGGTGCGAACCCCATTGTATTTGTTGTATTTCTCATAACCTTAACCTACTTAATCTTGTCTGTTTAATCACTGATATAACAAATACCATGCCAATAAACTTGTCATTTTTCTGACATTCACGGATTCAACGCGACGTCAAGATTCAAATCAATCGTCTTCAAAATTTTCTCCCCCCCCTCTGAGAGAGCAGAGAGCGTTATCACACGCGTGTCAAAAGAGGTCGTTTCGTGCAATACTTCTGCCTCATTGGCGTGTTGAAGTTGAATCAAAATATCCGCTTTAGGCAATACACCTTCCCCTTTTTGGGGCCACTCAACTAAAGCAACAAAAGGCGGCGTTAACAGGTCTCTAATCGCCAAATATTCCAACTCTTCAGGGTCACTTAACCGATATAAATCAAAATGATGTATCGTCCCTGCAGACGTTTGATAGCTTTCAACAATGGTGTACGTTGGGCTTTTGACCTTTTGTTGCGGTAAAAAAAACTGAATAAAGGCTCGTGAAAAAAAGGATTTACCGGCGCCTAAATCTCCCTGTAAATAAATCACTAGCCCCTTATTTTCGACCCTTTGTTGTTGATACACTTGGGCAAGCATTTGTGCAAAGAGCGTCGTTTCCGACGCATTTTCTAACGTATAATACAGATCACTCACGGTTTTCTCATTCCTAACAAATACCAACTTACTCTTCTTAATTTAGCAAACTCAATGAAAGCAAATTATACACTTTTCCTTTTAAGTTGCTAATATATAATAAGAATTAATACAAATAAAAAACAACATCATGACTGACGCCACAACACCACTTGCGCTCAAAATCAAATACTGGGGAAAAGAGCTCGGATTTTCCGATGTCGGCATCACCAATACCGACCTATCTCACTATGAAGGCGACTATTTTCAATGGATTGAAAACAACTACCATGGCGATATGGCGTACATGGAACGCCACGGCACCAAACGTACGCGCCCAACAGAACTCGAGCCCAGTACTCTCAGTATTATTAGTGTGCGTTTAAACTATTTAGATTTAAATGCCAAGTCTCCTATTGAGCAACTGCATAACGATCAACAAGCCTATATTTCACGCTATGCGCTAGGCAAAGATTATCACAAACTTTTACGCAAGCGCTTGCAAGCCTTAGCCAATAAAATCGCACAAGAAGTTCCTGATTTTCAATACCGCGCTTTTACCGACAGTGCACCGGTATTGGAACGCCCGATTGCTGAAAAAGCTGGGCTTGGGTTTACCGGAAAAAACAGTTTAATTATTCACCCCAGAGCAGGCTCTTGGTTTTTTTTAGGCGAACTCTACACCAATTTAACGCTACCAAGCGATCCACCCTTCACCAAACAGGGCTGTGGTCCTTGTACCGCGTGTATTCAAGAGTGCCCAACCGATGCGATTCTTGACAACGGCGTAATTGATGCTAGGCGCTGTATCTCCTACCTCACCATTGAGTTTAAAGGTAACATCCCGATCGAACTTCGCCCATTAATCGGTAATCGAATTTATGGCTGTGATGATTGTCAACTGGTTTGCCCTTGGAATAAGTTCACCAAACCGACCGAAGAAGCCGCATTTAAAGCCAATATCTATACCAAAAACAGCTTAGATAATATTCAATTACTCTCTTTATGGCAGTGGAGTGAAAGTCAATTTTTAAAAAACCTCGAAGGCTCGCCTATTCGCCGTATTGGGTATCCTCAATGGGTACGTAACTTGGCAATTGCCATTGGAAATAGCCAGGCCATAAACGCAGAAAAAGCCATTCATATACTGCACACTCAACTTGGGAAAATAACCCCGCTGGTTGATGAACATATTCTTTGGGCGATTCAACAACATAAAAAGCCATTGCTTTCCAACTCACCTAACGGTTTAAGTCCGAAAAATTACAGTAAAGATACGCCAAATCAACACTCTAGACAAATCCCCTTTCATGCTCCAAAATATTATCTACCATTTAAGGTGCTTTGAGAACAAAAAGCACGGAGCGCCTTTTTGCCAAAATCGTGTATTCGATATAGATCATTAACTAGAGACCTTTGCATGAAAGGGGTGCAAGAGAAAAAAGGGATGAAATTTAGCTGATTGAGGCGAAAATCGTAGGGAATACCAAGGTATTCGCAAGATGTCGCCCCGTAGGAAGTACCCTTGGGGTGCAACAAAAATCAAGTATATTTCAGCCTTTTTTATACCCCAGGGTACCCCCTCTCTTGAGCACGCTCAATTCACCTTGTCCGAGAATCCTTTCGTGCAAAAGTCTCAACTAGGCAAACCCCATGAAATACTCTATTATCGCGCTTTCTATACTTGCTGTCTCAGCGCTTAGCGTTGTGCTCTATTTAGAGACAAAACAACCCTGTAAAACGCCACAAACAGAGCAAAAGCACTTGCTACTATCTCACGCTACATTTCAATCAGAACCGATTACCCCCATCCCCGATAAACTCAACCTAAACAGTCAAAAAGTACGCTTGGGTGAAAAACTATTTCACGACGTCAATTTATCTCACAATAAAAAACTCTCTTGTGCTACATGTCATAACCTACAAAAAGGAGGCGCTGATGGGCTAGCCCTTTCTATGAGTGCAGAAAATCAAAAACTAAGTTTCCCTAACCTGCCTGCCTTTAACAGCCCAACCGTCTTTAATAGCACCTTTAATTTTGTTCAAGGCTGGGAGGGAAAAGCCCGCACGTTACAACAGCAAGCCGCCATCCCGCTCTTTAATACTTTTGAAATGGGAAATACCAGCTGGTCAAATATTCTCAACTACCTAAATCAGTCCCCTAGCTATAAAACACTTTTTTCTCAAGTCTATGGCACCCCCACAATCATCGGAACACAAATATTAGATGCGCTCAGTGAGTTTGAACGTTCGCTCATTACTCCGAACGCTCGTTTTGATCTCTACTTAAAAGGTTATCAACAGGCACTCAGTGCCTATGAACTCGACGGCTATCAACTTTTTAAAGAGAGAGGGTGTATTTCATGTCACCAAGGTATGAATATTGGTGGAAGTATGTTCCAAAAATCCGGTATTTTTAAGCCTTTATTTGGAGAGGTACCCTACATGAGTAATGAAAAACTCTTTAAGGTCCCTTCTTTAAGAAACATTGCACTCACGGCCCCCTACTTTCATGACGGTTCAATCGAAACCTTAGAAGAGGCGATTGATCTCATGGCGAAACATCAGCTAGGTATCACGCTACCACAAGATGAAAATAATAAAATTCAAGCCTTTTTAAAAACATTAACCGGAAAATACCAAGGTAAACTTTTATTAAATGAATAATCCAGCTGCACACTTAACTTCAAACAACTCCAGCGATCTATCCTCACACTATAAAAAATGGGGGGTAATTGCTCTGAGTCTTTTTTTGATTCTATTTTTATTTCAAAAAACCTTTAACCCACTACTTGAACAGCGTAGCGAAATCCTATCAGATAGTTTTTTCGTGAGTAAGTTGCAGTACGCAATTCTAAAAAACATTTCAATAAATCAAGTCAATAATACTCAAAATTTTGATCGATTAAACCTACAAGTAAACACTCTAAAACAGACCTTAAAATCACTTAAAAATAACCCGGCGATTCAAGAATATCCAGACTTAAAACAGAAGCTAAAAGCATTAGTCAACAGTGCACACCAACAGCGCCTGTTAATTGAACAATTTAAGACCAACCACTCCGTTCTACAAAACTCACTCTCCTTTTTTCCCTCAGCTTACAATCATTGCATTCAATCCATTGAAATCAGCCGTCAACCCCCCACCCTTCTGCCAGAACAACTTAAAAATACGTTGATTGCAGGACTTATGATGATGCAAAATCCATCTTCGAATCAAACCACCCTACTCAATAACACGCTGAAAGAGTTCGAACAACAGATGAACCTACCATCAAGCTGTCAGACTTTTATTGACCATAGCCGTTTACTCTTACAATACTCCCCTAAGGTACACAATATACACGAGCAACTCTCTAAGCTTAACATTGATCAAAAAATGAACTCTTTTTACACCCAACTTGAAGAGACGACAGCACAAGTTTTAGCCAAAAACCAAACCTACTACCTTATTATTTTAATTTTTACTGTTTTTTTACTATTTTATATTGGCTTAACCCTAACTAAACTGTTTCGTTCAAACCAACACCTAAAAACGACTCTAGCGACACTGTCTAAAAAACAAGCCTTATTTGAAGCGCTGGTAAAAGCCAGTTCCGCCATTACACAGTCAAAAGATAAAAACAGCTTATATCAACAAATAACCGACATTGCGACACAAGAGTCCTTATTTGAAACCTGCTGGATTGGAGAGGTTACCTCTGAAGAGACCTTGGTACCCGTTGCTTATGCCGGTGAAGGAAAGGAGTTATTTAAAGAACTTGTTATTCCTCTCGATTCAACTGATATCAAAAATAGCGGTACCATTTTAGAAAGCTACCTACAAAAAAAACCTATTATTACCAACCACTACCCGCAACGTATGAGGCATACCACTTGGTCTAAAATCATTCAAAAATTTGGCATTCAAGGCAATGCGTCTCTGCCGATCATTGTAGATGATAATGTTATTGCCATTCTGGTTGTTTATACACGAAAAACCAATTTTTTTACCAAAGACAATAATGAGTTCCTCTATCAGTTAGTTCATGATATTTCGATCGCTTTAGAACGTTTTAAGGCACAAGAGGAGCAGGCACAACACCAACAAAATTTGGCAATCTCTGCAATCGCTTTTGAAAGTCATGAGGCGATGGTTATTACCGACAAGGATGCGAAAATAATTCGTAGCAATAAAGCCTTTACCGAACTCACTGGCTACACACCACAAGAGGCATTAGGAAAAACACCCGGAATTTTAAAGTCCGAACTGCACACCGATTCCTTTTACAAAGCACTATGGAGAAAAATTGCGACCAAAGGTGCATGGCAGGGTGAGATATGGAACCGTAAAAAGGACGGTACACTCTACCCTTGCTGGCAGAGCATCAGTGCTGTCTTAGACGCTGATGGCCATGTTACGCATTACATTTCACACGCTTTGGATCTTACCAAAGATAAAAAAGCACAACGTGAAATCACACGATTAAACTATCACGATAAGCTCACGAACCTGCCTAACCGTAGCCTACTTATTGATCGACTTGAGCAAGCACTCTCCCAACCCCATCAACACTATAGTGCGCTCTTTTTAATGAATATTAACCGCTTTAAACTCTTTAATGATTCACTCGGCCACTCTGCTGGCGATGAACTGTTAATAAAAGTGGCACAGCGACTGCAAACACTCGACTTTAAAACTGTTAATAATGTATCCATTGCACGTATCGGAAATGATGAGTTCAGCATTACCTGCTTAAGTAAAATAAAAACACCAGAAGAGGCGTTGCAACTTGCAGAAACAATCGCTCCCTGTATTCAAGAAACCTTAGCCAAACCTTTTAGTATTCAAGGTCAATCCGCCATTATTGACATTAGCATGGGTGTAACCCTCTTTACCCCGTGTAATAAAACCGCAGAAGCACTGCTACAAGAAGCCAATACCGCGCTTTATCGTGCGAAAAAAATTGCGAAACAGACAGCACAAAGTACCATTCAATTTTATAATGAAACCATGCAGCAACAGACGAGGGATCACTTAAAGCTTGAAAATCAGTTACGCACCGCCTTAACCAACCAAGAGTTCAGGCTACAATATCAACCCCAAATTGCACTACAAACAGGAAAAATTATTGGCGTAGAGACCCTTATCCGCTGGCAAAAGCAAGACGGAACCTTAGTGCCTCCTAATGATTTTATCCCCAACTTAGAGGAGAGTGGACTGATTATTCCGGTTGGGATATGGATTATTGAAACCGCTATCTGTCAGGCCATTGAACTTCATAAGTTGCTGCCCGATCTCACTATGTCCATTAACTTATCAGCCATTCAATTTAATGACAAACACCTTATCGATAAAGTAAACGCACTACTCGAACAGTATCAATACCCTGCCGAGTTACTTGAGTTTGAAGTCACTGAAAGCTTATTAATGTCGGATATTGAGGAGACCATTAAAAAACTCAATGCCTTTGCAGACTTAGGTATTAAAATCGCTATTGATGATTTTGGAACGGGCTACTCCTCTTTAGCCTACTTAAAACGCTTTCCGGTCAGTAAACTTAAAATTGATAAGGCGTTTATTGATGAGATCACACATAATGACAGCAGTGATCCTGCGATTGTGCAAGCCACCATTCAAATGACAAAAGCACTTGGCATTACGACCATTGCGGAAGGGGTTGAAGATCAAGAACAACTCGAAATATTAGATTCAATGGGGTGTGATGAAATTCAGGGCTACTTCTTTTCAAGACCACTACCACCCAAAGCGTTACAAGACTTTATTTTAAAGCACCAGAAATAAGAGAGGAGCAAAAAAACTTAAATCGCTGAGCGAGCGCCCCCCTGAACATTCAACTTTTTCCGCTTATGTCGAGACCAACCGAGTAGCGCAAGCCCTCCAAAACCCAGCATCACTAGGCTAAGAGGCTCAGGAAAACTTGATTGAACGGGCGGGCGGGCAACCGGAGGGAGTTGAAAGTGTGTAGGAAGAGGGTTAATCACATTTATATTCCCCTCTCTCCTTGATAGATCCATTACAAACCTATTTGGCAGAATCACTCCTAGCTCATCAAGCGATACCTCTGAGTTTGAAGCACGAACGATATCTAGTGTCGAGACTTGAACATTTTCAAAACGGCGGTCGACCCTTACCGTTCCTTTAATACTCTCTTGAGTCCCTTGGCGGTCTAAGTCTAAATTAAAGTCATCTTGAAGCAATCTTGAATCAAACGTATTACTCACTGCCGGACTAAGCAAAAAGCCAATATTCAACTCTGCTCCAACGGCATGTGAAGACACGCCTCCCTGTGTACTTAAAAGCAACGCACACACGATCCCTCTTATTTTTTTTCGTTGAAAAAATTTACGGTGAAAATAGAAGGTACGAATGTGTTTTCTCCTTAAAATGCAATCAAAAACAACCAAGAAATAATAATTATTTCGTATTGTATTGATTCCCTATTATAGAGTCAACAGAGCGAACTAAATAGATAAAAACAACTAAAGCGATCGCGATTAATAAAACTCGTACGGCAGAACTTCTTTTTGCATTGAGGGCTCTAACCACGATTTTAACAAGCTTCTGGCGTAATTAGGCTGTATCGGACGAGCGTTATTGCCCATCATCTCATTGAGCGTTTGAATTTGCTCAGCCGAGGCATCAATTGGTTGTTTAAAGACCATCCAAAGCACCCCTTCACTGCACGGAGGCGTGGTCAGTGAACCGCTGTACTTATAAAATTCTGTATTACCGGGTAAGAACTGAGCAGGGTTTAAACTTGCTCGACGGTGTATCTCCTGCTTACCAACTTTTCTCGGTAAGTTTTTTAACAAGGTATTTAAAGCTGGGTTTACCTCTCCCTCTTGAAAAATAACCCCCAACACCGCGTAATTCCCCTCCCCATCTCGATGCACTAAATGTACTTCCATGGGGTAGTTAAAGCCATCTTTTTGATGCTCACTTGGGGTATGAAAGTGAAACTGTAACAGCTCATAACGAGCCGTACCCAGTTTAATGTAACTACCCAATGGGTAGTTAACCTGTACCGTATGACCGGTATTAACTACTTTTAACGGTACATCTCGATAATAGATATCCAAGCCCGGTAGCCCCGACGTGCCCAGTGCCGCTTTATCTTTTAAGTTAATGGGCGACTGGTTTTTACCCGCTTTACACTGTTTATACTCTGGCGACAACTCACCCCAATAACGCGGACCCTCTTGTCCAGAATAACTCCAAGCGGCATGTTGATGCATGGCATGATCTGGCTTATTCGATCCCTTCACCCTCTCTGTTGTAATAATATTTCCGCCTTTATCTACGCGTTCCGTTTGAGGCATCGGTATCATTTTAGGCGCAGGCGTATCCGTGCTCATCGAATGCGGTTGCGATTTTTCTCCCCCCCCGTTCAAACTCTCAAGCTCCGCACCCAAATCAATTAAAGGCGGTTCATTGGCACCCGCTTGCATTGATACTCCTAGCCCCATCAAACAAATAGAGCAGATAACAGGGGTCAACAAGCGATTGAAAGCGGGCTTTTTCATAATATACGTCCTACATAAAAATAAGGGGGGAGAAAATTTTAAAATTCATTCCCAATTTTAAAGCAATAAAACTGCCAAGAAAGGTGCTACCCCTTACTTAACCAAACTTTCGCTCATCCAATACCGTTTGAAACACCTCAAGTTCTGATTTTTGAATCGCAAAAACCCCCTCGCCACCTTGCTCAAACTCAAACCAAAACAGAGGCAATTCAGGATAGGTCGCTTCCATATAATATTGAGACACTCCCACCTCAACAATTAACACCCCATCGTCTTTCAAATAATGCGCGGCTTCCGCTAAAATTTTACGTACTAAATCTAAGCCATCCTTACCCGCTTCTAAGCCAAGTCTAGGCTCCTGTTGAAACTCAGCGGGCAGTGCATCCATCTCAATGGCATCGACATAAGGCGGATTCGAGACAATTAAATCGTACTGTTTTCCCTCTAACGCCGAAAATAGATCTGACTCAATCGCAAACGCCACCGCTTGCAGTCCGTACAGTTCAATATTTTGTTGCGCGACCGCCAATGCATCCGTTGAAATATCCGCTAAGTCCACCGTGGCATTGGGAAACGCCTGTAAAGAGGCGATGCCAATGCAACCGCTGCCGGTACAGAGATCCAAAACATGGGTTACTCGATCTGGGTTTACCCATGGCTCATAACGCTGTGCAATCAGCTCGGCAATGGGCGAACGGGGAACCAAAGTAGACTCATTAACCTTAAACCGCATCCCTGCAAACCATGCCTCACCCGTTAAATAGGCGGCGGGTTTGCGGCTCTCAATACGTCGTTTAAACAGCTCGGTCACCTGCTGTTTTTCGACCATGGTCAAGCGAGAGAGCCAATAGTTTTCGGGGACTTCCCATGGCAGATTTAACACATGAAAGGTCAACACTTTGGATTCATCAAACGCATTATCCGTTCCGTGTCCAAAAAACAAGTTCGCTTGACGAAACAAGGTACCACCCCAACGAACAAAATCGATGACGGTTTCCAACCCTTCGTATTGATAGTTTACATTTGTCATAACAGAACCCTATTTTTTAATCGCATGTTTTGGTCGAAATGCTTTGATAAAGGTGTCGTTGGTTTCAAGATACGCCCCTTCAATCAAATCAATGCAGTAAGGCACCGCAGGAAAAACGGCCTCCAAACACTCGCCAATCGCGGAAGGTTTTCCGGGTAAATTAATAATTAAACTTGACCCCCGTGTGCCAGCAATTTGACGCGATAAAATCGCCGTCGGCACATATTGCAATGAGACCGAACGCATCTGTTCAGCAAAACCATCCAATATCTTATCGCACACATTTGCGGTCGCCTCAGGCGTTACATCACGTTTTGCCGGACCGGTTCCACCCGTGGTTACAATTAAACTACACCCCGCATCCGCCAGTTCAATCAACGTTTGCTCAATCAACGGTTGCTCATCGGCAACCACTCTGGCAACCGCTGTCCAGTCACTTTTTAATGCTTTTCCCATCCACTCCTGCATCGCAGGGCCACCCAAATCTTCATACTCACCCCGGCTTGCACGATCCGATACGGTTACAAACCCGATTTTAATTTCATCTTTTTGCATCACGACCTCTTGAAAAGCGTTATCACTGTCCGCATATAATACCGTATTATCTTTAAACGAAAAGCCAACATTAAAAACGCCTATGACTGATTCGACCAAAAAAATAACAGATCCCCTCTTAACGGATGCCATTAAGGAACCCAACTCAACCGCCGAAGCTGGCTTAAAAGAGTCTACTGTAGAATCTATTGTCCAACCAGATATCATCGCCAAAGAGAACGATTCCGACCCTGTGACGCTCAAAGTGGGTGAAGAGGAGATTAGTATAGAGATTAATGAGTCGTTACTTGAACTGTTGGACAATCCAAATATCGAAACCCTCTCTAAAAAAATAGGGGCGATGTTTGAAAATATGAACCCTGAAAACAAACTAAAAGAGAATCTCTATCCCGATGAGATCTTTCTGCTTCCCGTTAAAGAGCGCCCTTTCTTTCCTGCACAACAACTGCCCGTATTACTGAATAAAAAAAGTTGGAGTGAGACATTTGAAGCGATTCAATCAGGACGTTGTAAATACATCGGTCTGGTGTTTGTTGATAAAGAGGAGCACGATAAAGCAAAACCCAAAGACTTTCATGCCATCGGAACCTTGGTCAGAATCCATGATCCTAAGGTCAAAGAGGACTATATTCAATTGATTGCTGAAGGGATTCAACGCTTTAAGATTGAGAGCTGGATCAACAAATCTGCACCTTATAAAGCCAAAATAAGCTACCCTGAGACAATCATTGACGGCAGTGAGCAAGAGCTTAAAGCCTATAGTCTCGCAATTATGAATGCGTTTAAAGAGTTGCTACCACTCAATCCACTCTACAGTGAAGAGGTAAAGTACTTTTTAAACAACTACAACAGCAACGACCCATCACAACTCACCGACTTTGCTGCCGGACTCACCACCGCCAAAAATGCACTACTGCAAGAGACACTGGAAACCCTTACGCTCACCGAGCGTATGGAGAAAGTACTGGTGCTGTTCAAACAAGAACTTGAAGTGACGAAAATGCAATTTAGCATTCGTGAGCGGGTGGAAGAGAACATCACCGAACACCAACGAGAGTTTCTGCTACGTCAACAACTGCATGAAATTCAGTCCGAACTGGGCATTGTCAAAGACGACCAAAGCTTAGACATTGAACGGTTTGAAAAACGTATTAAAAAGCTCTGCTTAACCAAAGCCACCTTAAAAAAGGCCAATGAAGAGCTTAATAAACTTAAAATGATCGATGCTCACTCACCCGAATACAGCGTCTCTCGTAGCTGGTTAGAGTGGCTAACCCAGCTCCCCTGGGCAACACACAGTCAAGATAAGCTTAACTTAACCCGTGCTAAAAAAATATTGGATAAAGGCCACGAAGGCTTAGACGATGTCAAAAATCGTATTTTAGAATTTTTAGCCGTCGGCGCTCTAAAAGGTGAAGTGTCAGGTTCCATTATCTGTTTGGTTGGGCCTCCGGGGGTTGGAAAAACCTCCATTGGGCGCTCCATCGCCAAATCACTCGGTCGACAATTTTACCGTTTTTCGGTCGGTGGAATGCGTGATGAAGCTGAAATAAAAGGCCATCGACGTACCTATATTGGCGCGATGCCGGGTAAATTTATTCAAGCGCTCAAAGAGTGCCAAACCGCCAACCCCGTTATTATGCTGGACGAAGTGGATAAAATAGGTAGCTCTTTTCAAGGTGATCCCGCTTCCGCACTCTTAGAAGTATTAGATCCCGAGCAAAATCATGACTTTTTAGACCACTATATGGATGTGCGATTTGATCTATCCAAAGCGCTATTTATTTGTACCGCAAACAGCTTAGACACCATTCCTGCGGCGCTATTAGATCGCATGGAAGTTGTGCGCCTCTCGGGTTACATTACCGAAGAGAAAGTACAGATTGCAAAAAACCACCTTTGGCCTTCCCTCTTAAAAGAGGCTGGACTTAGCCCTAAAAAACTGAGCATTACCACTCCCGCTATCCGCCAAGTCATCGAAGGGTATGCGCGTGAATCTGGCGTACGAAATCTTAAAAAACAGCTGGCAAAATTAATTCGTAAAATAGCCGTTACCTTTGTCACCACGCCTTTAAAAACCAAACGAATTCACGCAAAAGAGCTAGAAAAATTACTGGGTCAACCGATATTTACCTCCGAAACCGTTCACCAACAAGTGGGAACCGTAACGGGTCTCGCATGGACCTCCATGGGCGGCGCCACCTTAACCATTGAAGCCAGTCGCGTACACAGTTTAACTCAAGGGCTAAAGCTCTCAGGTCAACTGGGGGATGTGATGCAAGAGTCCGCAGGGATTGCGCACAGTTTTATCCGAGCACACCTCAAAGAGTACAAGGTAGATCCTAACTTTTTTGATAAAGCCTTTATTCACATTCACGTACCCGACGGCGCTACTCCCAAAGATGGCCCTAGTGCTGGGGTGACCATTGCGACCGCCCTACTCTCATTAGCACGCAATGAGACCATTAAAACCCCCTTGGCGATGACGGGCGAACTGAGCCTAACCGGTCAAGTGTTGCCGGTTGGCGGTATTCGAGAAAAAGTGATCGCGGCAAAACGAATTGGAATTGACACCCTCATTCTGCCCGCTGACAATCGAAAAGACTATCAGGAGCTCCCCAATTACTTACAAAAGGGCATGACCATTCACTTTGCCAAACACTTTGATGAAGTGGTCTCTTTGACGTTTAAAATATAAAGAGACCTTTGCAAAAAGGATCCCTCTAAATAGTCACCCTCTTTTTTCCATTAAAAACCAAGTGGTATCATCCAGTGGAAAAGCAGGGTCTCGATGGTATACAAAGCCGTAATCTACTAGCTTTAAATCGGGGTATTGTGTCATCATCTCTCCTGCAAAATCCCGTTTAAAATAGCGCCCTTCATTGCCACGATAACTCACTTCCACCGGGGTTGGGTTATAGGACTCTGAGAGCAAAATCCAACGTTGACTATGCTCGTACAGTGTTTGATACATTTGAGACAGTTCATTGGGGTTAATGTGAATCAACACCCCTAAGATCATCGTCATGTCATACCGTTTTGGTGTTTCAAATGCGAGTGCCGACTGGTGAAATATCTCCTGACAACCACCCCACTGCTCAAGTTGCTCTTTGGCAAAGGTATTAATTTCAACCGCTGACAACGCTGTCTTTGGGGTTAATTTATCAATTGCTTGCAGATTCAAACCAATATTTGAACCTAACTCCAATACGGAATCCAATAAACCTGTTTTTTGTAAAATCGTTGCAAAAAACGCCGTTTTACTCACTAACAATTGTTCACTGTTATTGCGTTGGCTGTATTCATCCCCAAATTCGCCTGCCCAAAAAGACTCTTGCTCTGTTTTATAATTCATTTAATGCTCCTAACCAATGTTGATGAACCGCCGTGCCTTTTTTAATAGACTCGGGCGCAACCTGTCCAATAATTTTTTCAAGGTATTTCGGTGCAATGCCATATCCTGGACGAATACTCTTTACATGTTCTGCTGTAATCACCTCACCCGCTTGAATCTCTTTAACAAAATAGAGGGAACGCCGAAACTTTACGTTCTCTTGTTCACTCGACTTTCGACCATAATCCACGCGACCTAACGATTGCCAAGCCGTTTTAACACCGTGACACAACGCTTTTAAATCGGGCTCTTCCAATGAAAAACTATCGTCCGGCCCGCCACCATTGCGGTCTAAGGTGACATGTTTTTCAACGATGCACGCACCCAATGCAATACTGGTAATGGCCGTGGTGTTATCGAGCGTGTGATCGGACAACCCAACAGGCAAAGCAAACTGGGTTTGCATATCCAATAAGGTTCGTAAATTATAGTCTTCCGCAGGAGCTGGGTAACCACTCACGCAGTGTAAAATAGCTAATTCGGTACAGCCTTCTTCTCGTGCGGCCTCAATCGCTTCAGCAATCTCTACTTGATTCGCCATGCCGGTTGAGATAATCATCGGCTTACCGGTTTGCGCCACATATTTGATTAAAGGCAGATCAATCGCTTCAAACGAGGCGATTTTATAGGCAGGCACATTGAGGTCTTCAAGGAGATCCACGGCGGTATGATCAAAAGGCGAGCTAAAAATCGTAATGCCTTGTTGATGCGCATACTCAAACAGCGGTTTGTGCCACTCCCAAGGGGTATACGCCTTTTGATATAGCTCATACAAACGTTGTCCATGCCACAACCCGCCTTCAATCATAAAGTCTGGTGATTGACAGTCTAGCGTAATGGTATCCGCAGTATAGGTTTGCATCTTAACAGCATCCGCCCCTGCACTTTTTGCCATGGCAATAATTTTATAGGCATTCTCAATGTCACCATTATGGTTGGCGGACATTTCGGCAATCACATAGGGAGGGTATGTTGTTCCGATGCTTCGCCCCTGAATGGCAAATGTTTTTTGACTGTTCACACGCTCTCCTGCTCTAAATGAAACCGACCAAAACAGTACACATCATAGTACTGACCATTTACATACTGATGCTGCTTTAAACACCCCTCTTGGGTAAAACCTAGCTTTTGATGCAGTCGAATCGATGCTTGATTAAATGCTAGCACCTCGCCAAATACTTTTTGTGCGCCCAACTCTTCAAATGCTGTGCTTAACCCAAGCGTTGTCATATTAAACCCTGTACCACGCGGGGCATCTGGAGCGATATAAAATCCCCAAGTATAGGTATCATTATCCGGTGATTTTTTTTCCAACTGTAAAAAACCAAGTGAATGCCCTTTCACCTCATAAATATATAAGTGTTGCAGCGGATTTTTGCTCTGCTTTAGAAACCACTGCTGATGCTCTTCTGCTTCAATATGATGTTGAGAACACATAAACGCTTTAATATCTGCATGATTACGCCACGCTCGAATCATTGGCAGGTCTTGTAACGTCAATGCTTTTAATTTACCGCTCAAATTTTATTTCCCCCTACTGCTTCAACGACTCGGGTTGCACCCAAACCATCCGACAACTGCCTTACAGCATGAGAGAGTGCAATCAATTTTTCAGAATTTAACGACTCTAACCTACGAATACTCGATACTAAGTGGGTCGGGTCTATTGCTAAAACCGCCTTTAAGCTTAACAGGCTACTCATAATGGTAGCCTGATTCTCTGCCGTCTGCATCAGCATTAAAGGCACCCCCAAACACGCAACCTCCCAAGTAGTGGCACCTGCAGCAGAGATCACCAAATCAGACTGTGTCATCCGTTCTGCCATATTATTCACATTCACGTTTACCGTGGTTGAATAACGCATTTTTTTCGCCTGCGCCTGCACGGTTTTTACATGCGGAGCACTTGCGCCAACAATCACGATTATTTCTGTCGCTTTCGGCAGTTGACAGCCATTAATCGCTTCTAACAGCTGTGTTGAGAAATTATCTTGGTCTACCCCTCCAAGGGTGATCAATATTCGTTTCAGCTCTGGCACGATTCGTCGCGACAAGCTTCGCTCGCGCCACTGTGAAAATTCTGTTCTTAGCAAGCCGTAGTGCGTGCCTAATAGCAACTGACAGTGATTCGGTACACAATCTCGATAAATCTCTGAGGTTCTCCCAACCGTTTGATCCAACAACAGATCACAATCATGTACTCGATTGGCGAGGTCATCAATCACCATGATCTTTTGTGTCTGTTTTCGTAATACCTGATGCCAAACCGAATCCAGTGCATAGTGATCCACAATGATCCAATCAGGCTGAATGGTTGTTACGATTGGCAAACACGCTTGTGCATCCTCTGTTTGTGTAACGCCCAACCAAGACACGTATGAAAATTTCTCCCCCCCTTCTGTGTTCACCCGTTCAGGCTGGCTCAGCACATGAACCGAAAACCCACTCTCTTGAATCCTCGGAATCACATGCCCAAAGTGGGCACGGCAAATAAAGGAGACTTGGTGACCTTGTTGTTTCAGTGCCTCTGCCAGTGTCAAACAGCGCATAACGTGACCAGTACCAATCTGTATTGAAGCATCTACTCGAATAACGATCTTCATTTTAATGCGTAACCACTCTGAATAAAGGCTTGATACATTAACTCGGCTTGAATCCAGTCATCCGGAGTGTCTAAATCTTGTACCAGATAACGTGGCAGTCGATAGGGGGAGGAAAATTCAGAGTATAGGGGTTTTTCTTGCTTAAATGCAGTGGATTTTCCCCAATAAAACTGTCCAGCATCGTGATACGCTAGCTCTAAATCTTGTGAACGTGTATTAAAGCACTCAGGGTAGAACATCTCCAAACGAGAGGATTCGGTTATTTTAAAGGCCCGCTGAATGGCAGATGGAAACTCGGTCACACTAAAACAATAGTCTGCTTGGCTGACTTGCAACTGTTGCAAGGCTTCTTGTAAATGCTTTCGTTGCAACATCGGGGAGGTGGCATAGAGACAACACGCTAAATCTACCACTGTACCTTGCGCTTCCATCCACTCAATCGCCTGCTTAATGACAGGCAGCGTTCCTGCGTGATCATTCGCTAGGTTTTTAGGGCGAACAAATGGTACTTGCGCACCGTACGCTTGAGCAATGGTGGCAATTTCACCGTCATCCGTTGAAACAATCACTTGATCAAAACAGCCACTCTGTAATGCCGCCTCTATCGAATAGGCGATAATTGGCTTGCCTAAAAAAGGTTTAATGTTTTTACGCGGAATTCGCTTGCTTGCCCCACGGGCAGGAATGACACACAGTTTCATAATAACGCCTGCTTGAGTACCTGCACTACTCTATCTTGTTCGGCATCACTCATGGCATGAAAAACAGGAATACTCATCACGCGTTGATAGTAGTGCTCTGCTTCTGGAAAATCCCCTTCAGAGAACCCCAGATTTTGATAATAGGGCTGAGTGTGCACCGGAATATAGTGGACATTCACCCCAATCCCTTGTGCGCGAAGCGTCTCAAAAACCTCTAATCGGGTTTTAGAGGCGTGTTCTGTTTGAATTAAAATGGGGTAGAGGTGAAAAGACGAACGGGTGTCGTGGTGCTGAAAAGGTTTCGTTAAGGGCAGGTGTTCCAGCAGTTGATTGTACCGTTGTGCTAAGGCGGCTCGGCGAGCTATAAAGTCATTCAACCGTTGCATTTGGCTGATTCCCAGTGCGGCTTGCATTTCGGTCATGCGGTAGTTAAACCCTAAATCGACCTGTTGATAGACCCAAGCGCCTTCGAGTGGTTGGGTCATTAAATGCGGTTCACGGGTAACACCATGACTGCGAAGCAACTGCATTTTTTCAGCTAACTTAGATTGATTGGTGGTGGCGACGCCCCCCTCACCTGTGGTGACGATCTTAACGGGGTGAAAGCTAAAAACCGTAATATCCGAATATTCTCCCCCCCCTATTGGCGAACCTAAATATTGCCCGCCAATGGCATGTGAGGCATCTTCAATAATGTGAAATCCATACTGCTGGCTTAAGGCATAAATCGCTTTCATCTCGCACGACTGTCCTGCAAAATGTACAGGAATCACGACTTTAGGCAGGCTGTTATTCTGTTTCGCCTGTTGCAATTTCTTAGCCAGCTCCGCCACGCTCATATTGTAAGTACGAGGGTCTATGTCGACAAAATCAACGGTTGCGCCACAAAACAACGCACAGTTGGCAGAAGCCACAAAGGTATTAGGTGATGTCCAGAGTCTATCGCCCTCTCCCAAGCCCAAGGCCAAACAGGCAATGTGCAGCGCAGAAGTGGCACTGTTCACTGCGACAGCATAATCGGCACCGCAATAATCTGCTACGATTTTCTCAAACAACGGTACTTGCGAGCCTTGTGTTAAGTAGTCGGATTGCAAGACCTGAACAACAGCTTCTATATCCGATTGAGAAATATCCTGCTTACCGTATGGAATCATGTACTCCAAGCCTTTTCTTTTAAGAGAGTAAGTCACTATAACGTTTTTTAGCACTCAATACTTTATCTAAATACTGACGCGCTTCACTGGACGCGTGTTCATAGCGTAAGGTACGATAAACTCGCTTAGGGTGCAACTGGTTTACCCGTGAAATAGCGGCTTCTGGGGTGTCTGCGAAGAGCTTAAGGGTACGAGATATGCCCGCATTATACGAAGAGATCGCCAGCATCTCTTTAATTTTAGGGTTCCGCACCCCCAATAAGTACTCATGCTTTAGCAATCCCATATAGGCGATGCCCGTCCGTAAATTAGTTTGTGCATCAAACAGGGCTTCTTGCGTTGGTTGCCCGGCTCTGCCGTCTACATATTGATAAACGTCTCGTCCAGCGGTATGCGCTTTGATCTGCATCAAGCCCAATGCATTGGATTTACTGATGGCACGAGGTTTAAAGGCACTCTCCACTTCAATAATGGCAAACACCAAGTCTTGTGACACCTTAAACTGGCGTGCGTACTGTTCAACCCACGGTTTATAACGCTCAATTTTGGTTAATATTCGATTTTCAACACGCGGAATTTGAATCAAAACAAAGCTACCTTCGCGATCGGTAACCTCTTGTGTATGCGCTTGCAACAAGTAGTTTGCATACTCTGATGCCGCCGCGGGGTATCGAATCGCTTGCCCATGTTGATTCAGAACCTGCCGATAAAACCACGGTTTATGTTGCGTTTTAATCGGTTCAGTACTCAATAAATCCTCCCCTGTTATAGCAGATGGGCTGAGCAACACTCGATAGATCATTCGCTTTAAATTACGCTGCGTTGCCAGTATTTTAGGAACTTCAATTACCAGTGCATCGTTATATTGAATAAAATCGGGCGATAACAACTGCTGCTTTTTTTTCTCCCCCCCCTTATTTAAAAGAGGGTCGGTATTTTCTATCAAAGAAGCGTCGGATACCTGTGGTAAGGATTCAAATTTTGACACTCGATTCACGGTCGTCACATCATGTTGATACGTCGATTCATGAGGGGGGGGGGAAATAATTTTGGGGGTTGAAATACTGCTTATCACACGAATGCCACTCGACTCAGAAAGGCTAACTCCTTGATTTAAATACGATTGGCTGTTGCTTTGATTGAACTTCAACCAATTTTGTACATTCGATAAGTAGCTTGCTGTTAACATCAGCATAAAACTGGTGGTTAAAAGTACTGCCAATGATACGGTTCTACTGTTCACAAAAAAGCCTCCGGATAGGAGGCTTTTAGCAAAAACAAGACCAAGTTTATATTGCTATCTTAAATAATCAAACAGTGACATAGACTGTACTCGAGTAAAAACCTGCTGAGCCACTTCAAGGGCATTTTGACTCTTCGTTAAATCCGTCGAACCCTTAACCAAATCCATGTCTTCCAGATTCATTCTGCGCTCCTCTAAAGCAATCTTAAATGACTCTCCAGCATCATACTGTGCTTCAATTCGATTCTGTCTTCCTCCAATCTCTGCTCTGACTTCAGAAAGTTGCTCAATGCCTGAGGTTAAATCATCTACAACTCCAGGAGGCGGTTCATTTCCTGCAGCAAGTGCATTTTTAAGCTCAACCAGTACATTTAAAATATTTGAATCTGGCGTGCCCGTAAAAGCAGTTGTGGTGGTGATACCAAACACCTTATCGCCATTATCCGTTACTCGAATACGACTGGAATCGCCTTGATCATCGGCGGTTAAACGATTATCTGCATCAAAGCCAATTTGCACAAAACGCGATCCATAACCAGCTAACTCATCATAAACAGGGGTTACACCATCCGACTCCACTTGACCAATCGCGTTGGTACTGCCTATATACGCATAGTATCCAGGATTATTTACATCCTCAACAAATGCCTGCTCCGCAAACACACTGCTGCCTGCAAAGATCAACTCCCCTTCTGAATTACGATAATTCATCATGTTTTTAGTCTGTTGAATAATTTGCTCCAACTCGGCGGCAGTCGCCTGTCGGTCCGCATCAGAGTAGGTGCCGTTTAACATTTGAATTGAGAGCTCACGAGCACGCTGTAACTGAATAGTTGAGTCGCTAATCGCTGTCTCTTCTAACACCAATTGAGACTTTGCATACTCACCATTTCGAGCGTATTGATCAATAGTATTCATGGTACGATTTAGAGAGTGTATTTGAGCGGTTGCCACAGGATCATCACTGGCAGCATTCACTCGTTTACCAGTACTCAACTGTAACTGAACTTCCAGTACATCCGCTTGATGCTTCTGAATGGAGTTCACCCCTTGACTATGAAACTGATTGGTTGAGATTCTCATATTTACCTCCTAACCGCATCCAAAATCGTTTGAAATAATGTTTGCGATGTCGCAATAATTTGTGCAGCGGCTTCATAAGCCTGTTGATACTTCATTAAATTGGCCGCTTCTTCATCCAAACTAACCCCTGAAATAGAGTCTCTTTGATCCGTAATCTGTTGAAAGACATTGGTTTGTGCGGTTAATTGAACCTCTGAACCTCGCACATACATCCCGACATTGGTCGCCATCTTAGAGTAGCCCCCTAATAGGGTTTCTGAGCCATTATCACTACTATCCGCTAATAAAAGTTTGGTTGACTGAAGTCCCGCTAAATTTGCAATATTCACATTATCCCCCACGGCCGCTGCCGCAGGAACCTCATCCATAATCGAGCCATCATTATTCGCATCAATGGGGCTCTGACCTCGTGTTGCAACCTTCTCGGTCTGAGTCAGTGACTGTGAAAAATCTTGTAAGATCTCTTGATGTGGCTTCACTAAAAAAGAGTCTTGATCCGCAGGTGCGGTTGCAACGCCACTAAAATCGAAAGACATCCCTTCAACATTTGCCGCTGCGCCCCTTGCCACACTCACCGGATTTCCCGTATTGTCTAATATCGGAGCTTTTGTTGTAAAATCAAAAAAATCAAACGCATCGGTGGCTTGATTATAACGTAACTCATAAGAGCGGGACTCAAAGCGTCCAATCTCTGTCATCGCATTTTGTAGATAGCTCTCTTTATCTCCATAGGTTGCTGGCTGAGAGCTTAACACCGTTGCACCATCATAAGGCGGCTCAGAAACGCCTGCATTCGGATTGAAGCTAACAAAAATATTACTGCCATTTTCAACCCCAGTATTATTGGTGTTGTTTATCGCATTCATCGAGAGTGGTTCAAATAAATTCCCCCCCGCATCGCCATTAATATCGTAACCTTGATAGTGTTGCCAGTTCATTGAAGCGGTCAAACCATTCAGCATCAATCCTAAATCATTTTTAGAACTCTCAAGCAAGTTCTCTCTAAAATCTAAAAGCCCTCCCAACTCACCACCGGTAATTTGATTACCAATCATCTGCTTCTGCCCACCAATGCTAACATAAAGCTCCGTTCGGTTATCATCACCATAAGGGCTTCTATCAGCTTCCAGTCGTGTAATTGAGTTATCACTTAATAGGGGAATTCGACCACTTGCGGTATGGATATCAATGGTTCCATTCTCTTGAGGAAAGGTTTTAATATCCATATATTGGCTGAGTTCCAAAATGGCTTGATCTCGTTGATCTAATAGTTCATTGGGGGCTTGCATGCCAACACGATTCGAACTTTCAACTTGTTCATTAATGCTTTGAATGGTTTCAAGCCGACTATTTATCTCATCCGTTAGCCCTTTGATTTGAGCATTGACTTGGTACTCTGTCTCATCTAAAACCGAAATTAAGTTACTGACATGACTCTGTAAATTATTCCCCTCATCAATCAACATTTGACGACCTGTATCAGACGTTGGATTATCGGATAAGCTTTGCAACGAGTCAAAATAGCGCTGCATAAACTCCTGAATCCCAGCATCATTACTCGCAATGACCCCTTCAACCTGATTGGCCAACTGCACTTGTGTATCATAACGCTTTACCAGTGATTGGCTATTGGATAGTTGTGTCTGAAGGTATTCGGCATTAATCCGCTCAATACTCTCTACTCGTGCCCCAGTACCAATAAACTGCGCACCCGCAGAACTTGGCGAATTACTTACGATCTCTGCGCGCTGACGGCTATACCCCTCTGTCGAGACATTTGCAACATTCTGACTGGTGACATCCAATGCTCTTTTAAAGCTGCTGGTTGCAGAGGTTCCGATATTTAACATATCCGCCATGATGAAAATCCTTATTTTAGGTAAGACCTAAGTGCCAATGCTTGCTCGGTAGAGGGCGGTACAGGTTGTTCGCCATGTTTCGTTTCGGCTAGGCCTTTTTGTTGCGTTGTTTCAACCCCCTGAGCGTAATCACTGAATCTCACCGGTATACTCGGAGAGAGTTGCTCCACTATTTTATCGGCAAACCCAAGCGTTCCTTTAGACGATAAATTCAGTGACAGTTGTTTATCATACCAATCTTTATAAAAATCACCTTGATTTCCATCCAACCAGTTGTCATCAAAACTCACCTTTCGAGCCTCTTTTAAAATTTGTTGTACAAATAAGGCTTCAAACTGCTCGGCGACAGGTCGTAATACCGACTCTTGATCCGCTCTTGCTTTGGTTTTTAAATCCTCCAACGCCCCCAAATCAGCATAGTTATGATGCGCTTCGGTATAAGAGGATTGATTCACTCGCTGATTCGGTTGCATGGTATTTATATTTGATACGTCCACGTTATACGCCCCTTAAATAATCATTAATTCCGCTTTTAACGCACCCGCTTGTTTAAGCGCCTCTAAAATAGCCACCAAATCCCCTGGTGCGGCTCCCACTTTATTGACCGCTTGCACAATGTCATCCAAGGAGACCCCTTTCGGGAACTTAAACATATGTCCATCACCGTTGGTCTGAACATCCACCACGGTGTTAGGTGTCACCGCAGTTGCGCCTCCTGCAAAAGGGTTTGGCTGATCGACCTTCACATTTTCTGTAATTTTAACAATCAAACTACCGTGCGTTACCGCGGCGGGGCTAACGCGTACATTTTGCCCGATGACCACAGTACCTGTTCTGGAATTCACAATAATTTTAGCGGCACTCTGCCCCGATACGACTTCAATATTCTCTAAAATGGATAAAAAAGAGACGCGTTGATTTGGTAGACGTGGCGCCATCACTTCTACCGTATTGCCATCTAAAGCACTGGCTGTTCCTTCACCTAAGGCATCATTTATAGCATTAACCATATTATTAGCGGTCGTAAAGTCTGAGGTTTTTAAATTTAAACGAATGGTATTACCAAGCTCAAAACCGGTATTCACTGTTCTTTCAACCATTGCGCCATTAGGAATTCGTCCAACACTCGGTACATTAATAGTAATTCTCGAACCATCGGCTCCACTGGCATCTAACCCACCAACAACCAAGTTTCCTTGAGCAATTGCATACACATTGCCATCTACCCCTTTTAAGGGAGTTAAAATTAAGGTTCCACCACGTAGACTTTTGGCATTTCCTAAAGAGGAGACGGTAATATCAATTTTTTGACCCGGCTTGGCAAAGGCTGGTAACTCGGCATGTACGGCAACCGCAGCAATATTTTTTGATTTGGTTTTGATACCTGGCGGCATGTGAATACCAAACTTGTTTAACATGCTCAATAAACTTTGTTCAGCAAATGGAGTTTTGTCACCCGACCCTGTCAAGCCAACCACTAAACCATACCCTACCAAGTGGTTAGCTCTCACACCGTCTACATTGGCAATGTCTTTAATACGTTCAGCGTGGCTATAACTACTCCACACGATGAGTAGCGCTAACAAAACAAGCCCTTTCTGTACGCCTAATCGCATATTCATAACGGTATTTCCTTTTGTTTTTTTTAGAGACCTTTGCACGAGAGGGGCGCGAGAGAAAAAAGAGATGAAATTTGGCTGATTGAGGCGAAAATCGCAGGGAATACCTAGGTATTCGCAAGGTTTTCAACG
>Ga0256839_1001566_pt1 | contig 27541 bp, 27 predicted proteins | sample 354166metaG_FD_185968 | JGI IMG/M metagenome (GOLD analysis project Ga0256839, IMG submission 185968) | Hydrothermal vent microbial communities from Mid Atlantic Ridge, Atlantic Ocean - 354-166 | ecosystem: Environmental > Aquatic > Marine > Hydrothermal vents | place: Atlantic Ocean: Mid... | reverse complement strand
CCCATTCAACTGCATCGCCAAGGATGGCATGGTCGTAACGCGTCGTGGGTTCGGAATACTCGGCCCCGATGATCACATTGGGCGGCGTGGCCATGGCCGGGCTGGCAAGCAGCGCAAGGCCAAGGATCATTCCGCCCGGCCGCATCAGATCTGTTTTTCAGGCATCTGCACAACCAGACCGTCAAGATCATCGGTCACCTTGATCTGGCAAGTCAGGCGCGAGCGTTCCGGGTCCGGCTCCCAGGCGAAATCAAGCATGTCTTCCTCCATGGCATCCTTTGGAGGCAGCTTCTCCACCCAGTCGGGGGCAACATAGACGTGACAGGTGGAACAGGCACAGGCGCCGCCGCAGTCGGCTTCGATGCCCGGAATGGCGTTGTCGCGTGCGCCTTCCATCACGGTCAGCCCGGTCGGCACGTCAACCTCGTGCCTGGTGCCGTTGTGCTCAATATAGGTTATCTTGGCCATGTGGCGTCTCTCCTTTGCCCGTCCGACAGGGAGATAAGGCAAGACGGGCGGCAATTCCAGCCCCTGTTACAGGGTTGCACGGATCAGTGAATGTTCTATGTTTGTTCCTGAATGACCGCTCCACCATCCCCCCCTCGCTGGCCCCGCCCCCCGTCGGCGCTGCCGCATGCCCGCCTGGATGAGCCGGCGAGCGGTGCGCGGGTGGTCGTGGCCGGGCTGGTTCTGGTGCGCCAGCGCCCGGGAACCGCGAAAGGCGTCATCTTCATCACGCTGGAAGATGAAACCGGGATTGCCAACGTGATTGTCTGGCGCGCCCTGTATGAACGCTACCGGCGCGCGGTCATCGGGGGGCGGCTGTTGCGCGTCACCGGGCGGCTGCAGCGTGAAAGCGGGGTTGCCCATGTCATTGCCGAAAAGATCGAAGACCTGTCCCCGCTGCTGGATGAACTTCTGCTGCCACCTCGGGAACTGCGGCTTCCCTCACCGAGCGAAAGCCGGTAACAATCGAAAAAACCGGCTTGAACTCTGGACAGGGCAAACATCGGATGCGGAAGACCCCCATGAAGGCATTTGGCCCGGCGGCGTTTATCGGCCTGCTGTCCGGCTGCATTTCCCTGCCCGAAGGCATCAAGCCGATTTTGCAGGGCCAGGCCGAACCGGAGCCCGGCAACTCCGGCATGTGCACCGCGACCGAGACGACACCCGCGGTGATCGAGACCATTACCGAAGATATCCTGTTGAAACCGGCAGAAATAGCTGCAGATGGCAGCATCGAAAGCCCCGCCATTTTCGAAACCCGCACCCGGCAGGCCATCACCCAGGAAAGGCGCGCAGTTGAATTCGAAACGCCCTGCCCGCCCACCTACACCACGCAATTCGTGGCCAACCTGCAGCGGGCGCTGAAAGCGCGCGGGCATTTCAACGGCCCGACAACCGGCGTCATGGATGCAGAGACCGCCAGGGCAATCAAGAGCTATCAGTCAACATTCGGACTGAACAGCGCCACGCTTTCGTCCGATGCAGCGCGGCGCCTTGGTCTGCTGGTGGTCGACAGCTGAACGTGCCGGGTTTCGCCCACCAGGGAAAAAGGGCGCCCCGAAAGGCGCCCTTTGAAATCTCATACCGGATTGCGAGTGCTACTCGTCAATACCAAGCGCCACGAAACGCGGCTCACCTTCGCGCCGCACCAGCAAAAGCAGCGACTTGCGCCCGGCTTCGCGGGCATCGGCGATCCGTGCTTCAAGATCGGCGACAGAACGGACCCGCTCTTGCCCGGCCTCACTGATCACATCCCCGGCGCGCAGCCCCTTTTCGTAGGCTTCACTGTCTTCGTCGATATCGACGACAACAACACCCTGGGTGGCATCATTCAGGCCCAGCTGTTCACGCAGCTCATCGGTCAGCGGGCTCAATGTCATGCCAAGGACCGTTTCTGTCGAGGGCATACCCGACTCTGCACCGGCCACGGCCGCTTCGGCTTCTTCGCGCCGGCCCAGAGTGACCAGCAGGGTTTTCGTGCTGCCATCCCGGAAGACAACCACACGAACGGTCTTGCCAACTTCGGCATCGCCAACCAGACGCACCAGTTCACGCGTATCGGTCACATCCTTTCCGTCAAAAGACAGGATGACATCGCCGGCTTCCATTCCGGCCTCCTTGGCCGGCCCGTCCGGCACATCAGTCACCAGGGCACCGGCCACCTTGTCCAGACCAATTGCTTCGGCCATGTCCTCATCGACATCCTGGATGCGCACACCCAGCCAACCCCGGCGGGTTTCGCCGAACTCGCGCAGTTGGTCGACCACCTTGCTCACGACATTGGAGGCCATCGAAAAGCCGATGCCGATCGAGCCACCCGTGGGCGACAGAATGGCCGTGTTCACGCCGATGACATCGCCATCCATGTTGAACAGCGGGCCGCCGGAGTTGCCCCGGTTGATCGCGGCATCGGTCTGAAGAAAGTCATCGTAGACGCCCGAAAGTTCGCGGTTGCGTGCCGAGATGATACCGGCAGAAACCGAAAACCCCTGCCCCAGCGGATTGCCGACGGCCAGAACCCAGTCACCGACACGCATCACGTCGCTGTCGCCGAATGAAACGAACGGCAAGGGGTCGTCGCTTTCGACCTTCAGCAGCGCGATATCGGTTTTCTTGTCGGTTCCGATGACTTTCGCCGCCAGTTCTTCGCCGTCGAAGAATTCGATCATGACTTCATCGGAGCCTTCGATCACATGATTGTTGGTCACGATGAACCCGTCTTCCGAAACCACGAAACCCGACCCGAGGGCCTGGCTGCGGCGCGGCCGGGATGGCGCGCCGTTTTCCTGATCGCGAAAATTCTTGAAGAGGTCTTCGAAAGGCGAGCCTTCCGGCAGCACCGGCGCACCATCCGTCGCTGCTGCAATTGTTGTGCTTGTGGTTATGTTCACCACCGCCGGGCTGATCTGGTCGACAAGATCGGCGAAACTCTCGGGGGCGCTGGCGGCGCGCGCGGAAATGGCCTGCGCCATCAACATCGCAAACCCCAGAACCAAAGCCATGAAAACCCTTGCCGCCGAAGGCTGCGGCTGGGCCAAGGCCGTTGCTTTGTCAGTCATGAATATTCCTCAATGTTTGGCCCACCGGTCCTGGTGGGCGTTGTTGCTTTTCGGATTGGGCATAAGATAGGTCTTGATACCGCCGCTGCAAACCCCACCGACGCAAGTTCAACTGCTTGTGACCGTGCGAGGCCGGAAAACGTGAACTATCGCATTAAAATCAAACCGGAAAATGCGGTCAGGCCAGCATTCACACCAGCTGCCCACGGCCAAATCGAAAGAGGCCGGTGCGAACACCGGCCCCCTTTGATCTGTTCTGCATCCGAAACCCGATGCTGCGCCCGGCTGCTACTGGTCGGGGTTTGCTGTCTTGAGATACTCGAAAAATTCGCTGTCAGGCGAAATCACAAGCGTCGAATTCCCGCCCTTCAGAGCTTTCTCATAGGCTGAAAGGGATCTGTAGAAGGCGAAAAACTCCTGGTCCTTCCCGTAGGCCTCGGCAAAGACAGCGTTGCGCCTGGCATCTGCTTCACCGCGGATGATGTCAGCCTGTTTCTGGGCGGCAGATACGGTTTCAACCACGGTTCGGTCGGCCTGGGCGCGAACACGCTGCGCGGCCTCGTTGCCTCGGGCGATCTCATCGGCGGCCTCACGTTCCCGTTCGGCGCGCATTCTTGCAAATGTCGCTTCGAGGTTCTGCTCGGGCAGGTCCGCGCGCTTGATGCGCACGTCAATGATCTGCACCCCAAGCGCCTGCGCCTGCGCGCGGGCCTGGTCACGGATGCGGTTCATCAGCGCAACCCGGTCGGCCGAAAGAATGGCGCCGGAATCGACACCGCCCAGCACCTCGCGAACTTCTGCGTTCAGGATGCGTTCCAGGCGCGGACGCGCGCGCGCGATGCCGCCGTCACCCATGGCCCGCCGGAATTGCACCGGGTCGGTGATACGCCAGCGCGCAAATGCATCGACCACCAGACGGCGATCATCTGCCGGCGTGACTTCCAGTGCCTGGGTGTCCAGCGGCAGGATGCGGTCGTCATATTTCACGACCTCCTGAATAAGCGGCACCTTGAAGGCCAGGCCGGGTTCGGTCTTGACCGCCTTGACCTCGCCAAACTGCAGGACAAGCGCTTTTTCACGCTCATCGACGACAAAAACCGCGGATAGCGCCGCGGCCACCAGGACCGCAACCACGGGAAGTATGTAAGCTGTCTTGCGCATGTCAGTTCCCCTGCCCTTCGGTGCTTGCCGGTTTGCGATTCAGTTCGTTCAGCGGAAGATAGGGAACCACCCCCTGTCCGCCCTGGGCATTCTGGTCGATGATGACCTTGTCGACCCCGCCAAGGACACGCTCGATGGTTTCCAGATACAGACGCTTGCGAGTCACTTCCGGGGCCTTGGCGTATTCCTCGTAGATCGAGTTGAACCGCGCGGCCTCACCCTCGGCCTGGTTCACGACCTGCGCGCGGTAACCTTCGGCCTGTTCGACCAGTTGCGCCGACTTGCCTCGGGCTTCGGCAACCACCTGGTTTGCATAGGCATCCGCGCGCTTTTCCAGCGTGTCGCGCGTTTGTTCGGCGGCCTGAACCTGGCGGAAGGCATCGATCACATCGCTCGGCGGGTCGGCCTTGTCAAAGTTGATCCGAACGATGTTCACGCCACTGTCGTAGCTGTCGAGAATGCGTTGGATCAGCTCCTGGACTTCTTGCGCGATAACGCCACGATCCCGGTTCAGGATCGGGGCCAGCTTTGAACGTGCGATGATCTCTCGCATCGCCGATTCCGATACCGCTCGGATCGTTTCGCGGGGTTCGGCCAGGTTGAACAGGAATTTCTTCGGGTCGGAAATGTTCCAGACCACCTGAAAATCAATGTCGACGATGTTCTCATCGCCGGTCAGCATCAGCCCCTGATCAACGCTGTTGCCGCGCCCGACGCCAATGTCTTCCTTGTTTTCCACCGTGACCGGAAGAATTTCCTTGGTCACGACCGGCCAAGGGGCGAAGTTCAGGCCTTCCGTTCCGGTGTCATGGTATTTTCCGAACAACAGTTCAATCGACTGTTCCGACGTGTCGACCCGGTAAAAGGACGCAAAAAGCCACAGCGCCAAAATGGCCAGAAGCCCCAGCCCGATGGTTCCACGACCAAACTTCGGCCCGCCTTCGCCGCCCGACCCCGAGCCGCCACCGCCGCCCATCAGAACGCGCAACTGCTCCTGGCCCTTGCGCACAATCTTGTCGATATCCGGAATTTGCGGCTCATTCGGGCGTTGACCGCCCCGGTCGCGATCGCGGTCATCGCCGCCGCTGCCACCGTTTTTTCCACCCCCGCCCCAGGGGCCACCGTTGTCACTGGCCATCTTGGCTCGATCCTTTCGCTGTCATAGCATCATTTGTTAACTGTGTGTTCGCACCGCAAATTCAAGCCGTGCGCACTGGCGTTTTCATTAGCACGATTTCTTCCGCCATTGTCGGATGAACTGCAACGGTGCGGTCAAAGTCTTCTTTTGTCGCACCCATCTTGATTGCAACGGCCACCATCTGGATCATTTCCGCCGCCCCGGGCGAAATGATATGGCAGCCAAGTATTTTCCGAGAATTGGTGCAGACGATCAATTTGAACAGCACCCTTTCCGGTTTCCCGATGAAAGAATTCTGCATCGGACGGAACGCAGCCGAATAGATTTCCACCGGGCGTTCATCACGCGCCTGCTCTTCCGTCAGGCCGATCGAAGCGTATTCCGGCTGGGTGAACACGGCCGAGGCGACCAGTTCATGATCGGGTCTTGTCGGGTTGTCATTGAACACCGTTTCGACAAATGCGGCGCCCTCACGGATGGCCACGGGCGTCAGATTGATCCGGTCTGTCACATCGCCGACCGCGTAAATCGACGGCGCAGAGGTCTGCGAAAATTCGTCGACTTCGATCTGCCCCCAACGGCCCAGGGTCACCCCGGCCTCTTCAAGCCCGAGACCCGTTGTGTTGGGCTTTCTGCCGGTCGCATAGACGACCGCATCGAATACGCCCTCACGCCCGTCGGTGGCCTTGACCCAGATGCCCGCTTCGCGCTGTTCCATCCGCTCGACATCGGTGCCCACATGCAGGTCGATACCCTGCCCGCGGATAAGCTCGGCCACATGGCCCCGCGCCTCGTCATCAAAGCCACGCAGCACCTGCGCGCCCCGGTAATATTGCGAGGTCTCAGCCCCGAGGCCATTGAAAATACATGCAAATTCACAAGCAATATAGCCGCCGCCAACAATCAGAACCCGCTCTGGCAGAGTGTCCATCAGGAACACATCATTTGATGTCCAGGCCAATTCGTGGCCCGGAAACTCGGGCACATAGGGTGCGCCGCCCGTGGCCACCAGAATGTATCTGGCGCTAAAGGATCGCCCATCTGCAAGCTCGACCGAGTTCGGGCCGCAAATCCTGGCACGCTGGTCGAAAATTTCGGCCCCTGCCTTTGCAAGGTTGGTGCGATAAATCCCTTCAAGCCGATCCAGTTCCGCATGCAGCATGGCGCGAAACTTCGGCCAGTCGAATTCGCCGAGACGCACATCCCAGCCATAGTCCCGCGCGTCTTTCGCAGCCGTCGCATAGCCGGATGCAAACACCATCAGTTTCTTGGGCACACACCCCCGAATGACGCAGGTTCCGCCCATGCGGTATTCTTCGGCAACCGCCACGCGCACGCCAAGTTCGGCTGCGACGCGTCCGGCCCGGACCCCGCCGGAACCGCCGCCGATCACGAAAAGATCATAGTCAAAGGCCATGAACGCCCTTTCTTCCTTCGTCGCCCGTCAAAGCGATGTGTCGCGGAAAATGTTATCCGAATCATCGGTGTCCTGCGCGGGTTCTTCACCGCGGGCCGCCGGCGCAACCGCATCTTCAACCAGGACTGACCCATCCTGATGCCCGACGACCACCGTGTCGCATATGTCGATGAACAGGCCATTCTCGACCACGCCGGGGATCTGGTTCAGGACCATCGACAGCTCCCGCGGCCGGTGAATTTCGCCCAGATGCAGATCAAGAATTCTGTTGCCCTCATCCGTGACAAACGCCGCATCGGCATTCATCCGCATCGTGACGCTTGCATCGCGATAGCCCAAACCCGACAGCAATTCTTCGACAAGAACTTTCGTGACCTGCCAGCCAAAGGTGATCACTTCAAGCGGCAAAGGGAATGCGCCCAACCGCTCAACCCGCTTGGACGCATCCGTGATCACGACCATCCGGTCGCTTGCCGTGGCCACGATCTTTTCCTGCAGATGCGCGCCGCCGCCGCCCTTGATCAGCGTGAAATCCGGGTCGAACTCATCCGCCCCGTCAATTGTCAGATCAAGCCAGCGCGCCTCTTCCAGAGTAACCACCCTGATGCCCGCTTCACGCGCCAGATTGGCAGTCCGGGTCGATGTGGGCACGCTGGTGAAACGCAGATTTTCCCGGCGAACCCGTTCGCCCAGGCATTTTACCAGCCAGGCGGCGGTCGACCCGGTCCCAAGCCCGACCTTCATGCCATCCTCAACCATGCGGGATGCACGTTCAGCAGCCACATATTTGGCGAGCTCGACGGGGGACAGATTCTCTGGCATGGGCACCTCTTCCTCGGTTTGCCGAGGTTATATGTAAGTTGCGGCCCCGGTGCGAGAGGGAATTGACCAATTCGACGCCGCGAGTTGCGCAAACGGGGGGCCATTCGTCGCAAAAGGCATTGCGGCAAGGCAATTTGCATGCACTTGTGCGCCCACAACAGGAGGCCCGAATTGTTTCTTTCCGTTTTTGACATGTTCAAGGTAGGCATAGGCCCGTCGTCTTCACACACCATGGGGCCGATGGTGGCCGCCGCGCGCTTTCTCGACCGGCTTCGCGCCTCACCATTTTCGGCCCACGGGCTGCGCGCCTCTTTGCATGGATCGCTGGCGTTTACCGGGGTCGGCCATGCGACGGACCGCGCGACAATTCTTGGCCTCGCGGGCTTTGTCCCGGAAACCTATGTTCGCGCCGAAGCCGACCGCGCCATGGCCGAGATCGCCGAAACCTGCCGCGTCCACCCCGACGGCCTGGGCAAACTGGTGCTGGACCCGTCGCACGACATCCGGTTCGACTACACACAAGCCCTTTCGGGTCATGCCAATGGCATGATCCTGATGGCGACAGACGCCCAGGGCGACGTGATCCTCCAGGAAACCTATTTCTCGATCGGCGGCGGCTTTGTCTTGACCGAGGCCGAGCTTGCCGCAGGGCTTGACAAGAACCAGGGTGCGCCGGTCCCATTCCCATTTCATTCGGCCCGCGAAATGCTGGACATGTGCGCCCGTGAGGGCACATCCATAGCCGGGCTCAAACGCGCGAACGAACTGACAAGAATGAAGCCCACAGACCTTGATCGGGGCCTGACCCATATCTGGGATGTCATGGATACCTGTATCGCAACCGGCCTGGACAGCGAGGGCACGCTGCCCGGCGGCCTGGGCGTGCGCCGCAGGGCCAAAGCCATTCATCAGGCCCTGCTGGCCGAACGCGGCATGAACCTGAATGCCCCGCACACAATCAACGACTGGATCGGCGTCTACGCCATGGCGGTGAACGAAGAAAACGCCGCCGGCGGCCGGGTCGTCACGGCGCCCACAAATGGCGCGGCGGGCGTGATTCCGGCCACGATCCGCTATTGGCTCGACCATGCGCCGGGCGCGGGCAAATCCAGGGTGGGTGAATTCCTACTCACGGCTGCGGCAATCGGCGGCCTGATCAAGCACAATGCTTCGATCTCCGGCGCCGAATGCGGCTGCCAGGCCGAAGTCGGCTCGGCCTCGGCGATGGCGGCGGCCGGGCTTGCTGCGGTCTTGGGCGGATCACCCGAACAGGTCGAAAACGCCGCGGAAATCGCGCTCGAACACCACCTGGGAATGACCTGCGACCCGATAAAGGGGCTTGTCCAGGTGCCCTGCATCGAGCGCAACGCCCTTGGCGCGATCAAAGCGGTATCGGCCGCGTCGCTGGCCATGCGCGGTGACGGCCAGCACCTGGTTCCGCTTGATGCCGCGATAGAAACCATGCGCCAGACCGGGCGGGACATGAACACGCATTACAAGGAAACCTCGCTTGGCGGACTGGCGGTCAACGTGCCCAACTGCTGAGCGTTTCTTTCTCGGTCAAATATCCCCGCCGGAGGCCTGTCCCGGCCCTGTCCGGGGCCGGGACAGAAACATGCGCCACGCTCGCGCCAACGCAATCGCTTGCAATTCCCTTCGCCACCCTGATCGGCTGGCTGATCTGTCACAACCCGCCCGGCAGGGTGGCGCCATTTGGCATTCCGACCACCGTGGTCGCCGGGCTGCATGTCACCTGGCGTGCGCACCCGGGGCCAGAGACCGCACCACCGCACCAAGCGCCACCCGCGGCACAATGACCAGCATGCCCGGCCGGTCGAAAGACAACCTCACATCACCCTCCAGGACACGGTTTGACGTTCCGATCTGCCCGACCGGGGAAAGCTCCAGCCCGTCGATCGGCCACGCAAGCCCCCTTGACCTGCCACCCGTCGGACCCAGCGGAAACAGGGACAATCGGCTGCCCGGTTCAAGCGCCAGTGCAATGTCGCCAGGCACATGAAACAGGATGTCATCCTCACCGATCAGAACACACGGCCCGGCCGGGTTGCGCACCAGTGCATTCATTGCAGCAAGCTGGTGATCCAGCCGGGCGCCAAGAAAACCGACGCCCAGAACAAGCGGTGCCCGGATGCGCGCAAGGCATTTTTCAAAATCCGTCGAATCCTGCTCGGCGACATGATGCCGGTCACCAACTGGAATTTTCTGCAAAATTCCCTTATCTATTGAATCAAAATCGCCGATGACTTTTTTGGGGGTCTTGCCATACTTTAGCAACATTTCCGCCCCACCATCTGCGGCGACAAGGTATGGCGCCAGACGCGTCGCCTCGTCAATCTGGTCCTGCAACACAGGGCCCGCACCAACAAGGGTTACGCAGTCAAGTGTCTGAACAATGATATTAACCATGCCACAATTCCCAACCGGATTGGAAACATTCCACAATCTGACCCCAATATTACCACGGGCTTTTCCCAGGTTCGTTCCTATTTGCGAACCATTGGATGGTAAACAAGTCCTTGCTGGATCGGGGGAGAAAGCGAAAGAAAAATGATGGGGCCGAGTAAAATTCTGACCGTTTCATACGGCACGTTCTCCTGCACGCTGGAAGGGTTTGACGACCCGTTCTCCACGATGCGCAGTATTGCCGAGTATTTTCGCGATCTCGCCGCAGAAGATCGCTACTTCGGCGCCGAACCGCCAACGCCGGACGCCGAGATGCTGCACCGTATTGCCGAACGCGAGGTCCAGCAGCGCGTCGAGGCCAGGGTTGGCGACAACAGCGTCGTCCTTCGTCAACTTGACGCAGACCAGCCGCAGGACACCCGGCCCGAACAACAAAAACCGACCTCGCGGGTCAATGAAGCCCCGGCCAAGGCCGCCGCCGCAATCGCAGCCTCATCGGCACCCGCCGCGCCGGCAAGTGAAGCCGCTCGGCCTGCCACCGATCGCGCCGATGTTTCGGAGCCTGCACAGGCCGCAGAGCCCGCACCCGCCGAGCCGGAGTATGCCGAGCCCGAATACACCGAAGCCGAGACCATTTCGGCAGACTCCGCCGAGAGCGTCGCCGAAAAGCTCGCCCGTATTCGCGCAGCGACCGCCGATGCCAGTGCCCCGGCCGATCAGCCCGACGACTATGTCGAAGATGAATATGCAGACCAAGCCTTCACCACAGCGCCGATTTCCACGGTGTTCGACGATATTTCCGAAACGGCCAGCGACGAGGACGGTTCCGAGGCTCACCTGACGGAAACCCTGGATGAGCCGGTCGACACCGGCCCGCAGGAACAGGGTGAGGCCGAAGTTTCACAAGCACCCGCCCACATGGATGATGAGGGCCCCGCGCTGGAAACAGCCGAAGAGCCGCAGCCCGAAAATCAAGCCCCCGAAGAGCAGCCCGAATTCGGCGAAACCGCCACAAGGGACGACATGTCCGCGTATCAGGACGGGCCGGACCTGTCCGAAGCCCAGGATCAGCCCGCCGAACAGGAAACCGAGGAATCGGCCCCGGCAGAAACCGAACAAGGCGCCGCTGATTTCATGGCGCCGGCAGAAACTGCGCCTCAGGACGCAGACGGCGATGACTGGTCTGACGCGGATGTCGCTGACCCGGATGCGCCGGCAATCGCACGTGTCGTGAAGATGCGCCGCGAAGATTTCGAGAACGCCGTCGAAAGCGGCAGCCTGCAGGAATACAAGCAGGATGACCAGGCTCAATCCGACTCTGACGCGGATGAGCCGGACCTTGCGGCCATTTCCGAAGCGTTGTCCCAGCCCGATGGAGATGACACCGCGACACAGGAAGCGGACACCGGTCTGTCGCCCGAAGATGAAGCCGAACTGATGGCAACCCTCGAGGCTGTGCAACGCAAGGCGGAAGCCGAAACGCGGGCCGAAAAGGAAGGCCGCGCGCTTCTGGAAAACCAGGACATCGAGGAAAACGCCGAAAGTGTTTCGCGCATCCTGGATGTGACCAACTCGGAAATGGAAGAAACCGAGGGCACGCGCCGCCGTTCGGCGATTGCCCATCTCAAGGCCGCGGTTGCCGCAACCCGCGCCGACAAGCTGTTGTCGCGCATTCGCAAGGACGATGAAGCCAAGGAAATGGACCAGTACCGCAAGGATCTGGCCCAGGTGGTGCGCCCCAAGCGCCCGGCCGAGGATTCGACCAGGAAGAAGCGCCGCGTCGCACCGCTGGTTCTTGTCAGCGAACAGCGCGTCGATGAGGCAGAGGCTTCGGCCCAGCCGCCCGCTTCGGACGGTGCCGCCGTGCGCCCGCGCCGGATCAGCCGCGACAATCTCGCGCTTGCGGAGGATGAGGCAAACCAGGGCGACGGGCCGAATGACAACATCTTTGTCGAACCCGAGTCCTTTGCAAAATTCGCATCGGAACTGGGCGCCCATGACCTGCCCGACCTGCTTGAGGCGGCCGCCGCATACATGTCATTTGTCGAGGGCCACGATCACTTTTCGCGCCCCCAGATCATGAAGGCCGTGACCGCGATGAAAAACGATGAGGAATACAGCCGCGAAGAGATCTTGCGTTCATTCGGGTTGCTTCTGCGCCGCGGCAAGATCAAGAAAATCCAGCGTGGCCAGTTCACGATCGCCGAATCGACACGTTTCAAGCCACAACAACTGGCCGTCGGCGAATAGCAGACATACCGAGGGACACGACCAGAAGAGCAAAAGAGGAGCTACGGCTCCTCTTTTTCCTTGTCCGGCTCATCCGCGCCTGCATCCGGGTCCGCCTGCCCGACGCCCAGAAACACTGACTTGAACGGCAAGATCCAGGCGATCCCGAGGATGACGTAGATCGCCATTTCCAACAAGAACACCGGCCGGCCAAAAAACCGGCCCGCCAGATTGACCAGCGAAATCGAAACCACGATGTAAATCGGCAGTCCGATCAGCAGGATGACCAGAGACCAACGGCGGCGGGATTTGTAAGACAGGGCCATCAGTCGACAAATGGATCTGTGACAAGAATGGTGTCCTCGCGCTCGGGCGAGGTTGACACCAGCGCCGCGGGGCAGTCGATCAGTTCTTCGATCCGGCGCACATACTTGATGGCATTGGCAGGCAGGTCCGCCCAGCTGCGCGCGCCTTCCGTGCTTTCGCTCCAGCCGGAAATGGTTTCGTAGACGGGCACGCAGCGCGCCTGCTGATCAGCCGCCGTCGGCAGATGATCAAGGCGCTTGCCATCCAGTTCATAGGCGACACAGATCTTCAGTTCGTCAAACCCGTCAAGCACGTCGAGTTTGGTCAGCGCAATTCCGTTCACCCCCGAGGTCGCGCAGGTCTGGCGCACCAGAACCGCATCAAACCAGCCGCACCGCCGCTTGCGCCCGGTGGTCGTGCCAAATTCATGGCCGCGTTCGCCCAGACGCTGGCCATGCTCATCGTCCAGTTCGGTTGGAAACGGCCCCTCTCCGACGCGCGTCGTATAGGCCTTGACGATGCCCAGAACAAAATCGATGGCGCCGGGGCCCAACCCTGTTCCGGTTGCCGCCTGGCCCGCGATCACATTTGATGACGTCACAAACGGATAGGTCCCGAAGTCGATATCGAGCAGGGCGCCTTGCGCGCCCTCGAACAATATCCGCTTGCCGCGTTTTCGGGCATCGTTCAGAATTTTCCAGACCGGCGCCGCATATTCCAGTATCCTTGGCGCAATTTCCTTGAGCGCCGCCAGCAAGGCCGCCCGGTCTACCGGCTTCAGCCCGAGCCCCCTGCGCAGCGCATCGTGGTGAACCAACGCCCTGTCGAGCCGCAATTCGAGCGTTGCGTTGTCGCCGAGGTCAGCCACCCTGATCGAGCGTCGCCCGACCTTGTCTTCATAGGCCGGGCCAATCCCGCGCCCCGTCGTGCCGATCTTTGCAACCGCATTCTGTGCCTCGCGGGCCCGGTCAAGCTCACCGTGAATGGGCAGGATCAGCGGCGTGTTCTCGGCAATCAGCAGGTTTTCAGGGGTGATCGACACACCCTGCGCCCGGATCGCGTCAATCTCGTCCAGCAGGTGCCACGGATCAAGCACCACCCCGTTGCCAATCACCGACAGTTTGCCGCCCCGCACCACCCCGGACGGCAGGGCATGCAGCTTGAACACCTCGCCATCGATCACCAGCGTATGGCCGGCATTGTGCCCCCCCTGAAAACGCGCGACCACGTCGGCGCGCTCGGAAAGCCAGTCAACCAGCTTGCCCTTTCCTTCGTCGCCCCATTGGGCGCCCACGACGACAACGTTGGCCATTCGAACCTCGAAACTACGGAAAACCCGAAAGGCGTATAGCGGCACATTGGCCGCGATGGAACTGCTATTTGATTGAAGGACCGGACAGAACCGGACAATATGGCAATCGCGTTATCTGCCACAGGCCAACTGACAGAGGTATTGGCATGGGATTTCTGGTTCGTTGGATGTTTGCCTTCATCCTGATCGCCGCGACATTCAACCCGACCCGCTGGAACTTCAGCCGATGGGTCGTGGACAACTTCAGCACACAGTTGCCTCTGGCAATATTCTTGGGGCTGTTGTTGTTCATCGGTTATGTGGTTTACCTGCGCGCAACGCTGCGCTCGATCGGCGGGTTTGGCATGGCGCTCGTGCTTGCGGTATTTGCTGCGCTGGTTTGGGTCTTGTGGGATAAAGGCGTGCTGTCGCTGGACAATTCCGACCTGAATATCTGGATGGGCATCCTGGCGCTGTCGCTGATTCTCGGAATTGGCCTGTCCTGGAGCTTTGTGCGCCGCGCAATTTCCGGCCAATATGACGTGGATGATGCCGATGAATGAAACGCTTTGCGCATCAGGGGTTGCGGCGAGGTTTGTGAGGCTCTAGATACAGCCCGTTCAAACAGCATGGGCCCGCCATGGAAAACGTCATACTTGTCATCCACCTGATCCTCGCGCTTTGCCTGATCGGCATTGTGCTGCTGCAGCGTTCCGAGGGTGGCGGCCTTGGCATGGGCGGCGGCGGTGGGGCGGTGTCTTCGCGGGCCGCGGCGACCGCCCTGGGCAAGCTGACCTGGCTGTTTGCCATCGCGTTCATCGGAACCTCGATCACGCTGACGGTGCTCGCTGCGCGCGAATCGGCGACTGGCTCGGTGGTTGATCGTCTGGGCGAACAGCCCGTGGCCATCGAAACACCGGCAATCCCCGATGCCAGCGACCTTCTGCCCCCTGGCGCGGGCGACGCCCCGCTCGAGCAACCTCGCGCCGACTGACACCGACTGACGCCGAACGGCAGCACCATGGACAGGGCGGCCAACCGCTTTCCTGCCTGATCCCTCGAGAAGCGCCCGCAGGGAGCGCCGAGAGCACATCAGCACAATTTCTTGTCGGTCCGGAAAATCGCGCCGCATCATGTTGCGGTCCGGTTGCGCCCTACTTGCGAATCTGTTACCTCTCAAATCCCGTGATGAGGCGGTCCGTCGGGCAGCTTTTCGCAGCGTTTTATGACCTTTTCGCGGGAGACTTCCATCGCATGGCTCGTTTCATTTTCATCACTGGCGGGGTTGTATCTTCGCTTGGAAAAGGCCTGACATCAGCCGCGCTGGGGGCAATCCTGCAAGCGCGCGGCTACAGTGTGCGGCTGCGCAAACTTGACCCTTACCTCAATGTTGACCCGGGAACGATGAGTCCATTTGAACACGGTGAAGTCTTTGTGACCGATGACGGGGCCGAAACCGACCTTGACCTGGGCCACTACGAACGTTTTACCGGTGTCGCCGCACGGGCCACCGACAGCGTTTCCTCCGGGCGGATCTATTCAACCGTTCTGGAAAAGGAGCGCCGGGGTGACTACCTGGGCAAGACGATCCAGGTCATCCCGCACGTTACCAATGAAATCAAGGACTTCATCCACATCGGTGAAGATGAGGTCGATTTCATGCTCTGCGAGATCGGCGGCACCGTCGGCGATATCGAGGGCCTGCCGTTCTTCGAGGCGATCCGCCAGTTTGCACAGGAACAGCCGCGCGGGCAGTGCGTGTTCCTCCATCTGACGTTGCTGCCCTACCTCGCGGCTTCCGGCGAACTGAAAACCAAGCCGACCCAGCACTCGGTCAAGGAACTGCGCTCGATCGGGTTGGCCCCCGATGTGCTGGTGTGCCGCTCCGAGCACAAGATACCGGACAAGGAACGCGACAAGATCGCCCTGTTCTGCAACGTGCGGACCGAAGCCGTCATCCCGGCCTACGACCTGAAATCGATCTACGAAGCGCCGCTGGCCTACCACAAGGTCGGGCTGGATCAGGCGGTGCTGGACGCCTTTGGCATTTCCGACGCCCCGCAGCCCGACATGACACGCTGGGTCGAGGTCGAAGACCGCATTCACAACGCCGAGGGCGAAGTGCGCATCGCGATCGTGGGCAAATACACCCAGTTGGAGGATGCCTACAAATCCATCGCCGAGGCGCTGACACATGGTGGCATGGCCAACCGGGTGCGGGTAAAGGTCGACTGGGTGGACGCCGAGATTTTCGAAAGCGATGACCCCTCTTCGCGTCTTCAGCGTTTCCACGCGATCCTTGTGCCCGGCGGGTTCGGCGAACGTGGCACCGAGGGCAAGATCAAGGCGGCCCAGTTCGCCCGCGAAAAGGGCATCCCCTATCTTGGCATTTGTCTCGGAATGCAGATGGCGGTGATCGAAGCGGCGCGCAATCTGGCCGGCCTGCCGGATGCCGGCAGCGAGGAGTTTGACCATGAGTCCGGAGAAAAACGCTTTACGCCAGTGGTTTACCACCTGAAAGAATGGGTCCAGGGCAATGCCACCGTCAACCGCAAGGTCGACGACGACAAGGGCGGCACCATGCGCCTTGGCGCCTATACCGCAGTGCTGAAAGACGGTTCAAAGGTTGCTGACATCTATGGAACGACCGAAATAGAAGAACGCCACCGCCACCGCTACGAAGTGGACAACAAGTATCGCGCGCAGCTTGAAAGGGAAGGTCTGGTCTTTTCCGGAATGTCGCCGGACGGCCGTCTGCCCGAGATCGTTGAATGGCAGGATCACCCGTGGTTCATCGGCGTGCAGTTTCACCCCGAACTGAAATCAAAACCGTTTGATCCGCACCCCTTGTTCGAAGACTTCATTCGTGCGGCAAAAGACATGTCTAGACTGGTCTGACCGCCGCAAGGCATGAAACCTCTATGCCAACACCCGCATCAGCCCTATATGGAACCCCATGTTCAAAGACTTGATATCGCGCCTGTTCGACCAGACCCCACAACCGCTCGCCGAAACTGACGCGCGCCTGGCGCTGACGGCCCTGCTTGTGCGCATTGCGCGTAGTGACGGGGACTATGCGGCCGAGGAAATCGACCAGATCACGAAAATCATCACGACCCGCTACGATCTTGACGCCTCCGCAGCAGACGCCCTGCGCCGCGAAGCCGAAATGCTGGAAGCCGAAGCCCCCGACACCGTGCGTTTCACCCGCGCCATCAAGGAAGCCGTGCCCCATGATGAACGCGCGGCCGTCGTTGAAGCACTGTGGGAAATCGTTCTGGCCGACGGCGTGCGCGAACGCGAGGAAAACGCCTTGTTGCGGCTGACCGCCGACCTTCTCGGGATCAACGATCGCGACAGCAACATCCTGCGCCGGCGGGTTGAGGCGCGGATGGGGTGATCGCCTCTCTGCCGATGTATGACCGGCCGGAAATCGCGGCCGCCAATGACACGCTTTGGGCCGGCATCCGGCAGGCTCTGGGCTATGGCCCCCAAACCCTTGATCGTGCAACGCCGGTTTGGGACGTCTGGCAAAGCCCCGATCTGCTGATGTCGCAAACCTGCGGATTTCCCTACCGAACCAGATTGCACGGAAAGGTTCAGCTTGTCGGGGTGCCGGACTATGGCCTGGCGCACACGCCGGCGGGCCATTACCACTCTGTTTTTGTCGTCCGCCACGATGACATGTCCGAGTTGGCGCACTACGCCGAACGGACATTTGCCCTGAACGATACCCTGTCGCAATCGGGCTGGATCGCGCCGCAACTGCATGCGCGTCAGCTGGGGTTCACCTTTCGCAAGACCATGATCAGCGGCAGCCATCGCGAAAGCGCCTGCGCTGTCGCGTCCGGCCGGGCGGATATCGCGGCGATTGACGCGGTCAGTTGGCGCCTGATCCAGACCCACGACGGGTTTGCCAACAATCTCAGGGTCATCGGGCAAACCCGGCCCACACCGGGGCTTCCGCTGATCTGCGCCAGGGGCCGCGACGCGACCGCACTGTTTTCGGCCTTTTGCGAGGCCGTGGATCATCTGAGCCCCAATCACCGCAAGATGCTGGGGCTGCGGGGCATCGTGGCGATCAGCCCTGACGACTACTTGTCGATGCCTGCGCCGAAGCCATCATGAAATTGTGCCCCGCCGAAAAACCGTATTGCCGCTTCTGGACGCCAAAAGCCGCATTGGGCGTTGCAATTGCGTGGAAATTCGGCCCTACTCGGGTCCGACAACAATAAAAGCTGCCCACGTGACCGAAACACAGACACCCGTCATCGAGATCCGCGATCTCCACAAGGCCTATGGCGAACTGGAAGTGCTCAAGGGCGTTGACCTGGTGGCGCCGCGCGGCCATGTGGTTTCGCTGATCGGATCCTCGGGTTCAGGCAAATCGACGCTGTTGCGTTGTGCCAATTTGCTGGAAGACAGCCAGCAGGGCGAAATCCTGTTTGAAGGCGAGCCCATCAAATGGCGCGGGTCGGGCCATGGCCGGCATCCAGCCGACCCCGAGCAGGTCACGCGCATCCGCACCAATCTGTCGATGGTTTTCCAGCAGTTCAATCTTTGGTCGCACATGACGATACTGCAAAACGTGATGGAAGCGCCGGTCACGGTGCTCGGCCGCGACAAGGCAGAAGTCGAGCAATCCGCACGGGCCTACCTGGACAAGGTCGGAATAGGCGACAAGGCCGATGCCTGGCCCGCCCAGCTATCGGGCGGCCAACAGCAACGCGCAGCGATCGCGCGCGCTTTGTGCATGGAGCCGAAGGCATTGCTGTTTGATGAACCCACTTCCGCCCTCGACCCCGAGTTGGAGCAGGAAGTGGTCAAGGTGATCAAGGACCTGGCGACCGAAGGGCGCACCATGATTCTTGTGACCCACGATATGCGGCTGGCCGGAGATGTTTCGGACCATGTCGTGTTTCTGCATCTCGGGAAGGTGGAAGAACAGGGCCCACCAGGCGACATTCTTGTCCGGCCCGGAACAGAACGGCTGCAACAGTTTCTTAGCGCGACTGTTGCGGCGTGAACCAAGCGTTGAAACTAGGGAGTGAAAACATGAAAAAGATCCTGATGCTATCTGCCGCTCTGGCAGTCTCTGCGGGCATGGCTCTGGCGGCAAGCCATAGCTCAACCGTGCGCATGGGCACGGAAGGCGCCTACCCTCCGTACAACTTCATCAACGACAGCGGTGAGGTTGACGGGTTCGAACGGGAGCTGGGCGATGAGCTGTGCAAACGTGCGGAACTGACCTGCGAATGGGTCACAAACGAGTGGGATTCCATCATCCCGAACCTCGTCTCGGGCAACTACGACACCATCATCGCAGGCATGTCGATCACGGATGAACGCGACGAAGTCATTGATTTCACCCAGGAATACATCCCGCCATCGCCATCATACTACGTTGCCACGTCGGCTGATGCCGACATCAAGGGCGGTGTTATCGCGGCGCAGACCAACACGATCCAGTCCGCTTTCGTGGCTGACAGTGGCGCCACCCTGGTTGAGTTCGCAACCCCGGATGAGACCATCGCGGCCGTCAAGAATGGCGAGGCAGATGCCGTGCTGGCCGACGGAGATTTCCTCAAGCCGATCGTCGATGAAAGCAATGGGGAGCTTGTGATCGTCAGCGAAGTTTCCATTGGCGGCGGCGTCGGCATGGGCATCCGCGAAAGCGATAGCGAGTTGAAGGCCAAATTCGATGAGGCCATTGCCTCGATGAAGGCCGACGGAACGCTGAATGCACTGATCAAGAAATGGTTTGGCGACGACGCCGCCACCTTCTGATCTGACATCGGCGGGGCCGCCCGATCGGCCCCGCCGCATGAAATGTTCTCTTTTTGCTCTGACCCCTCCAGCCTCGATGGCGCAAAGTGGCTTGCCTGTTACCTGACAACCGGCAAGCATATGGCGTTCTATGGCTCTTTCATCACTGTGATGGTCCTTTTGCTGGTCACAGCACCCGCGGCGCTTTTGTTCGGTTTTGCCGGGGCAATGGCTGCCAGATCGCGCTTTCTTCCGCTTCGTTGGTTCGGAAAGTCCTATACCGCCATTGTGCGTGGTGTGCCGGACATTGCCTTTTTCCTGTTTTTCGTGATCGCGTTGGACCAGGCATTCGAATATCTCCGCCACAAGATCAAATGCCCGGACTGGGACATGCCCGTTCGGCAGGGCAATGACTTCGTCGTCTGCCCCCAGGCCAAGTTGCCGCTGTCCTCGTCGCCACAATGGGTGCACGAAACCTACGGGTTTCTGATAGCGGTGCTCACATTTGCCATCGTTTTCGGGGCCTTCGCCGCAAATGTTCTGTACGGAGCTATGCGGGCTGTTCCGAAAAATCAGCTGGAGACCGCCGAAGCCTACGGAATGTCACGCCGCCAGACCTTCTGGCGCATCCTTGTTCCGCAAATGTGGCTCTATGCGCTGCCGGGGCTTTCCAACCTCTGGATGATCCTGATCAAGGCCACCCCGCTGCTTTTCCTTTTGGGGGTCGAAGATATTGTCTACTGGGCCCGGGAACTGGGCGGTTCCAAGACCAGTGCCTATTCCTATCCGCACCCCGATTGGCGTTTGTGGTATTTTCTTGCACTTCTGGTGTTTTACCTCAGCCTGACCCGGCTGTCCGAGATCGTGCTGGGCCGGCTGACCAAACGGCTTTCGCATGGTCAGGCGACCATCGGTGGCGAAAGACAAAGACGGGCCCCCGCATGAGCTGTCTGCAGACAATTCAGGACTACGGCCTGCGCTCTATCGGCATTGGCGAGCGTTTGTTGCCGCGTTCGGACTTTACGCTGTGCGAACAGTTTACCCTGATCGGCTCGGGCCTGATCTGGAACCTGTATTTCGGGGTCATCGCGCTCTTTTTCGGCTTTTTTCTGGCAACCGGGCTGGCGGTTGCCAAGAACGCCAACCGCTGGTGGATCCGGAAACCCGCCGAATGGTTCATCTTCCTGTTTCGCGGATCGCCCTTGTTCATCCAGTTTTTCCTGTTCTACGAAGCCTTCGTTCTGCTGCCAAAGATCGGTATCGACATCAATCTCGGGTTTGTCGAAATCACCGCCGAAACCCGCTGGCTCACCCGTGCGTGGCTGGGGGCGGTGATCGTGTTGTTCCTGAACACCGCCGCCTACACGGGTGAAATTTTCTACGGAGCACTTCGCGCCGTGCCCAAGGGCGATGTCGAGGCGGCGAACGCCTATGGCATGACCGGCTGGAACCGGTTCAAGCGGATCATCTGGCCCACAATGCTGCGTCTGGCATGGCCTGCCTACACCAACGAAGCCATTTTCATGTTCCATGCCACGACGCTTGTTTTCTTCTCGGGCTTTCCGGCCTGGCAACAGAAGGGCGATGCGCTTTACTACGCCAGCTATTTCGCGGACAAAACATTCAACCCCTTCATCCCCTACCCGATACTGGCCGGCTACTTCATCCTTCTTACTTTCAGCGTGATCGGTGTTTTCGGGTTGATAAACCGTCACCTCAACCGTCACCTGCCGCAAGAAAAACGCCGAAAGATCCAGTTTCGCCCCCAGGTTATCCGCTGAAAACCGCAACTTTCCGGCGCTCACAGAAAACCGCTCGCCATTTGCCGATGACCGCTTTACAGTTTTTTCGAATACTTCATTCGGAAAAGGTGAAACATGGTCCTCGCTCCCAATGTCTATGACGCCGAACCCATCCCCGCCGACGCCAAAGTGGAAATCGAGCGGCTCCTGCAATCTGGCGACCTTTTCCGTTACACCTCTGAAGATGCGCCGGTCGCCTTGCTGGAACGCGAATTTGCCGAGCTCATGGGCGCGAAATACGCCCTGGCCGTCGCCTCGTGTTCGGCCGCGCTGTTCTTGTCGCTGAAGGCGCTCGGCCTGCCGCGCGGCGCGCGCGTTCTTGTGCCGGCTTTCACCTTTGCGGCGGTGCCGTCATCCATCGTGCACGCCGACTGTGTTCCGGTTCTGGTCGAGGTCGGTGAGAACTACCGCATCGACATGGACGATTTCGAAACCAAACTGGATGCCACGATCGACGCGGTGATGATCAGCCACATGCGCGGCCACACCTCGGACATGGATGCCATCATGGCGCTGGCCGATGCGCGCGGCATTCCGGTGGTGGAAGACGCGGCGCATTCGCTTGGCACCACATGGCGCGGTCGCAATATCGGCACGCTTGGGCGCGTTGGCTGCTTTTCCTTTCAATCCTACAAGATGGTGAATTCCGGCGAGGGAGGCATCCTGATCACCGATGACGCCGACCTGGCGGCGCGCGCCGTGATCATGTCAGGCGCCTACGAGCACAACTGGAAAAAGCACCCGGTGCTGCAGGACGCATTTTCCCGCTGGCAGAACAAGCTGCCGCTCTACAACACCCGCATGCACAACCTGACGGCGGCGCTGGTGCGCCCGCAATTGGCGCAATTGCCCCGCCGGGTGCGCGACGGTCTGCGCAATCACGATCATGTTGCAAGACAACTTGACCAATCCCCCTGGCTCTCAGTGCCGCCGCCGCTGCCGCCGGAGCGCCGGGCACCCGACTCGATCCAGTTCAACCTGGCGGGCATGGATGACTTGCAGGCCGCACAATTTACCGAAGCGGCATCCCGGCGGGGCGTCAGCGTGCAGATTTTCGGGCTGACCCAAGACAACGCGCGCGCCTTCTGGAACTGGAAGTTTCTGGGGCCACAGCCGGATCTTCCGAAAACCCGACACATGTTGATGCGCGCCTGCGACACAAGGCTTCCGGCCCGGCTGAAAACCGATGAGCTGGATTTCATCGCCGATGCTCTGGTCGGTGCGGCGGCCGATGTCATGGATGGCCAGTTGGCGTTCGGCACCTGACGACGCTCTTTCACAGGATGCGCAATTTGCCCTCAAGCCACGGCAGGCGTCGCACCTGTGGCGCAATGATGCGCGCGCCCAGCAAGTCGCGAAGATTCTCGGCAATCGTCGTTGGCATTTCGCCAAGTATGCCACGCCGTGCGAACACCGATATCGACCGCGACAGGACACCTGCCGGCAGCGGCATCATATCGACCTGATCGCAAAACCGCTTCGCATGGGTCACCCCCATCGGCGTCAGGATCGTCCAACCGGCCCCATCGGCCACCATGGCAAGAATCGCATGGTAACTGTCCAGTTCGAAACGATGATCCAGAACGATATTCTGGCGAACCAGGTGGTCAGCGATCACCCGCCCCATATGGTGGCGCGTGGTGTAGCGGATCAACGGCATGGAAAGCAGTACGCGCGCGGCATCATCGGCGTCAGTCGCCCCTTTGGGCGCAACAGCCACGAAGGGCTCTTCCATCAACGGAAACACTTCCATCCAGTCCGCGCCCGCGCCCATGTCGGTTGCCACCACAACATCCAGCGCCCGACTCTCCAATTGGTCGAACAACCGGTGGCTCGCGCCGGTTTCCAGAAGAAATTGGGTCGAGGCATTTCCCTCGGCCAGCCGCGACAGCAACGCCGGGGTCACGCCGCTGTCAAAGTCCTCGATCACGCCAAGGCGCAGCTGGGTCAGAACCTGATGATCGATCCGCGCCAGTTCGGCCTGTGCTTGCGCGGCTTCATTCAGGATGGTCTGGGCACGCCTGCGAAAGGCCTCGCCCGCAGGCGTCAGCCTGACTGGGCGCTCGCGTCGGTTCAAAAGAACGGCCCCCACCGCGTCTTCAAGATTGGTCAGTTGCTGGCTGATTGCAGAGGGGCTGGCCCCCAGCCGGCGCGCGGCGGCGGAAATTGACTGATCCTGCGCAGCGGCAATGAAAACCTCAATTCCCCAGAGGGTTATCTTGTGCGACTTGTCAGGCATCGGCCCCCCTGGCGGCACAAACTCCAAACCTGGAACCCCCAAAGCTCATTCTTTTTCGCTCCAAATATCCCCGCCGGAGGCTTCTGCTGCTTCAACTGGCGGCGCGCTTCAAAGCCTGGCGAGCTTTGCCTGAAGTTCGGCGAGTTGTTGCTTGATCTCGTCAAGATCGTCGGTGCGCTCTGGCGATTGGTCGCGTTCTTCCTCGGGAGCCGGGGCAGACCAGTTGACCATTCCGCCCGTCATCGCTTTCAGAAATGCCTTTTGCTGCGCCTGCAGCGCTTCAAGTCCGGGCACGGTCGCCAAAGGGCTGGCCATGTTTTCCATCAGTTTTGACTGGCCCTCGCGCAATGCCTCAAATGACATCGCCAGAAACTGCGGCACGACCGACTGCACTTCACTGGTGTAGCTGCGCACCAGGTCATTCAGCACGGCGATCGGCAAAACGCTTTCGCCCTTGCCCTCATGTTCGGCAATGATCTGGAGCAGATATTGACGAGTCAGGTCATCACCGCTTTTCAGGTCGACGATCTTCACATCGCGACCGGCACGAATGAACCCGGCAATGTCGTCGAGCGTCACATAATCGCTGGATTCGGTGTTGTACAGCCGACGGCTGGCATAGCGCTTGATCAGCAGCGGCTCTGGTTTGTCTGACACGGGCACCCCCCTTGGTTGCGGCGTCGCAGCAAAGACTAGGCCACAGTCGCAAAAAAAGAAAGGGCGAGCACAAGGCCCGCCCCTACAGTCATACCAACAGGGAGGTTATTGGCAGTTCCGTATCCGCTTACTTCGCAGCAGCGGCAGCTTTCTTGGCAGCAGCCGTCATGTCGGAAGTTGCTTTCTTGACGGCAGCAGTCGCATCTTCGCTGATGTCCTTGCCGGCGGCCTGAAGCAGCTCAGCCGTTTCCATCTGGACCTTCTTGGCGACCTCGGCAAATGCAGCCAGCTGTTCCGCGGCCAATTCGGCCTGGGCCGACGCGAAATCCGTCACCGCCTTGGTGTAGTCAGCCGGATCGGCCTTGACCTTGGTCACGTCTGCGGCCCGGTTGATGGTTTCCTTGGTCCACTTGCTGGAAATCTCGGTGGATTTCTCGGCAGCTTCCAGAGCAACCTTTGAAAGCTTCTCGCCAAAAGCGGCCTGCGCTTTGAAGGCGTTCTCGAAAACGGTCAGGTCGACCGGGAAGGCACCCATCATGTCTTTCATGACCTTGGTGTAATCCTGGGTGAAATCTTGTGCTTTAGCCATCGTTCATCTCCTCGCGCTGATCGGGTCAATTCCCGTGTTCTCGCGTCTGGAGCCTATATGCTCTCTGCAATGCGGCATTTCAAGTGTTTTTTGCTGCACCGCAGCATAATTTTGCAAAACTGTTTATTTTCCGTGCCTTGATGCCGCAAGAACATAGGTTCCTGGGGCCGGGCAAAGCTCTGGATGATCCTTGTCGCCCACATCACGGGCCGGAATCATCTTGCCAGAGCGCTTTTTCAGCCAGCTTTCCCAGCGCGGCCACCACGATCCTTCATGGAACTTCGCTTCAGCGCGCCAGTCATCATGGCCCAAGGTCACGTCTTCGTTGGTGTAGTGGCCATATTTCTTCTTGCTCGGCGGGTTGACGATGCCGGCGATATGCCCGCTTTGCGACAGGATGAAGGTCTTGTTTTTCGCGCCTTTCTGCCGAAACCCGTCATAGCAGGACGCCCAGGGGGCGATATGATCGGTTTCGCAGGCCACCGAACACAGCGGCACGTCGACATCGCGAATTGACAGTTCTTCGCCCAACAAGGGGAACGTCCCTTTCACGAACAGGTTGTCGCGGCAAAGCCAGTGCAAGTATTCAACTGCCATCCGGCCCGGCAGGTTGGACCCGTCCCCGTTCCAGAACAACAGGTCAAATGCGGGGGGCGTTTCGCCCATCATGTAACTGCGGATCGCCGGTTTGTAGACCAGATCGGTCGAGCGCAGGAAAGAAAAGGTGCGGGCCATGAACAGCGAATCCAGTATCCCGTCGCGCTGCGCCTGCCGTTCGATGGCCGACAGGAAATCATCGGCCAGAAACACTTCCACCTCACCCGGATTGGAAAAGTCCGTCAGCGTGGTGAAGAAAGTCGCGCTTTTGATCGACGCGTCCTTGCGCTTTTTCATCAGCGCCAGCGTCAGGCTCAGGGTCGTTCCGGCAATGCAGTAACCGACCACGTTCACCCTGGTTTCGCCGGTGATCTTCTTCACTTCGTCAATAACGGTCAGGTAGCCTTCTTCGACATAGTCATCCATCCCGACATCGGCATAGCTTTCATCGGGGTTCACCCAGGACACCATGAACAGCGTATAGCCCTGATCGACGATCCACTTCACCAGGCTGTTTTTCTCTTTCAGATCAAGAATGTAGAACTTGTTGATCCAGGGCGGAAAAATGATCAGGGGCGTCTTGTGCACGGTTTCGGTGGTCGGGGCATACTGGATCAGTTCCAGCATCCGGTTGCGGAAGATCACCGACCCTTTGGTGGTGGCTAGGTTTTCCCCGACCTTGAAGGCATTCTTGTCGGCCAGTGTCACGACCAGTTCACCGTCGTTGGCCTCAAGATCCCGCACCAGGTTTTCCAGCCCCTTGACCAGCGACTCTCCATCGGTTTCCAACGCCCGTTCAAGCGCTTCGGGGTTGGTGCCCAGGAAATTGGCCGGGTTGAACATGTTCATGATCTGCTGCGAAAAGAACTCCAGCCGCTTGCGGTCCTTTTCGTCCAGACCGTCAAGTTCTGCGACCGCGTCATGCAGGGTTTTCTCATTCAACTGGTATTGCCGTTTGAGCAGGTGGAAATACGGGTTTGCATCCCACAACGGGCTGGAAAAGCGCGGATCGGCCCCGTCCTCCGGCTGCACTTCTCCCTGCAGCAGCACCTGTTGCGCTTCGGCGAAATTTTTCACCATGTCGCCCCAATAGGAAACCTGGTGCTCGATCAGCCTGGCCGGATTGGCCATCACCTCGTTCATGTAGGCGCCGGCCGCCTTCATGAACAACTCCTGCCCCGGCGCCTGCAAACCCGGATCCACGTCGCGCTTGTGGCCCAGGACAGCGATCAGCCGTTGCGACAATTCCTCGATCCGGGCCAGATTGGCCTGCAATTTCGCAGGATCGGGCACTGTGTCCAAATGGTCAGTTGTCATTGCCGCGCGTCCATCCTACCTTTGTGCAGTTGCAGCATAGCGAATTCCGGGCGTTTTAGAAAGCGTTAGGTTTCGAGCTGCATGAAGGGTTTGGAGGACTGCTGCATGCGCTACATGGCGACATATGACCTGATGGAAACGATGCGAACCACCAACCAGTGGATGGGCGCAACCGCGCAGGCGTTCGGTTCTTACCCGGTCATGGGCATGTTCCCCAACCCGCTGCCGCAGATGATCGCCGCCTGGGGCGAAGTGACCGAGCGCGCCTTCGCCCGCATGGTCACAAAACCCGACTGGGGCATTGCCTCGGTGGTTGGCGAAGACGGGCGCGACCATGTGGTGAGCGTGGAAACCCTGGTCAGCAAACCGTTTGGCGACCTGATCCATTTCAAGGCGGTCGGCCGCGAACCGCGCCCGCGCCGGGTGCTTCTGGTTGCGCCGATGTCGGGCCATTACGCGACCTTGCTGCGCTCAACGGTCACCAGCCTGCTGCCGGATTGCGAAGTCTTTATCACCGATTGGCACAACGCCCGCGACATCCCCGTCAGCGAAGGCAAGTTCGACATCGAGGACTACACGCTTTACCTCGTCGATTTCATGCGCTTTCTCGGGCCGGACACGCATGTCATTGCCGTGTGCCAACCGGCCCCTTTGACTTTGGCCGCCACCGCCTGGCTGGCCGAACAGGACAAGTCGGCGCAACCGCGGTCTCTGACCCTGA
>Ga0256839_1001565_pt1 | contig 27542 bp, 19 predicted proteins | sample 354166metaG_FD_185968 | JGI IMG/M metagenome (GOLD analysis project Ga0256839, IMG submission 185968) | Hydrothermal vent microbial communities from Mid Atlantic Ridge, Atlantic Ocean - 354-166 | ecosystem: Environmental > Aquatic > Marine > Hydrothermal vents | place: Atlantic Ocean: Mid... | reverse complement strand
TTGCCGGTGCACACCAGCAGCACCACCAGGCTGGCCAGATGTTTGAGCGCCGAGACGCTGACGACGCCCTCGCGGAGGACCCGCAGTTGCGAGGGTTCGACCATCAGCACGGTAGAGGGCTGGCCGTAACGCGTCCGGCCGCCATCGAGGATCAGGTCAACCTGATTCCCGAATGCTTCAATGACCTGCTGACCGCTGATGGCGTCAGGAGTTCCCGTCGGGTTGGCACTGGTCAGCACGAGTGGCCCGACCGTCAACTGGAGAATATCGAGCACGACCTCGTGAGCGGGAACGCGGAAGCCCAGAGTGGGGCCGGGGGCCACGGCGACCTGGACTCGGGGATCGAGCTGGGTGACCAAGCTTCTGGAGTTCCCGTATTCGCAGACCATGGTGAGCGGTCCAGGCCAGCAGCGGCGTGCCAGCCGCCGAAACAGGGGTGGAGCGTTGGGGACGTAGTCGTAGGCTTCGGCAAAATCCTTCACTGCCAACGCCAGCGGGTGACCCGAGCGGCGGCCCTTGATCTCCAGCAATCGATCGACGGCTTGCGGATCCAGGGCTCGAGCGGCCAGGCCGTAGACGGTTTCGGTGGGAACGGCGATCACCTGTCCCTCGGCCAGGGCCTGCACGACGCGATGCACCACATCGCGCAGATCGTCCGTCTGGGTCAGGTCAACTACGGTGGCGGGCATGGAAGAAAGAAAACTCCGAAGAGGGAACGGCGGGTCGTCGGTTACTATATGATTGCCTGGTACGGCGAGCAACCGGCCCGGCCGTGTCCCCGCTTGTCCGGCGCCACTACAATGGTCGGGGACTTCGATTCTTCAGCCCACGGTGCGTTACGACTTTTCCGTTTTCCCCATTCTGCCCGCTCGTTCGGTCCCATCATGCAGTCCTCGCCGAAAAACCGGTTCCATCGCCGCACTTGGCTGGCGGCCGCCGGCTATTGGACGGGCGGTTTGGCGGCCGGGTGCCGGTTTTCGCACGCGGGACCGCCTCGAGTCGACAAAGTATGGGGGCGTCGCGGCATTTCTCCCGGTCGGCTCCAACGCCCTCGCGCGATCGCCATCGACGACCACCAAGAGCTGTACATCGTCGATATTACGGGGCGTATTCAGGTTTTCGACCGAGACGGTCGACTCCTCCGCTACTGGCGGACACCGGCGATCGAGCGGGGGAAACCGGTCGGTCTGGCGATCGGCCTGGGGCGACGATTGCTGGTGGCCGATACGCACTATCACCGGCTGCTGGTGTACACTCACCGGGGAAAGCTGCTCAAAAGTCGCACGATCGGCGGCACCGAAGGAACGGGGCCGGGCGAATTCGGCTTCGTGACCGACTCGGTGCAAACAAGCGACGGCTGCCTGTATGTCGGCGAATACGGCCAGAATGATCGGATCCAGAAGTTCGATCCCAAGGGCGCTGTGGTCACTCAGTGGGGTGGCCACGGGGGCGGAGTCGGCCAGTTTCGCCGCCCGCAGTCCTTGAAGTTGGGACCCGACGGGCACCTGTGGGTTGCCGACGCATGCAATCACCGCATCCAGATCTTCGACATCGACTACGAACCCGCGCGCCTGGTGTCGGTATGGGGAACACCGGGGCCGAACCCGGGCGAGCTCCAGTTCCCCTACGATTTCGCCTTCGATGGGCGTGGCCACATCTTCGTTTGCGAGTTCGGCAATCAGCGAATTCAACAGTTTACGCTTTCGGGCGAGCCGGTCAGCGTGTGGGGCACTCCGGGCCGGGCTCCCGGCCAGCTTTCCCGGCCGTGGGGAATCGTGGTCGACCCGAGTTTGCGGTTCTATGTGCTCGACACCTACAATCATCGCGTTCAGCGGTTACGTCTTTAGCGGCAGCGGAGCACCGGCATGGACTGGGGAAACTGGCACATCTCGTTCGCTCACCCGGCCTATCTGCTGTTGGCCACGGTGCTGATTCCGCTGATCTGGCTTGCCAGTTTCCGCAGCCTCGCCGGGCTGGGACCGTTGCGACGCCTGATCGCACTGACGCTGCGATCGCTGCTGGTCTTGCTGTTCGCCGTGGCATTGGCGGAGATCCAGTGGGTGGAAAAAAGCAACCGAGTGACCGTCATCTATGTGCTGGATCAGTCCGAGTCGATTCCGCCGGCCAAACGCCGGTTGATGCTGGAGTATGTGGCCCGGCAAGTTCGCCGCCACCGCAATGCTCGCGAACAGGACCGAGCCGGTGTGGTGGTGTTCGGTCGGCGAGCGGTCGTCGAAGTTCCTCCCTTCGATGACGACATCCCGCCGATGCCCCAAGTCGAATCGACTCTGGGAGCCACCGACGCCACCAATCTGGCCGATGCCTTGAAGCTGGCTTCGGGGTTGTTTCCCGAAGATACGGCCCGCCGCATCGTGCTGGTTACCGACGGCAACGAAAACCTGGGCCGAGTTCGCGACATCGCTCCCAGTCTGGCTCGCAACGGCATCGGCATCGACGTCGTTCCGGTGAAACTCACCACCCGGGCCGAGGTGGCGGTGGAGAATATCATCCTTCCCTCGAGGCTGCGCCGGCAGCAGAAGTTCCACGCCCGCATCGTTCTCAACAATTACGTGGAGGAATCGGCGGGAGGCGAGCCGGTGCGTGGCAAGGTGCGCGTGACCCGCAGCAGCGGCGGAACGGAAACGCCTGTCGGGGAGGACGTGGCGGTGGAACTCAAACCGGGAAAGACCGTGCTCACGTTCGAGCATGAAATCGACGCTCCCGGAATCTACACGTACAAAGCGACATTTGTTCCGGAGAATCCCGGCGATGATCTGATGCCGCAAAACAATACCGCCACCGCGTTCACTCACGTCAAGGGGAAAGGTCGCGTGCTGGTGATCGAGGATCATTCTCACGCGGGCGAATTCGACTTTCTGGTTTCGCGGCTGCGCGCGATGAACCTGGAAGTCGACATGATGTCGACGCTCAACCTGTTTGCTTCCTTGGCCGAATTGCAAGCCTACGACGTGGTGATTCTGGCGAATGTGCCTCGCAGCAGCGGCGACGACGAAACCAACGTGACGGCGTTCAGTGATGCCCAGATTCAGATGTTGGCCAACAACACGGCGCAGTTGGGAGCTGGCCTGATCATGCTGGGCGGGAACCGCAGTTTCGGCGCGGGGGGCTGGACCAACACGGAACTCGAAAAAGTGCTGCCGGTCGACTTCCAGATCAAGAACGCCAAAATCAATGCCGTCGGCGCCCTGGTGATGGTCATGCACGCCTCCGAGATGGCTCAAGGCAATTTCTGGCAGAAGGTCGTGGCCCGCGAAGCACTCAAGACGCTGGGACCGCTCGATTACTGCGGCGTCCTTCACTGGAGCGACTTCGGGAACGACTCGTGGCTTTGGCGTCCGGGACTGGCTCGCGTGGGCGACCGGCGGCGGGTGATGATCCGGGCACTGGCGCGGATGACGCCCGGCGACATGCCCGCCTTCCAGAATTCGATGCAAATGGCGCTCGCCGCGTTCCGCCAGAATCGAGCTTCGGTCAAGCACATGATCATCATCAGCGACGGCGACCCGTCCGCACCACCGAGGGCACTGGTACAGCGGTTTGCTCAAATGGGGATCAAGATCACCACCGTGGCGATCGGGGCTCATGGAGTCACCGGCACCAAGACGCTGCAAGATATCGCTCAGATAACGGGGGGCAACTACTATCGCGTTCGCAATCCCAAGGCGTTGCCGAAGATCTACCAGCGCGAAGCGCGACGGGTGACCCGACCGGTGATCAAGGACCTCCCCAACGTCCCTCCGCGGCTGGTGCTTTCCCACCCGATCGTCAGCGGGATTCTAGACGACTTCCCGCCGCTACAGGGAATGGTACTGACGACGGTGAAAGAGAGTCCTCTGGTGGAAGTGATTCTGCGCTCGCCCGATCCGCAGGACAATCGCAACAACACGATCCTGGCGGCTTGGACCTACAACAACGGTCGGGCCGTCGCTTTCACCACCGACGCCGGTCACCGCTGGGCCAATGCCTGGACGAGCTGGCCGCATTACGACCAGCTTTTCGCTCAGATGGTGCGATGGGCGATGAGGCCGGCGGATGACGACGAGCAGTTCGACGTGGCCACCACCGTCCGCGACGGGAAGGTGCGAGTGGTGATCACGGCGCTTGACGAGGAAAACCAATTCACGAATTTCCTCGGGCTGACCGGTGCCGCGATCGGCCCGGACCAGAAACCGTTTTCCTTCCCCATTCGGCAAGTGGCCCCGGGGCGTTATGAAGGCGAGTTCGCCGCGCCCAAGGCGGGCAGCTATCACATCACCGTCGGTGGGCGCGGCCCCGGCAAGCCACCGCTGGTCGTCGGCGCCAACGTGCCTTACTCGTCGGAATTCAAGGATCAAACGAGCAACGTCGAATTGCTGAAGGAACTCGCCTCCTTGCGGCCTCGAGGCGGACGAGCCGGCAAGGTGTTGGGCAGCGACCTCACGCCGGCCAAACTCGACGAACTGGTGCAAGCCAACCCGTTCCGCCGCGATCTGCCTCGAGCCGTCACCATGCACGATGCCTGGCCGTGGTTCTTGTTCCTAGGAGGCGTGCTGTTTTTCGCCGACGTGGCCGTTCGCCGAGTGGCCATTCGAGCAGAAACGTGGGCCAAGTGGGTGCAACCGCTCGTGCGATGGCGGCGGAAACGCGGCGAGGCCGCGGAAGTCGAAACCAAGTTGCAGCGGCTGCAAAAGCGAAAAGAGCAAGTGGCCGATGACTTGGACCGTAAGAAAGCGGCCATTCGATTCGAACCCGACACGTTGCCGGACGAAGAGTCGGCCGAGCCGGCAGCCGCTCCCCCACCCCGCAAGGACGTGTCGCCGCCGCAGCCGGTGGTCGAGCCGGAAGGAGAATCCTATACCGAGCGATTGCGTCGGGCCAAAGAAGAAGCCCGCCGAAAACTGCGGCGTGATGGGGAAGAACATGAGCCGCCGGCGCCATGACCGAACTTGCGACAACTGGGCTGCAGGGCCCCGATTGGACAACACTGGCTAAGGAGAGGAATCGACCATCTGATGAATGATACGACCATCCAAGAACGCGCCGATCAGTTCCGTGAGCGGTATCGCCGAGTCCGAGAGGAGATCGGCAAGGTCATCGTGGGGCACGAGGAAATCGTGCATGGCGTGCTCACCTGCTTGTTCGTCGGCGGCCATTGCTTACTGGAAGGCGTCCCCGGGCTGGGCAAGACCTTGCTGGTCCGAACGCTCGCCCAGACACTCGACCTCGACTTCAACCGCATCCAGTTCACACCCGATCTGATGCCCGCCGATATTTTGGGGACGAATATGATCATGGAAACGCCAGACGGGCGGCGGGTCTTCGAGTTCCAGCAGGGACCGGTGTTCACCCAGATCTGCCTGGCCGATGAAATCAACCGGGCCACGCCGAAAACCCAATCGGCGTTGCTGGAGACGATGCAGGAGGGAACGGTCACCATCGGGGGCAAGCGTTACGAGCTGGAACAGCCGTTCTTCGTGATGGCCACGCAAAACCCGATCGAGCAGGAAGGCACGTACCCGCTGCCGGAAGCCCAGCTCGACCGCTTCCTATTCAAGCTGGTGGTGGGCTATTCCAACCGCGACGAATTGGCCACCATCGTGGACCGGACGACGGCCGGCGTGACCGTCACCCCGGAAAAGGTGATGGACGGCACGGAGATCTTGAAGTGGCGCCAACTGATTCAGGAGGTCATCTTGGCCGACCACGTCAAAGATTATCTGGTGCGGCTGGTGTTGGCCACGCATCCCGAAGGCGAGTTCGCTCCGCCGATCACCAATCAGTACCTGCGATGGGGCGCGAGTCCGCGAGGAGCTCAGACGTTGGCGCTGGCGGCCAAAGTGCGAGCGCTGCTGGAAGGGCGCTACAATGTGAGCTTCGAGGATGTGCGGCGCGTCTTTCTGCCGGCGATGCGCCACCGCGTGATTCTCAATTTCGAAGCCCAAGCCGAAAGCGTGGAAACCGATGCGGTGCTGCTGGAGATCCTCGAGCAGATCCCGGAAAAGGCGGATGATCTGGTCGGCGCTTCGGCCTGATCGCTCTGGGTATCCCGCGTTCTCTTGTTGGCACTTTTGGACCGTCTTCGACGATCGATGACAGAACTACTCACCCCCGAACTCTTATCGCGACTGGAACGACTGGAATTGGTCAGTCGCAAGATCTTCCGCGGCCGACTCAAGGGAGAACGCAAGAGCCGCCGCAAGGGACAGAGTGTGGAGTTTACCGACTTTCGCAACTACGTCCCCGGCGACGACCTGCGGTTCATCGACTGGAACTTGTACGCCAGGCTGGACCGCCTGTTCCTCAAACTCTTCCTCGAAGAGGAGGACCTCCATTTCTACGCGCTGATTGACGCCAGTACGTCGATGGACTTCGGCGATCCGACCAAACTCCACTACGCCAAGCAACTGGCTGCCGCGTTGGGCTTTATCGGACTGTGCCGCTCGGATCGAGTGCGGATCAGTACCTTAGGGGAGTCATCGCAACAGGCCGCCCCCACTCTGCGAGGACGCCAGCAGTTATGGCGCATGCTGGAGTACCTCGATGCCATCGAGCCGGGCGAAAACATTCCTTTGGTGGAGGGCGTCAAACGGTTCTGCGTCCGCTGCCCCGGAAAGGGAATCGTCGTCTTGATCAGCGACCTGTTGGACAAGACCGGTTATGAGGCGGCGCTGCGATTGCTGATCGCTCGGGAAATGGATGTGTTCGTCTTCCAAGTCATGACCGAAGAAGAGTGGGATCCGCCGATTACCGGTGATTTGGAACTGGTCGACTCCGAGGACGGTGATGTCGCCGAAATCAGCGTTAGTCGGGCGCTGTTGCAGCGGTATCGTCGGACCGTATCCGCTTTTGTCGAGCAGGCCAAGGAGTTCTGCACTCGCCGCGGAATGACGCATTTGCTGGCGCGGACCGATGTTCCCGTCGAGCAGTTCGTGGGGAACTATCTGCGACAGCGGGGGCTGGTGCGATGAACTTCGTCAACACGTTGCAACCGTGGCAGTGGGCGATTCTGGGGTTGGTTCCGCCGGCGATCGTGCTGCTGTATTTCCTCAAGCTCAAACGGCAACCGCTGGTCGTTCCCAGTACGTATTTGTGGAGGCGAACGCTGGAGGACTTGCATGTCAACTCGCTCTGGCAGCGGCTGCGGAACAACCTGCTGTTGCTGCTGCAACTGCTGATCATTTTTCTGCTGATGGGAGCCTTGATGCGCCCTGGGAGGCGCGGCCCCGAGTTGCTGGGGGATCGTTTCATCTTTCTGATCGACGTGTCGGCCAGCAGTCAGGCGACCGATGTTCAGCCGTCCCGCTTCGAAAAGGCCCGGCAGGAAATCGAAAGCATGATCGACCAGATGGATTCCAACGATACCGCGATGATCGTGCAGTTCTCCGATCGCGCCGAGATCGTGCAGAACTACACCCAACAGCGCCGGTTGCTCAAGGAGCGGCTGCGCGCACTGCGCCCGACGATGCGAGGCAGCGACGTGGCCGAGGCGTTGCGAGTGGCTGCGGGGCTCGCCAATCCGTCTTCTGCGCGAGGCGAAGGGGCCGCCCAGTCGGAAGAGGCCTTGCCGGCAACGGTCTACATCGTCAGCGACGGCGCTGTTCCACCGGTGAGCGGGTTCGACGTGGGGAATCTCACGTTGCGGCACGTGCGCGTCGGCAGCCCGGAGGCGTCCAACATCGCCATCACTCAGTTTTCGGCCGACCGCAACCCGGATCACCCCGGCCAGTTGGATCTGTTTGCGCGGATCGAGAACTTCGGCAGCGAGAAAGTCACCGTCCAAATCGGGCTGCGATACGGCGAAACACAACAGGAAGCCACCGATTCGCAGCGGCCTTATCTGGACGTCAAAGAAATCGAGATTGCGGCTCATGGCTCGAGCGGCGAAGGCTTCCGCCTGCAGGACGTCGAGGAAGGGGTGTTCGTGCTCGATTTGGAGTGGAAGGACGACTTGCCGCTGGACAATCGCGCGTATCTGGCTATCAATCCTCCCGAGCGAGCTCGAGTCCTGGTAGTCACGCCCGGCGCCGGTTCCCTGCTCACGGCCTTGAATACTCAGACGGCTCGGCGACTGGCGCAGATCGAAGTCCTTTCCCCCGAGAAACTCGAGCAAGCCGAATATCGGCAGGCAGCAGACGCCGGAGTGTACGATCTGATCATCTACGATCGCTGCGCGCCGCAGCAGATGCCTCTGGCCAACACCTTGTTCTGGGGGGCACTGCCTTCGGACCAGCGCTGGCGGTTCGGAGAAAAGAAACAACTGCCGGTGGTGATCGACGTTGATCGCTCGCATCCCCTCTGCCAGTTCCTGAGTTTTGATGACGTGTTGGCCTTTCTGGAAGGCCGCTCCGTCAAAGGCCCCGAAGGCACCCGTTCCCTGATCACCAGCTCGATCGGCGACGTACTCGCCTTGGCGCCTCGTGAAGGATACGAGGATGCCGTACTGGGAATCCCGCTTTATCGGGAGGACGCGACGGGGAACATCCTCCCCAATACCGACTGGCCGCGGAGAACCAGTTTTCCCGTATTCGTGACCAACGCACTGAAATACTTGGGAAGAGTCCAATACTATTCGGCCGCTCCCAACGCGTCGCCCGGCGATGTGGTCCGTATCCGCACCGAGGCGACTGCACCGGAGGTCGTGGTGATCGATCCGCGGGGAAAACGCCACACCGTGAAAAGCTCTCGCGAAAACGTCTTCGTCTACTCGGCGACCGAGGAGGTGGGAACCTATCGCGTGGAAGACGGCAAAGGCAACGTGCTGCGACGGTTTACGGTCAACTTGTTCTCTCCGATCGAGAGCGACTTGATGCCGCGCGATATCGCCGTCAGCGAAGACAAGGTGCAAGCCGCGCGAGTGAGCGACGTGCGGCGGTGGGAATACTGGAAGTGGCTGCTGCTGCTGGCGCTTGCCGTGCTGGCACTCGAGTGGTACATCTACAATCGCCGTATTTGGATTTGACGGAAACCGGAAAACGGCTCGGACGCCGTCGCCGGCACACTGCGAACTGAGGTGGAATTGGCATGACGGCATCCTCGCCCGATCGGGAACTTTGGGAAGGCGAACCGGCGCACTGGACCACCGTGCAATCGTGTGCCGATGGACCGGCGGGAAAACTGCCGTTTACCGAAAGCCAACTGCGGGAAGCTCCCAGCGGCGACCTGTTCGGCTGGTCGCAAAACGCGGGAATGGGGTGGTCGCCGCAGCGGATGATCGGCCCGGAGTTTCTCATCGTCTCCACTCAAGGCGGACTGCGCGCATCGGACGGCCGCCCGATCGCATTGGGATACCACACGGGGCATTTCGAAGTCGGGTTGCTGGTAGCGGCGGCGGCCGAGACGTTTACCGGCGCGGGAGCCATTCCGTTCGCAGCGTACGTCTCCGATCCGTGCGACGGCCGCAGCCAGGGTACGACGGCCATGTTCGACAGCCTGGCCTACCGAAACGATGCCGCCATCGTGATGCGTCGTCTGATCCGGTCGCTTCCCACACGCCGCGGCGTGATGGCGATCGCCACCTGTGACAAGGGATTGCCGGCCGCCATGATGGCGCTGGCCGGGATGCCGTCTCTGCCGGTGGCGCTCGTTCCCGGAGGAGTCACCTTGCCGCCCCGCGTGGGCGAGGATGCGGGCAAGGTACAAACGATCGGAGCCCGCTTCGCTCATGGCGAAATCTCGCTGGACGAGGCGGCTCGCGCCGGTTGCGCCGCCTGCGCGTCGCCCGGTGGCGGCTGCCAGTTCCTGGGAACGGCCGCCACTTCGCAGGTCGTCGCCGAAGCTCTGGGATTGACGCTGCCTCACGCGGCACTGGCGCCCAGCGGCCAACCGATCTGGAAGGAACTGGCGGCGCGCTCGGCTCGAGCCCTCATGCGGGCGGCACAAAACGGACTGCGCTGTTCGGATCTGATCACCGACGACGCCATCCACAACGCAATGGCCGTGCATGCCGCCTGCGGCGGGTCGACGAATCTGCTGCTGCACATCCCGGCGATCGCATTCGCCGCCGGGAGAAAGCGACCGACGGTCGACGATTGGGAATCCACCAATCGGCAGGTTCCGAGGTTTGTGGATGTGCTTCCCAACGGCCCGGAAAACCATCCGACCATTCGGCTTTATCTGGCCGGCGGTGTACCCGAAGTGATGCTCTGGCTGCGCCGGCTGGGACACCTGCGCGGTGACGCCATGACGATTGCGGGGGCGACCTGGAATGAATTACTCGATTGGTGGGAAAGCAGTCGTCGACGCCAAGCTCTGCGTCAGCAACTGCAGCGGCTCGACGGCGTCGATCCCGATGACGTGATTCTGCCGCCGGATCGAGCTCGCGAGAAAGGACTCACGAGTACCGTCTGTTTTCCCACCGGCAACCTCTGCCCCGAGGGCTCGGTCATCAAAGCGACGGCCATCGATCCGGCGTTGGTGACCGAAGGCGTGTATCGGCACGAAGGACCGGCTCGAGTCTTCACCTCCGAGCGTGAGGCGATCACTGCGATCAAGGGAGGCGATCATCCGGTTCGACCCGGCGACGTGGTCGTGCTGATCGGCCGCGGACCGATGGGGAGCGGCATGGAGGAGACGTATCAGATCACATCGGCACTCAAGTTCCTTCCTTGGGGAAAAAAGGTCGCCGTGGTCACCGACGCCCGCTTCTCGGGTGTGAGCACAGGAGCCTGCATCGGACACGTGGGTCCGGAAGCACTGGCGGGCGGTCCGATCGGGAAAGTACGAGACGGCGACCGTATTCGCATCGTGATTGACCAGCGGCGACTGCAGGGAAACGTCGATCTGGTGGGAACCAGTGCGGGGCCGCTATCGAGCGAAGAGGCGACCCGGCTGCTGTCCGACCGGGCCCCTCACGCCGGCCTCTGCCCTGATGCCGACCTTCCGGAGGACACGCACCTGTGGGCGGCACTCCAGTCGGTCGGAGGCGGAACCTGGGGCGGGTGCGTTTACGACATCGAACAGATCGCCAAGCGGCTGACCAAGAGGTAACCCGGAAACGTCGAACTGCTTTTGCCGCCGTGAAGATGTTTCGATATGATGGAGGTGCGAGCCGGATCACGCCGGGATGAGAACGAAGAGCTTCCTCAAGAAAAGCGGAACTCAAGCATGCCGAATCAACAACATTCTGTCTGGTGGCCGTGTTGCCTGCTGGTGCTGGCCGCCCTGCTGGCTTCTCATTCGGCGTGCCGGAAGTCGAACCCGGCTGCAGAACCGCAGTCCGATTCCGGGGCGATCCAACCGCTTTCGCTGACCAGCGCCGCCACATCCGACCCGGCCGACGACCCTGCGGACCCTCCAACCGACGACGGACAACCGATGAACGAACCCGAGCAGACTCATCCGTTTCCTCGCCGCTCTTTGGCTCCCGAGTTTCCTCGCGATTTCGAGTGGCTCAACACGGCGGGACCGATGCGGATGAGCGATTTGCGAGGCAAGTTCGTCTTGCTGGACTTCTGGACCTACTGCTGCATCAACTGCATGCACATTCTTCCCGAATTGAAGAAGTTGGAGCGAAAATACGCCAATGAGCTGGTGGTGATCGGCGTGCACTCGGCGAAGTTCACCACGGAAGAGGACAAGGAGAATATCGCATCGGCCATCTTGCGATACGACATCGAACACCCGGTAGTGGTCGATGAGAACCACACGATCTGGAATTCCTATCGAGTCCGTTCGTGGCCGTCCCTTCGCGTCATCGACCCGCAAGGAAACCTGATCGCCGGCCATAGCGGCGAGATCCGCTTCGAGGCACTCGATGAGTTCTTCAAGCGAGCCATACCGTACTACAAGAAAAAGAAGTTGCTCGACACGACGCCCCTCCACTTCGAATTGCTGGCTCATCAGCAAGACGACACACCGCTCCGTTTTCCCGGAAAGATACTGGCCGACGAACGGACGGGCCGGTTGTTCATCACCGACAGCAACCACCACCGGATCGTCGTCACCGACCTGGACGGGAAACTGCTGACGATCATCGGCAGCGGCCGGCAGGGGAGTCGCGACGGCGATTTCCAGACGGCCGAGTTCCATCACCCTCAAGGGTGTGCATTGCGAGGCGACCTGCTCTATATCGCGGATACCGAGAATCACATGATTCGCAAGGTCGACTTGAAGCGGCAGCGCGTGGAGACGGTCGCAGGCACCGGAGTGCAAGCTCAGTTTCCCTGGCCGCGCCCTCGCGGTCTCGCGCCAGGTCGGATTCCCAAGCGGTGGGTCGGCTTGCCGAAGAAGACCGAACTGAACAGCCCCTGGGCTCTCTGGGTTCACGGCGACCATCTGTATATCGCGATGGCCGGCCCGCACCAGATCTGGCGGATGTCGCTCGACGAAAAGGAAATCGAGCCTTACGCGGGCAACAGCCGCGAGGACATCGTGGACGGTCGTCTGCTACCCAGCCAGCCCTACGAAGTGGCGGCGTTCGGTGAGACCCCATTCAGCTCCTTCGCTCAGCCAAGCGGCCTGACGTCGAACGGGTCACGGCTGTTCGTCGCCGACTCGGAGGGGAGTTCCATTCGGTCGGTTCCGCTCGACGGCAAGGGACTGGTAGAGACGGTCGTCGGCACCGCCGATTTGACTCAGGCGCGCCTGTTCACGTTCGGCGATGTCGACGGAACGAGAGCCGAGGTTCGCCTCCAACATCCGCTCGGCGTGACATGGCACGATGGAAAACTCTACATCGCCGACACATACAACAATAAGATCAAGGTGATCGATGCCGAATCGGGAGAGACTCGCTCACTGGCCGGCGACGGCGAGCCGGGCGACAGCGACTCGCCTGCTCGTTTCGATGAACCCGCGGGGATCTGTTATGCGGCGGGCAAGTTGTATGTAGCGGACACGAACAATCACTTGGTCCGAGTCGTGGATCCCGAAAGCGGTGCTACGAAGACTCTCGAGCTGCAGGGATTGACGCCGCCCGATCGGCCGGCGGAATCAAAACCTCGGCTCGAAGCCGACGTCAACGTGGCGGTCGGCCAGAAGGCGGTCAAGCCGATCGACGGTCACATCGAATTGCGCTTGGCGGTCGACCTGCCCGCCGGCTGGAAGATCAACTCGCTGGCGAAGGCGACGTACTGGATCGAGTTGGAAGGAGATGGGCCGGTGAAGCGCGACGTGGCCCGTATCGGCAAACTCGAGAAGGGGCGCTCCGTCTGGACAATCCGACTCCCGGTCAACGGGCAAGGCGGCGACCGTGTAGTGGTGGGACTGGAGTATCCGTATTGCCGAGCCAGTGGGGAAGGAGTCTGCCGCGTTGGATCGGTGGCCTGGAAACTCGACCTGCAGATCGATTCTGCGGCGCCCGCCGAGCGGATCACATTGGAACACCGAGCCTCGGCACCGGACGCGTTCCTGGAAGCAACCAAGTTCGGCCAATAGGTGCTCCCGTGGCCTACGCGGGCTTCGCCCGCAAGGCGGGAGCCGGGAGACCGGAGGCTGTAGGAGTGGTGGTCTGCTTTGCACTGGTTGCTGTCTTGGAGGCTGTCACAAGACTCCATGCCGCAAGCAACACGCCCGAGGCCGGGATGCGACTATCTCGGCACAGCCCGCTTCGTGAGCGAGGGGACCGGCAGGCGGCGGCAGCGGTCGTCAGCAACCATCGGCGCGCCACTGGGCCACGATGCGGTGAGGCAAGCCGTTGGTGACGGCGTTGTCAATCGACAATTCGCTCTCGCTGACGCTACGGACCAGGTTTCCATGGCGGGTTCGGGAGTGGGTAATCGCACTGAAGTCAACAACCGCACCGATGGGCCTCTATTTCGACCGGGCGCGCAAGTCCGTGCGGGCATCTTGGTGTAGCCAAAGCTCGGCGGATGGCTTGAGTCGGGCCACCGTCTTCGTTACATTGTGTTTGCTGTTGCCGACTACCCATCTGCCGCCCGAGCCGTTGCCTCGTGAATCCACAAGCAGGAAAACGAAGCGGCCTGTCACTGCAGTCCTGTGTTACGGAATCGATGGCAAGATGTATCTACTCGTTACCACGAAGACCAAGCGCACCCCGGGCCCGGTGGTGGAAATCCACTGCCCGACGTGTGGAGCGAATTCGGTGCCGGCTCAGTCCGTCGAACAGCTCGACACGATCGGTCTGTTCTATGTGATTCCGCTGCTGTGGTTTCGAAACACGTTCGTGCGTTGTTCGGTATGCGGGAAGGACTCTGTTTCGAAGATCAAGATCGACGAAATCGGAAGGTACTCCGCAGACGATCTGGCTCTCTTCTTGGCTCGCCGCACCTCTTTCCTCAGCAGCTTCCTGGCAGTGGCCAGCCTCATCATCTGCTGGCTCCCCTTTTTCGGTCTGGTATTCGCCGTGGTCGCGGTGCTTTCGAACTTGCGCTCGCGCGGCTGGGCGCGGGCGGTGAGTTGGACAAGCATGATTATCGCCACGTTGGCGACGGTCGCCGTGAGCGTGTCGATCCTGCTGGAAGGGACGTAAGGCCCCTCAGCAAACGGGCGAAGCTGAGTGACCGAGTCGGTGAACAATGAGTCCCCCCAAGAAGCCCTGACGAGGCTACTGTTTCAAGCCTGGGGTTATCTCAAGTACCGGCGGGCCCAAGTGGAAGGCGATGGTGGCGAATCAAAGGCTCCGCGGCCTGCACACAGGCCGCCCAACGCCCAATCCACACCTCACCCAACGCCCTTGACAGCGGCTGCCGCTCATCCGATACTCTAAAGTGGATGGATTGGTCCGATTTTGAGCGTCTGCAATGGCGGGCGGGGCGCGAGTTGTGGCAAAGAGCGAGGTGAGTGATGAGACGGAACATGCGCCGGCGAGGGGGTCAGCGGGTGCTTTGGCCGCTGATGGCGGGGATCTGGTTGGCCGCGATGCTGCCGGCGGCCCGGGCCCAATTGGACTTCGAGCGTCCGCCGATCGACTATCACCGAGTCGCGGTCCACGATCCGGTAGCCCGGTTGCAGAAGAAGATCGACTCGGGTGAGATCGAGCTGAAGTTCGATTCGAGCCACGGCTACCTGAAGTCGGTCCTGGAAAACCTCGAAATCCCCGTCTCTTCGCAGTCGCTGGTCTTTTCCAAGACCAGTTTTCAATTGCGGAAAATCGATCCGGCGCGTCCTCGAGCCGTCTACTTCAACGACTCGGTCTACATCGGCTGGGTTCAGCAGGGGGACGTGGTCGAGGTGGCGTCGGTCGATCCTCGGCAGGGAACGATCTTCTACACGCTCAGCCAGACACAAAGCGAGCGCCCGGAGTTTGTTCGGGACCGGGGCCAGTGCCTGACCTGTCATGCCTCGTCGCGGACTCAGGGAGTCCCCGGGGTGCTGGTGCGCTCGGTCTACACGGCCGCGTCGGGGCAGCCCATTCTCGGCACTTCCACATACACCACCGATCATCGCAGTCCGCTGCGAGAGCGCTGGGGTGGGTGGTATGTGAGCGGCCGCCATGGCGACGATTTGCACATGGGCAACCAGACGGTAAGCGGCCGTCGCGGCGCCGAGTCGGCCGATCTTTCCAAAGGAGCCAACTGCACCGATCTTTCGAAGCTGGTGTCCGTATCCCCGTATCTTTCGCCCAACAGCGACATCGTGGCGCTGATGGTGCTGGAACACCAATCGCAGACTCAGAATCGGATCACCCGTGCCAACTACGAGTGTCGGATGGCGACGCAGTACGATCAGATGATGAACGAGATGCTCGACCGGCCGAAGGACTATCAGAGCGAGACGACGAAGCGTCGTTTGGCGAAGGTCGTCGATGAGCTGGTCGATTTCCTGCTGTTCGTCGATGAATATCCGTTGGCGGCTCCCATCGAGGGAACCACCGATTTCACTCGCGAGTTCGCGGCTCGAGGGCCTCGCGACAAGAAGGGCCGATCGTTGCGGGACTTTGATCTGCAAAAGCGGCTGTTTCGTTATCCGTGTAGTTATCTGATCTACTCCGAGTCGTTCGATTCGCTTCCTCAGCCGGTGCGGTCTCTGGTGTATCGCCGTCTGTGGGAAGTGTTGACCGGCAAGAATACCGGCCCGCGGTTCGCTCACTTGACTCCGGAGACGCGAGCGGCCATCCTGGAGATACTCCGGGACACCAAGCCGAGCTTGCCCGACTATTGGCGGTAGCACGCGTGGGTCGGCAGGATCCGGCCGGTCACTTGGGTGCCACCCCATCCACCAGATGCTCCACGTTGATTCGGCAGTGTTGGGTTGGCAGTTTGGCTGGCAGCGGTTCCCGAACACTTTTCGCGGCCGGAAAATGAAATACGCGTTTGGGAGGCACCCTCTTGCCAGAGTCGATCGACGTCAATGCGGTTGCGCGCCGCATTATCGGAAATGTCGAGCAAGTCATTGTGGGAAAGCGGCAGCAGGTGATCTTGTCGCTGGTGGCCTGGTTCTGTGAAGGTCACATCCTCCTGGAGGACGTGCCGGGCGTTGCCAAAACGATGTTGGCTCGAGCCTTAGCCCGCAGCGTCGGCTGCACATTCAAGCGGATTCAATGTACGCCCGACCTACTGCCGACCGACGTGACCGGGGCATCGGTCTTCAATCAAAAGACGATGGAATTCGAGTTTCGACCGGGGCCGATCTTCTCGCAACTGCTGTTGGCCGACGAGATCAACCGCACCACGCCGCGGACTCAAGCTGCCTTGCTGGAAGCGATGGCGGAATCGCGCGTCACCGTCGACGGAGTGACTCATGCGTTAGAGCCTCCATTCCTGGTGATCGCCACGCAGAACCCGGTGGACCACGAGGGGACGTTTCCCCTGCCGGAAGCTCAGCTCGATCGATTCCTGATGCGGTTCAGCCTCGGCTATCCGTCGATGAAGGAGGAACTCGACATGCTGGACCGGTTGCAACTGGGGCACCCGCTGGAGAAGATCGAACCGGTGGTGAGCTCGGAGGAGCTGGTGTCGTGCCAGCAGGCGGTCCGGCAGGTTCACGTCGACCCCAAGGTTCGGCAGTACTTGACTCAGATCGTCCATGACACTCGCGAGCACGTAGATTTGGCACTGGGTGGCAGTCCGCGGGCGTCGATCGCCTTGTTCCGCACGTCGCAAGCCATGGCAGCGATGCGCGGCCGTTCGTACGTCCTGCCGGACGACGTAAAGAAGATCGCACCTCCCGTACTGACACATCGGTTGATCCTCAAGCCGGAAGCTCGCTTGAGAAAAGTCAAGCCGGAACAGATTGTCGAGGAAGTCGTTGCCGAAATAGCCGTGCCGACCCTGGAGCCGAGGGCCGGATGAAAAAACTCGGCAACATCCGTTTTGCAAGCGAACTCGTGCCATGAAGTGGCTTGTCCTCCTCTTGCTGCTGCTCGTTGCCGCACTCGTCTTTCAAATGGGCCTGCTGGCGCTGGGCATCTATACGCTGATTGCAATCGCTTTGGCCAGCCGGCTTCTGGTGCAGTCCTCGGTTCGCCGCGTCCACGTCCGTCGCACCTGTTCGCAAGCGACGGCGGAAGTGGGCCAGTCGGTGCTGGTGGCCATCGAATTGATCAACGCCAGTTCGTTTCCCATTCCCTGGCTGCTGATTCAGGATGTCTTGCCGTTTCGATCCGTGACGGGCCCGTCACCGGCTCTCAAGGTGACGGGCTCGCGCATCCTGATGACGATGTTGTGGCCTCGACAAAAGAAGGTGTTCCACTACCAAGTCCGGCTCCAGCGGCGCGGCTATTATCAAATCGGCCCGCTGCTACTGGAGAGTGGCGACCTGTTCGGTCTGTTTCGCAAGTTCCGACTGGCCGACGAACCTGCCTTCGTGCTGGTGTTTCCTCGAGTCGTGCCGTTGCTCAGTTACGACGTGGCTTCCCGCCGGCCCATCGGCGAGGTCATCATGACTCATCGGCTCTATGAAGATCCGACTCGCATCGCCGGCGTAAGAGAATACCAGGCCGGCGATCCGTTCAATCGAATCCACTGGAAGGCGACGGCGCGAACCGGAGCGTTGCACAGCAAGATCTACGAGCCGTCGACAATTGCCGGTGCCACCCTGCTGATCGACTTTCACGCCGACAGTTATCGTACCGAAGACGAGCCGATTCGCAGCGAGACGACGATCACCGCCGCCGCCTCGATCGCTCATGCACTCAACCAGATGGACCAGCAGGTCGGCTTGGTCAGCAACGGCCGCGACGGCGCCGATCGCGTGCGTGTCGAAGGGTACCGCGTTCCCCGCATCACCCGAAAAGTCGCCAAGCGGCTGGCCGAGGAGGAGATTCGCGAGTCCCGGCTGCGACCGGTTGTCCACACGGCGGCGCGTGGCCCCGAATCGTTCCGCAGACTGTGGGAACAACTGGCTCGGCTGGAATTGAACCGGGGACTCGACCTGCCGCAGTTGTTGATCGAAGCCGGCAGCCGGCTGCCTCGCGATGCGACCGTACTGGTACTGCTGGGAGACGTAGCTGAGGGCCATGTCCTGGCGCTCGACGAGCTGCAGCGAAGAGGATACGCCGTAGCGGCCGTAGTCAATGAACATCAGGACGAACGGTTTCAGCGAGCCGCCGGGCCGTTGATCGGTGCCGGCATTCCCGTCCATCGCCTGGTTGACGACGCAACCATCCCCGAATTGTGTCGAAGGACGGTGTTGGCATGAACGATCGGTCGTCCATCGTGGACAACGTGGCGGATTTCATGCTGGTGGCACTGACCCCGGCATTGATCATCGGCATGATCTCGTCGGTGGCCATGTTCGTGTTCATGCTCGGCTATCACGGACCGTACGTCGCGCGCAGCTACGTCATTATGTTCTTGTTCGTGGTAGCGGCCGTATTGATCGCCCGCATTTCGATGGAGCAAGGCAAGGAGTATGCATCGATATTCGCCGCACCACTGGCGATCGTGATGTTTCTGGCCACTGGCTTCTCGGTGTGGGGACTGCTCTGCTGCGCCGTCGTCTGGTGGGTGGCCCATCAAGTGACGTGGAACTGCACGTGGCTGAAGAAAGCGGACGAAGATCGCGGCACGGGATTGCTGCAGGAACTCGGAATCGACCGTGAGCGGATGGTGGACGACGAGCCGGTGCAGGAAGAGGAGAGTGCCGAGCCGGTGGCCGACCAACAGGGATGGGTGGCCTGGTGGAGGAAACAAATCCGCAAGTCCCACGACGAGCGGCCGCCGGGAGTAACCGTGATCTACTTCGCCTGCCTGGCACTTCCCGTGTTCGGAATCGGGCACTGGTTTCTGCCACGACACTTGGAAACGATGGCCCTGCGGATGGCGCTGCTCTATTTGGGATGCTCCATCGGACTGCTGATGACGACTTCGTTCCTGGGATTGCGAAGGTACCTCGAGCGGCGCCGCGTCGCGATGCCGGGCGAAGTCGCCTGGGCGTGGTTGATCGGGGGCACCCTGCTGACCGTCCTCTTCCTCGGCCTCTGCTTGCTACTGCCGCGTCCGAGAACGGGTGCCCGCTCGACGCCCCTGTTTTCATTCGGCTCCTTCAACTTCCGCAGATGGGACGACCTGGCCTGGGGACGCGACGGAGAGTCCGATCCGAATGCCCGTCGATCGGGAAAAGCACCCCGGTCGGACGACCACGAAGCAGCCCAACAGGGAAAGGCCGTCCGGCAAAACGGGCCGGGTTCCACGGGAAGGCGGAAACGGGGAACACCCGGCAGCCAAAGCGGCGGTGAGGCGGGGCGGCGAGGCGGCAGCCGAGGACCTCAGGAAAAAGGTCGACCGCAGACGGGCTCGGGCGACTCGCAGCGGCCGGGCAAGTCCGGACCAGGCAGATCGAAGGGAAAGCCGTCTCCTGGGAGCGGAAGACATCAGAGCGGAATGAGGAAGGGCCAGGCGGGAAAAAAGGCAATGACGAACGGCCAATCGACTCGGAAGGCCAGTGGTGCCAAAATGGGCCGGAAAGGAGGAAAATCGGGGCAGCCAGGCGACTCGAAACAGCCGGCGACGCAGACGGGTCGCGGCCGGCCGCCCGACCGTCAACAGCAGAACAACGCAACAGAACCGCAAGGCCGCAGGCAGCGATCGGTTCATGGCAAGACTCAGCCGGATCGTGACACCTCGAACAAGGGAACGCAGCGAGCCGGCTCGCCACGCGTTGACCGGGCCAAATCGGCCGACCACAAACCGGTTCGGGAACAACAAGATCAGCAGCGCCCCACGGCGCAGAGCAACTCGAGTCGTTCCCCTCAGCGGTCGGCTTCGACACCGCGATCGACACCGCCCGACGACGCACCGCGCTCATCTTCCCGCTCGCCGCTCAGTCTGCTGCTGGGACTGATGACGGGCATCGTTCGCCTGCTCTCGCTGTTGCTTCTAGCGGCGGTGGCCGGTTATCTGATTTGGCGGTTCCGTCACGAGCTTCTTTCGGGACTGCGTCAGTTGTGGAACGACATTCTGGCGTTTTGGGCGAAGTGGTTCGACCGCTCCGACAAACCGGGACCGGCCGAGTCCGATCCGACGGCGGAGAAAGTCGAACCGACCCCACAGCGGCGCTTCGCCGACTACCCCAATCCGTTCCGAACAAAAGCGGTCGAGGCATGGGAGCCCGAAGAGATTGTGCGGTACACGTTCGAAGCTGTGGAAGCTTGGGGGCGAGAGCGGGGCTGGGTGCGTCTTGAAGACGCTACGGCCATGGAGTACATGAGGCGACTTGGCGGGAAAGTGCCGGCGCTGCGCCGCGAGTTTCGAGCGCTGGGGAGACTATACGGCCAAGCGGCGTATGCACCGGGATCGCTGACCCCTATGCAGGCATCCGACTTGCACTCGCTGTGGGAGCGTCTGGAAAGGGCGGCTTCGACGAGTTCCCCCGAATCGGTCAGCAGCGGCCGGTCGTCCTGCTGAACTCGGTTTCGGTAATCAGCTTGGCTTCTTTGGACTGGATCGTCTCGACGGCCTCGAACATCGATGTCTTGTCGCCGGCCGTGACTTTGATCGTTGCCGGATTGTCGGGCGACAATCTCCGCGTGTACCTCAGGATCAGGCCGCCGGCGAACCGGCGAGCTTCTTCACTGGACGGTCCCGTAATCAACGCCGTGGGGCCGAAGAAACTCTCCGGCTCAAGCAGTTCCGAAGCCTGGGAATCGGGCATTCGGTACGCGTACTCCAGTTGCGTGTTTTCGGCTTCATTGCGTCCGAGGATCACTTTGGTTTCGGCTGAGAAACGGAAGTGGCGGCCGACTTTCAGCATCTCGTAGTCCCAGCGAGACCGCTGCGGGGCGATCTGGATCAAATCGAAGACTTTGCGGCTGAATTGCGGCTCGGTAAGGGAGCAGCCGGTGGAGGGCGTGGGAATGTCCTCGATCCCGAGCTGATGGGCCAGTTCGATGAGGCCCTTGCGACTGCGGCCGCAGAATCCATAGAGCCGTTCGCGGTCCACCCAGCCTTCCCGTTCGGGCAGTGTCGGCGGCAACATCTTGGCCGAAAGAGGCCGCAGCAGCAAATCCTCGAGATCGGAATGATACGAGATCACGTCCAGGTCGCGCCGTTTCTGGCTCATCGGACGCTGCCCGATCACTTCACCACTGACGATGAAGTCCGCACCAATTTCCTCCATGAAGGTCTTCGCCTTCTGGAACATGTAGATGCGGCAGTCGACGCAGGGATTCGCACCTTTGCCGTACCCGAACCGCGGCTGTTCGATGATCGGCAAATAGTCGTCTTCTTGCGTGAGCACGGTGAGGCGGACATTGAGTTCGTGAGCCGCCTGGGCCGAGACGTCCTGGCAGCAGGTGAAAACGGTCTTGAAGTTGAGCGCTTCGACTTCGATCCCTTGCTCTTGCATCAGGCGGATCGCCAGCTTGCTGTCGAGTCCACCGGAAAGAAGGGCGATGCACTTGCGAGGTCGGGTGTTCATTGGAATTCGGAGAATGGCGGTGGGTCGGTTTGCTATTCACAGGGGAACGGAGGGGGCTCGTGGTTGAGTTCGGCCAGTGCATTGCAGGCCGCTCGCTGTTCCGCTTCCTTCTTATTGCGTCCCCACGCCGGATGATAGCGGTCCCGTCCGATTTGGGCGACCACCTTGAAGAACTTGGCGTGATCGGGACCCCGCTCATCGACAACCTGGTAGGTGGGCGTGCAGAGCAGATCTCGCTGGGCCACCTGCTGCAAGATCGACTTGAAATTGCCTTCCGTTTCGCCGGCTCGTACCGCCTCGATCTCCGGTCGCAGGTAGACTTCCACGAACCGGCGAGCCGCCTGGGGGCCGCCGTCGAGGTAGATGGCCGCCACCAGAGATTCGAACACGTTGGCCAGCAGGGAAAGCGGGATCTGTCCGTGGTTGGCCAGCCCCTTACCCAGGATGATCAGATGGTGCAGTCCGAGCGCCTCGCTGATCTTGGCACAGGTCTGGCGGCTGACGACGACCGACTTGATCTGGGTCAATTCGCCTTCCAACGCCTCGGGGTACTGATGGTACAGCAGTTCGCAGATGATCGCTCCCAGGATCGCATCCCCCAGGAATTCCAGTCGTTCGTTGGACTCGAGCCGGCAATCGGCTCCCGACGAGTGCGTCAGCGCGGCCTGCAACAGCGACTTGTCCTTGAACTCGTAACCGATCTGGTGTTCACAACGAGCCAGTCGCTCCTCGATCGGCACGCCGTCCATACGCCGGTCGATGCGGGGGTCTTCTGAGGCAAAAGGGGACGTCATGGCTGGTGCGGACTGGTCGCTGAAGGACCCTATCGAAAAGACCGCGGGTTTTCTGCAAGGAGAACGGGAACGTCGACCTGCGGCGGACCGACCGGCCCTCGAGCCCGATGCGCTCCCATCCGCTACGGCCGATGTGGCCAGATTATCGAAAACCGAAACGCAGTCCTGTGGATGGTCTTTGTCCCATTATGCGTTGTGGGGGCGGCGAAAGAAAGACCGGGACACCGGTCACCTGCAGAGAACCGCCGTGCGCGCATCCTTCACTGGCTTTCGGTTGTCACGACCACCTCTACCGCCTCCGGTCTCCCGCCTCCGGCCTTGCGGGCACAGCCTGCGTTAGACGTCAATGGCTGCCTCGCCCACATACAATTGCAGGATTTGACTTTGCACCTTGATGGCTCGAATGAGCACCCAGATCTGATCGGGCGAGAACTTGCGAGGATCGGATCGAGCCAGCTCTTCCAACTCGCCCGTCATGGCGGCATGCTGGTCGGTGGCCGCCTGTAGCCGGAGACTCATTTCCCGCCAGGCTGCCTTGAGCTGTCGCGTATCGGAGAACTCGTCCAGCTCGTCGGTGGTGTTGCTCAGCAGCAAGCAGAGACGGGCGACGTCGCGCGAAGAAGCCTCCGGCTGGAGTTGTTCGATACGACGGGCAAGCTCATGGCACTTCATAATAGGGTCCTCATGGGGCGTCACGGATGTCGTTCTGGAAGTGTCTGGGCGTCGACGTCCGGGCACGAACGTGGCCCCAGCCGGAGTGGCGTGAACGTCTACCGAACCCTAGCTCGCGTTCTCACCACACAGACTATGCCCGTCGCACGGGTTCCGTGATTCGCCGGTGGCGAAGCGGGTTCTCGCGGTCACAACGGTTGGTCCGGCTAGCGGGAAGGGGACGAGTGACCTGGGCGACGGGGAGCGACGGCCGCTACAGTGGAGCCATGGGCGTCTATTCGAAGCTGGTGTTTCCGTATCTTTGCGATTGGGGGATGTCGTCGCGGCAGCTCGCCGAGTTGCGAGCCGACGTCTTGTCACCCGTCGGAGGTGAGGTACTGGAGATCGGAGCCGGCACCGGGCTGAATCTGCCTCATTACGGTGACGGCGTCGAACAACTGGTCCTGATCGACCCCAATCCCGGAATGCACCGCTTGCTGAAGCGGCGGCTGGGCAAGGCCAAGGTACCCGCCGTGAAGCAAGTAGGGCGAGCCGAATCGCTGCCGTTTCCCGACGACTCGTTCGACTACGTCGTGAGCACGTTCGTGATGTGCAGCATTCCCCGGCGTAAGCAGGCGATGGCGGAGATCTTCCGCGTGCTGCGCCCGGGTGGATCACTGGTCTTTCTCGAACACGGTCTCAGCCCCGACCCCAACGTCCGGAGATGGCAGTGCCGGCTCAATCCGATTCAAAAGCGAATCGGGGACGGCTGCCGGCTCGATGTCGATGTTCCGGCGCTGGTCCGATCCGCCCCCTTCATGCTGGCCGACCTGAGTGAAGGCTATTTCGCCCGAGCCCCCAAGTTTCTGGGGTATCTCTATCGAGGCACGGCCGTCAAACGGCTTGCCGGCTAGAGCAAGCCGAACTGCGCAAGCGTCTGTTTCAGAGATGCTTCTTGGTCCGGCGGCAGCGGTGTCATGGGGAGCCGCAGCTCCCCGCTGTCTCGCCCCAAGATGCGCATGGCGGCCTTGATCGGAATCGGATTGGTGGCCAGGGAGAGCATATCACGGCAAAGCGGAAACAACCGATGGTGACATTCGCAGGCGGCGGAAGCGTCGCCGCTGCGAAACAGCTCGACCAGTTCCTTCATGGCAGAAGGGACAATGTTGGCGACCACCGAAATCACTCCTTCGGCTCCGATGGAGAGAAGCGGCAGGGTCAGGCTGTCATCTCCGCTGAGAAGGGTGAGCTGGGTGGTGTTGAGGATTTGGGAGGCCTGGTCGAGCGAGCCGGTGGCTTCCTTGACCATGGTGATGTTGGGGAGCTCGGCCAGTCGGGCCATCGTCTCCGGCTCGATGTTCTTTCCCGTACGTCCCGGGATGTTGTAGACGCAGATCGGCAGGCCCACCTGCTCGGCAATGGCCCGATAGTGCTGAAAAAAACCTTCCTGAGTCGGCTTGTTGTAATAGGGAGCCACCATCAAAGCGGCATCGGCGCCCGCCTTGGCGGCAAACCGAGTGAGTCGCAATGCTTCGTCCGTACTGTTGGAGCCGGTACCGGCCATCACCTTGACTCGTCCCGCCGTCAACTGTACCACCTCACCGATCACCCGCTCATGCTCTTCATGAGTCAATGTTGGAGATTCCCCTGTGGTTCCCACGGGGCAGAGGCACGTGACCCCGGCTTCCACCAGAAAATCGATCTGCTGTTTCAGCCTCGCAAAGTCAACGGCACCATCCTTAAATGGCGTGACGATGGCGACGGAAACTCCGGCAAAATCAGATCCTCGTCGAGTCATGGGCAGATCCAGCAAGTAGCAAAGGGGGCGGGACCAACAAGCCGGCCTGGAGGCTCGCACGGTCCAGAATCTCGACCGTGCAGCGTCTCGGCCACGGCAGCCACCGCGTGCGCGGCGCCGCCATCATAGTGGCGCATCGGACAGCGGACTACTCGGGGCGCCGGACGCGCCGACCATCAATCGCTTCATTTCCCGCACTGCCTGCTCCATCCCGACCAGCACAGCACGAGAGACGATGCTATGACCGATATTGAGTTCTCTCATTTCCGGAATGGCTGCAACCGCGGCCACATTCCGGTAGTTGAGACCATGTCCGGCATGAAGTTGCAGGCCGTGTCGCCGAATCTGCCGCCCGGCGTCCGCCAACCGCCGCAGTTCGCGCTGCTGTTGCCGGCCGCTCGCCAGACTATAGGCGCCCGTGTGCAACTCCACTGCGTGAACTTCCAAATCGGCAGCCGCCGCAATCTGCTCGGACACCGGATCGAGAAACAAGCTCACGGAGATCCCCGCCTCCTTCAACGCTTGCACCGTGCGCCTCACGGTGTCCTGGTTGGCCAACACATCGAGCCCGCCTTCGGTCGTCACCTCTTCGCGACGCTCGGGGACCAGTGTCGCCTGATCCGGTTTCAGGCGGCAGGCGAATTCGGTGATCTCGGTGTCACAGGCCATTTCCAGATTGAGTTTGCACTGCACTGTCTGCTTCAGACGCTCCACATCGTGCGCCTGGATGTGCCGGCGGTCTTCCCGCAGATGCACCGTGATTCCGTCGGCTCCCGCCAACTCGGCCAGCACGGCCGCCCACACAGGATCCGGTTCGTACGTACGCCGCGCCTGCCGAATGGTGGCCACGTGGTCGATGTTGACACCCAGTTCAATCATGTGGAATTCCGCCTGGAGTCTGGAGTCTGGAGTCTGGAGTCTGGACGTAGTGGTCGGAAGTTGTGATGGGATCGCTACTGTTCCGTCTGGCTTTCCAGCCTACATTGTGGCCCAATTACCTCCGACTGAAACCCGTGAGGGCATGTTTCGGCGATCAGTGGGCGAGTGTTGGCGAACACGGGAGATCGGCGGGACCGCTGGAGCACCTCGGTCGCCTCGGTTTCGGAACGAACAACGGCGAAGATCGTGGGTCCCCACGAGCTCTGTCCGACGCCGAGAATCCCCCACTTGCGCAGCAACTCGACGCGGCGACTGAGAAGCGCGCCGTTGAAGGGTCCGCCTTGCACCGACGCAAACTCCATCCCGGCCGAGTAGCCATATTGATAAAGAGACTCCGAGAAACACTCGAAGTCGGCCTGCTGAGCGGCAGCGACGACGGCTCGAGCCAGTTCGGGCAGCGACTGCCGTGAAGACCGGCGTCGACAACTGCATTGCTGGAACACCTCCTCCTCGGCACTGCCGGCCAGCCCCTGCTGTGAAGGATCCAACCACAAAACCCATCGCCACTGCCGCGGCACGTTCACGGAGACGTCGAGCGGCGCAAGGAACCCGTCCCCTTTCCTGCCGGAGGCCAAGATGATGCCGCCGTGGAAAAACCCGTGGCAGCCGACGGCCGATCGCTTGCCTCGTCCCACGGATCGGGCAAGTTGACCGACATCGGGAAGCGTCTCGTTTCGCCAGAGGTGGAGCAGCGCCCCGGTGGTCAAGGCGATTTGCGTACCACTCCCCAGCCCGGCGTGCGCCGGCAAGGGTTGTTCGACCACCAGACGGCATGGCCGTTCGTCGAGGCTGGCGCCGTAGTAGGCGGCCCAGCTCGAGGCGAACTGCCGCACCCGATCGGCCTGCGGGCCTGTTGCCACGAACTCACTCGCGGGGAATGCACTCATCTGCACGGCGGGCGGATGAACCATGGCTCCCAGGCTGCCGTACTGCAGAGGACCTTGGTGGCCGAGGGAAAAGAGGCCAAAATGGAGCCGGCTCGGGGCTGTCACGCGGAGACAGTGGCCGGGACCGGTGGCGAGCGACGATGACGGAGGTGCCGATTCCATGGGACAGGATGCACGAATCAGGGGAAACCGGGAGACCGCGGGAGTGCTTCCACGGAGTTCGTTCGGTGCTTGCCGGCTTTCGGTCCAGGCGGGGATGATCCTGGCACTTCTCATGGTGGCCGCTTTCGCCGCCTGCCGCAAGCAGACCGACTCGCCCAAGACGAAGAGCAAGAACGGCCGCCCGACGGCCTCTGGCGAAGAATCGCCCGCCGAGCCGTCGTCTCCCGCTCCCGGCACGCAGCCGGCGGCCGAAAAACCCGATTACACGCCGCAGCAGATACGGGAAATCCTGGCCAAGCGAGATCTTGCCGTTGCGAGGCTGGAAGTGGGTCCGGTATTCGTTGAGCACCAGGGTGAGCCGATCAGTTCGATTGAGCTTGCGGCGCGCAACTTCCTCGAATTGCAAAAGCTGACGCCTCACGAACGGCTCCCGTTCCAAAACTACACGATCGCTCGCGTCTTTGCGTTGACGTCGGCCGACGACGACCACCGCGAACAATACCGGCAGCCGGCGCTGGAAGCGACGGCCGCGTTTCTCAAACGGTATCCTCGACT
>Ga0256839_1001564_pt1 | contig 27554 bp, 28 predicted proteins | sample 354166metaG_FD_185968 | JGI IMG/M metagenome (GOLD analysis project Ga0256839, IMG submission 185968) | Hydrothermal vent microbial communities from Mid Atlantic Ridge, Atlantic Ocean - 354-166 | ecosystem: Environmental > Aquatic > Marine > Hydrothermal vents | place: Atlantic Ocean: Mid... | reverse complement strand
ATTATCATCGGGGTGGTAGGGCTTCATTTAAGTGGGGAACATAGTTCATGAAAAAATATATAGACTTTCTACACAAATTCAGATGGGCGATAGTCATCATAGTGCCACTCATCGTAGTGCTACTTGCATCAAGCCTCAAGCACTTAGAGATAGATGGTTCTTACCGTATATGGTTTGAAAAAGACTCCCAAACACTTATAGACTATGATGAGTTTAGAAACGAGTTCTCCAATGATGATGGCATAGTCATTGTGTTCAAAGATGAGAACGGCATATTTAACAAAAAAGCACTTGGAAGCATACAACGCATCACTGAAGCCCTATGGGAGATGCCTCACATAGACAGAGTAGACAGCATTACCAACTATCAACATGTGCATAGCGAAGCAGATAAGTCAGATGATGTGCTTGTAGATGATTTCATAGTAGAAGACTTAACAGGGGCTATACCTACTTACCTAGAAGAGCGTAAAAAGATAGCAACCCGTGATAGCATCATAGTAGATAGATTCATCTCTAAAGATGCTACCACTACTATGATATTTGCCCGTCTTGAAGCCAATGCAAATGAAAATGGAGACATCTCAGCCGAGATGATGGGCTACTTGAAAAAAATCATAGACCCTGAAGAAGCAAAAACTGGCTATAAATTTTGGCTTAATGGTGGCCCACCGATGACACAGGCTTTTGTAGACATAGCAGGGCATGATGCGATGGTGTTTACGCCATTGGTATTTTTAGCTTCACTTATACTGCTTTTTATGCTCTTTCGTCGTGTGTCTGGTGCGTTAGTGCCTTTGGCTGTGGTACTCTTTACTTTTCTATCGGTTTTAGCTGTGCAAACACTTTTGGGCTATAAACTTAACAACTTTACAGCAAACATCCCTGTGTTCATCGTAGCCATTGGTATAGCGGATGCTGTACATATCTACTCACTTTGGCTTATGAATAAAAAAGAGGGTATGGAAAACAAAGAGGCAGTGGCACATTCACTACAAAAGAACTTTTTACCTATCTTACTGACTTCTGCGACGACTACTGTAGGATTTTCGACCTTAGCCATCTCAGACATCGTTCCTGTGGCTACGCTGGGAATTGCCACAGCTTCTGGAGCGGTGTTAGCATTTATTATCTCTATATTTTGGATGCCTGCTGTATTACTGTTGCTCAAAAAGCCCATAAAAGATGCAAATATTGAGAAAAAAGTGTTTAGGTCATACGGTTATGGTAACTTTATAGTAAAGAACGACAAGAAAATAGTCATAGTTGGCACGCTCATAGTGGTCATACTTGGACTAGGATTACTTTTTGTAAAAGTAGATTCAAATACTATCAAATACTTTGACAAAGAAGTAGAGATACGAAAGTCATCAGAGTTCACTATGGACAACCTTACTGGCTCAATGTCCTACATACTCATAGCAGACTCTGGAAAAACAGACGGCATCAAAGACCCTGCATTTTTACGTACTGTAGAAAGGTTTTATGAAGACTATAAGCGTATGTTTCCTAAAGATGTACGTCATGTAAGTTCACTACTTGATACCATAAAAAGATACAATAAAATAATGAACCATAAAGAAGTCATACCTGAGTCTAGAGAACTGGTGGCACAGTACCTACTGCTGTACTCCATGGGGTTACCTCAAGGTATGGAAATCACCGATCAAATGGACTTTGACCAACGTAAATTACGTATCACAGTACTGACAAACATAGTGGACAACACAAAAGACATGAAGATGATAAACTTCGCAAAAGCATGGTGGGCTAAAACACCTTATGCCATGACACTCACTGGGCAAACTGCTATGTATGCCTACATGGCTAAAGATGTGACGGCAACACTCATCTATTCTCTTTCTTTAACCATACTCATCGTTTCCATCATGATGCTACTCATCTTTAAGAGGCTCAAGATTCTTTGGATACTGCTTTTGCCAAACTTATTACCCGTAATCTTAGTCATAGGTGTGATGGGTTGGCTTGGACTCACCATAGACATGGGTGTAGCTATAGCAGGAGCCATCATTATAGGGGTGGCAGTGGATGATACTATTCATTTTTTGGCCAAGTACTTTGATGCACGTAAACGAGGTCTTAGTATGTCTAAGACTTTTGATGAAGTACTGCATTATGCAGGCAGAGCGATACTCTTTACCACAGTGGTATTGAGTCTGTCCTTTTCTATGTTTATGTTTAGTAGTTTTACTCCCAACCAAAATTTTGGGGTAATTACGGCTACGGCATTGGCCATAGCAATGCTTATTGATTTGCTCTATCTGCCGGCTTTATTAAATCTAGTAGATAAAAACAGAGATTATACAAAGGAAGACAATGCATAGTAAACTAGAAGCAATGATGGGAAAATTTGGTGAATACCTTCATGACAATCCCTTAAAAGTGTTATTGATACTTGTACTACTCTTGGCTCTGCCTATTTCACATGTATCACAGATAAAGATGGATACGTCCACAGAGGGCTTTATGCATCCTGAGGATCCTGTACTAATTACATATAACAAGTTTAGAGATCAGTTTGGTAGAGATGAACGTATTGTACTTGCGATTAAATCAGATCATATATTCTCTATGGAGTTTTTAAAAACGCTGAGAGATTTGCATGAAGAGATAGAGGCCAAAGTGCCTTATCTTGATGAGATCACCTCTCTTTATAACGTACGAAATACACGTGGTGAAGGTGATAGGCTGATTACAGATGATTTGCTGGAGCCTTTTCCTAAAAGCAAAGAAGATCTAGTACGTATTAAAAAAGAGGCCCTAGCTTCACATTTTTATAGAGATTTGTTACTCAGTAGTGACGGTACGATGACAACCGTTATTTTAGAAACTGATGCCTATTCACATCAAGGTGAGGAGAATGTATCTATAGAGAGTGATTTTAATGAGGGCTTTGCCCAAGAGGATGGCATCGCTCATGATAGCAAAGTGTTTTTAACCGATGAAGAGAATAGAAAACTTTTAGATGTACTTTATCGTATTGTCAAAAAATACAAATCACAAGGTTTAGAGATCTATATAGCAGGAAGTCCATCTGTTAATAATGCACTAAAAAGTCAAATGAAGGCGGATATACAGAAGTTTACTCGAATCACTTTTATCATCATCACCTTATTCTTATTTGTGATGTTTAGGCGTATATCTGCCGTAATATACCCGCTTATTGTCATTATACTCTCTTTGTTGGCAACAGTTGGCATGATGGCATGGACTGGAGTGGCCTTTAAGCTTCCTACACAAATTGTACCCTCTTTGCTCTTGGCCGTATCGGTAGGTGCGACAGTGCATATCCTCTCCATTTTTTTTGATAGATATAATAATACAGCCAATAAGAGAGATGCTATCTCTTATGCACTGGGACACTCCGGTTTGCCTATAGCGATGACATCCGTTACTACCGCAATCGGAATAGGCTCTTTTTCGGGATCGGAGGTAGCACCCATTTCTGATTTGGGTATCTTTGCCTCTTTTGGGGTCATGATCTCTTTACTTTTGACACTGACACTCTTGCCTGTACTCTTAACACTTACAAGGTTAAAACCAAAAGCCAACAAGAGTACACCAAAACTTGATGAATTGATGACAATTCTTGCACTTTTTCCTATTCACTACTATAGAAATATTATTATTGGGGCTGTTATATTGACGGTAGCAGCCCTTTTTTCTGCATCAAAAATTGAACTCTCTCATAATCCTCTTTATTGGTTTAAAGAGGGAAATGTACATAGAACCTCTACAGAGGTGATAGATCGGAAGATGCATGGGTCGGTAACGATAGAGGCTGTGATAGAGACGGGCTTAGAGAATGGGTGGCATGATCCACAAAGGCTTGAACAATTGAATCAGATGAGCAAGCGTATGCAAAATTATGTAGATGCCTATACCCATATAGGTAAAGTAGTCTCTCTTGCGACGATTGTCAAGGAGACTAATAGGGCACTGCATGAGAATGATGAACGCTTTTATACGATTCCAGAAGATGCCGATCTTCTATCTCAGGAGCTACTTCTTTTTGAAAATTCCGGTTCAGACGATTTAGAGGATGTAGTGGATTCACAATTTTCCAAAGCACGTATCACCATTAAGCTGCCATGGACGGATGCAGTAAAAGCGGTGCAGGTACTTGAGTATGTCAAGAAGGAGATAAAAGATACATTTCCCGAGGAGACAATTGAGATTACAGGGATGATACCTCTACTGATAAATACCTTTGCCAATGCGGTACACTCTTCTGTTACTAGCTATATGATTGCCTTTGTATTGATTACATTGATGATGATACTTATTTTAGGCTCAATCCCTTTGGGCTTACTCAGTATGATACCCAATCTTATACCTATTATATCGGGTCTTCTTTTGATGTATCTCTTTAAGATACCTCTTGATCTTTTTACCCTTCTTATAGGCAGTATCGCTATTGGTCTTGCAGTAGATGATACCATACACTTTCTACACAATTTTAGGCGCTACTATCATGAGACAGGCGATAGGGTAAAAGCCATACAAATGACGTTTCTGACTACAGGAAAGGCGATGGTTATTACTACGGTTGTACTCTCATTGGGTTTTTATGCCTATATGATGGCAGATATGATTTCTGTACAAAATTTTGGCTTACTCACCGGAACGGTGATCGTTTTTGCACTCTTATCTGACTTGCTCTTGGCACCTGCACTGATGATAATTGTCAAACGCGGTTGGATTAAATAAATTTACGATAAAGGATATAACATGACAAAAAAACTACTCTTAGGATCTCTTTTAGGCTTTTTTCTTTCGACAACATCTATAGTAGCAGACGACCCGAAAGCCAGGGCTATTATGCAAAAGGTAGATGCCAGGGATGACGGAAAGACGAAAGAACAGGATATGACGATGATTCTCATCGATAAAAATGGTAAAAAACGTATAAGAAAGTTACATACCTATGCTAGAGATTTTGGAAAAGATGAATACAGTATTCTATTTTTTAAATCTCCTGCCGATGTCAAAAATACTGCATTTTTAACCTATGATTACGATAATCCTAATAAGGATGATGATCAGTGGCTCTATCTGCCCGCACTCAAAAAGGTAAAACGCATTCCTAGTTCTGATAAAAGTTCTAGTTTTATGGGATCTGATTTTTCATATTTTGATATGACGGATAGAGACTTGGAAGATTATGATTTTAAGTTTCTTAAAGAGGGTACGGTAAGAGGCAAAAAAGTCTGGATGATAGAAGCAACACCTAGAAATAAAAAGGTGATTAAAGAATCAGGTTATCTTAAAACCATTGCACTTGTCAGGCAGGATAATTATGTGATTGTACGCTCTATAGGATTTATGAAGGGAAATAAAAAGAAGTATATGGATATGGTAAAGCTCCATCAACAAAATGGAATATGGGTACCTGATATATTGAGTATGACAACAAAAAAAGGTAAAAGAACGATACATAAAACAGTACTGCAATTCTCACATATAAAATTAAACCATGAGATACCCAAATCTCTTTTTACAACCAGACGTTTGGAAAAAGGACTTTAAAAACATGATATACAGGGAGTTGATATGAGAAATGGGCATAAAACCGGTTTGTTCGTACTTGTATTACTGCTATTTTCTACGGGAATATATGCCGAAAGTATAGAAGAGACCTTAGAGGGCTTTAGTGAAGAGAACTCTGTTGGTTCTATGAAACAAAGAGATTCTTTGGAAGAAGAAAAGGTTCTAGAAAATACTCAAGAGATGGGACAAGAGGGACTCTTAAGTGCTTTTGATGATGAAAATATCACAGAGATTGATGAGGATAACGATAAGATGCTTGAAGGGCTTAGCGGTAAATGGACACAGTTTATCTCTTATGCTTATTATGGTAATAAACCCCATCAGGGTATCACTTCGTTTAGAACATCACTACTGCTTGATTATGAGCATAAATTTGAGAATCACTGGCGCTTTAAAATCAATGCAAAAGCCTATTATGATTCTATTTATAAGATTCGAAATCAATTTTATTCTCAAGATGAGTTAAACCAATTTCAATCGGAGTTGCGTCTGTATGATGCTTATATAGAGGGAAGTTTACAGGAAAATATTGATTTTAAACTCGGACGTCAGGTAGTAGTATGGGGCCGTTCCGATACGATACGTATTACAGATATCTTAAATCCTTTGGATAATCGTCGTCCCGGCATTGTAGATATTGAGGATTTGCGTCTGCCCGTAACGATGGCGAAAATAGATTGGTTTATAGGTGATTGGCGTATTACGCCTATTGCGATTTTAGAGCAGCAATACTCTCTCAATCCGCCTTTTGGTTCAGCATTTAACCCTATGAAAAATCCCCATATCACAGAAAAAAATGATAAGGATATAAGCTATGCACTTAGTATTGGTGGAGAGTTTTCGGGTTGGGATATGAACTTTTATGCTGCTAGGATACGTGACGATCTTGGCTATATCGATTTCTCAAAACAACAACCTCTTTTGGTACATGACAAGGTAAATATGTTAGGAACTGCCCTTAACATACTCTCCGGATCTTGGCTTTATAAAGCGGAATTAGCTTATTTTAACGGTTTGAAATTTACCTCTACCCAAAATAAAAATTTTCAAAGAACAGATCTTTTGCTAGGAGTAGAGTACAAGGGTATTGCAGATACATTATTCTCATATGATATTTCATTAAGACACTTTAATAGTTACGATACAAAACTTCTCCATGAGCCCAATCCGCTTGAGCAAGACACCTATCAACATGCGTTTCGCGTAAGTTCTGATTTTATGAATGCAACACTGACGGCAAATTACCTTATCTCTCTTTTTGGTAAAAATCTGGATCAGGGTGGATTTCAACGTTTTTGGGTGAAATACGAGTTAGCTGATGGGGTATATAGTAATGCAGGTATAGTCGACTATATAGGCGGTTCAAAGCTATTTGACCAAGTTAAAAACAGTGATATGTTTTTTATCGACATTTCATACAGCTTCTAAGAGAGTTGTATGAGTATCTTTTGGTTTTTCATTCATATTAATCAGGGATGATTTTTTCAAATCGTGTCCCCTCCATGGTAAAGTTGCCCATCATACCTGTAGAATCAAAAACAAAACCGACCATATCCGAACCAAAATCAATATCATCCAGCTTTTCATCATTGTTCCAGTCTGCCATTGCAATATTAAAGTCAATATCCGTCTCCCAGTCATCATCATGAATAAATTTCTGTAGGGCTGCATCCGAGGTAAGTGCAATGATGAGTGAATAGGTCTGCATACCGGCTTGAAAACCTACGGAAGCAGAGGTGATACTGTAGTAACCTTTAATAGTGTTGTCTTGTATTAAGGCACCCTCTGCATATTTCCCTCCAAAGAAGAAACCAGCCTCTTTTACATCAGGAAATACAACATAGGCTTTCGCTTTTTTTAGATACTCTTTGCCTGAAGGTACCTCTTTGTAAAAGGTATGAAGGGCAGATTTTACATCCGCATTAATCTCTGCTGCGCTCTCTCCTGCTATAAGCAGTGTACTCTGTAATATTAAAAGAAACACAAAGATACTTTTAAGTCTATACATATATTTCATCACTTCTCCTTTTTATGATTTGTCATTCTATTATAACATACAATAGTAGCGGTAGATCAATCCGGTTTGATTCGTTCAAACTTCGTACCCTCCATGGCAAAACTACCCATTACGCCGGTAGAGTCAAAGATGAATGCCACCATATCATCATCAAAATTGATTTTATCAAGCTCCTCTTTTGAATTCCACTCGGCTATAGCTATTTTACCATCAACGTCCGTTTTCCATTCATCATCAAGCAGAAATTTATTCAGCGCAGCATCTGAGGTAAAAGCAATAATCATCGCATACTTCTGTGCACCCATTTGCATACCGATGGAAGCTGATTTAATACTGTAGTAAGCTTTTGTATCACGACCAACACGCAATACACCTTCTCCGTATTTTCCACCTATAAACATACCTGCTTCTTTGATATCCGGAAAGACAAGAAAAGCTTTTGCTTTGACCAAAAAGGCATCTCCCCCCTTATTTTCATCAATAAATAGGTTAATCGCCTTATTGGCGTCTGCATCTAATTCAGCTTTTGTTGTACCTTGAGCCAATGCAGTAAAAAGTATGAATACGGCAAGTGTAGATGTGATTGTTTTCATAGTAATCCTTTTGTTTTAATACAACAATTTTAACATATAACTATTAAGGAGTGATTTGCTCAAATCGCACACCAGATAGACTCACGCCTGCCATCACACCTTTTTCACCATAGACGAAAATAATAATGGGTTTCTCAAAACTCATAGAGGAGAGATCCCTGCTTGCACCCCATTCACCAATGCTTACGGAGCTTTCAAGGCTTATTTCAAACCCATTGCTTTTAGAGAAATTTTTTAACGCACTTTGGGTAGTAAAGGCAATGAGCATGCTGTACTTTTGTACACCTAGCTGTAGACCAAGCGTGAAGGCACTCATACTAAGGTATGCTTTTGTTTTATCCCCTATGCGCAAAGCACCTTTTCCATATTTTCCTCCTAAAAGAAGTCCGCCTCTAACCACAGAGGGAAAGAGAAGATAGCCTTTAATCTGAGAGAGAAATTTTGCCCCGCCTTCTACTTCGTGCTTAAATTTTTCAATAGCAAAATCTACCTCTTTATCAAGCTCTTGTGCCGTTTTTGCAAAGAGTATCTGCGTAGAGAGTACAAGGCAGACAAGAGTAACAAGAAGGGTATCTGTTGTTTTGATTTTCATAGATGTTCCTTAGTTGAATTACTATATTATATCTGAAGGTAAATTAATGGAAAATTTTTTTATGTAGAGTAGATCTTTTTCATACAGAACAGATTAAAGAGGCAGAGTGGGTCTGTTAGATTTTACTCTTTATAAAATGTTCCATCTCTGCAACTACCTCTTCAAGGTTTCGTGCACCATCAATCACTTTGAGTAGTTCTTTTTTTGTGTAAAAGTCTTGAATCTCAGCCAATGGCTCAGTATAGATTTTCATTCTATCAAAAAATACCTCTATAGAGTCGTCACTGCGTGCTTCGCCCGGAGATGCATCGGCAGCACGCCCTAAAATCCTCTCTTTTGCTACCTCTTCCGAGACTCTTACTTCAATGACAGAGACTAGTTCAATATGCTCCTCTTTAGATATAATTTCGTCAAATGCAGTCATCTGCTCTGTACTTCTTGGATATCCATCTATAAGAATATTCTCTACGGGTGCATGATTGATAGCAGAGACGATGGTATTGACAATGATTTCAAGCGGCACCAAAGCCCCTTTAGAAATATATGACTCTATCTCTTTACCCAGATTTGAGCCTGAAGCTACTTCTTCTCTAAGCATATCCCCTGTAGAGTAATGTACGATATTTTCATTTTTCTCCGCGATGATACTGGCATCTGTTGTTTTACCTGAACCCGGTGCTCCGATGATTAAAAATAGTTTTTTCATTTTTAGTTTCCTTTATCTATTGTAGTGTGTCCTACCTCACAACATCAATCAATGCTATCTCAAAAAAGGTATTGTTAGGGGATAAGTCTCTACGGTTATCTTGCAGCCTGTTTACCTGATTTTAAGATGAAGCTCTTTTAGCTGTTTCGCTTCTACCGAACTTGGGGCATGCGTAAGCAGACATTGTGCCTTTTGTGTTTTAGGAAAGGCTATAACCTCTCTGATACTCTCAGTGCCTGCTAGAAGCATGATGAGTCTGTCCAGTCCCAAGGCAAATCCGCCATGCGGCGGGGCACCGTATTTAAAGGCTTCCAGCAAGAATCCAAACTTCTCATTGGCTTCCTCTTCTGAGATACCCATTACTGCAAAGATCTCTTTTTGCAAGGCCTCTTTATGGATACGTATAGAACCGCCTCCAAGCTCCGTACCATTGAGGACAATATCATAGGCCACTGATTTCAGATCTTCGATATCATCATAGACAAGTTTTCCGTTTTTATCCAGTGCCGGCATTGTAAAGGCATGGTGCATCGCTTTTGGTTTTCCCTCTTCAATCTCAAACATAGGAAAATCAACCACCCATATAAAGGCGTAGTGGTTATCGGGAATGATATCCATAATTTCTGCCAGATAGCTACGGAAGCGACCCATGTAGTCTAGTACAAGTTTTTTATCTCCTGCACCAAAGAAAACCACGTCTCCTACCTCAAGTGTACATCTGTCAATAATTGCTTGAATATCTTCATTCGTGAAAAACTTGATGAGAGGACCCTTAAGACCGTCTTCTTTCATTTGAAAATATCCAAGTCCCTGTGCACCGAATTTACGTACATACTCTTCAAAGCCTTTCATCTGCCGTTTAGAGAAGAGCGTGTCTCCCTTTGGTACTTTAAGGGCCTTGATACGGTTTGATTTGGGATCTTTGGCGATGTTGGAGAAGATCTCATTGTCACAACGTGCAAAGATATCTATCACGTCTACCATCGAGAGATCATAGCGCATATCGGGTTTGTCCGAACCATATTTTTCCATGGCATCGTGGTAGCTGATTCGTGCAAAGGTGTTAGGGATATCTATACCACACTCGGTAAAGATACTCTTTATCAGCTTCTCCGCTACGTCTATGACATCCTCTTGGTCGCAAAAAGACATCTCTACGTCTATCTGGGTAAACTCCGGCTGTCTATCTGCTCTTAAATCCTCATCTCTAAAACATTTTGCTATTTGAAAGTATCTGTCAAAGCCGCCTACCATCAAGAGCTGCTTAAAAAGTTGCGGAGATTGTGGCAGGGCATAAAACTCTCCGGGGTGTACCCGGCTTGGTACGAGATAGTCTCTAGCTCCTTCCGGTGTAGATTTGGTAATAATGGGGGTTTCCACTTCTAAAAAACCCAGTGCATCTAGCGTATTGCGTGCAGCAATCGTAGCCTTTGAACGTAGTTTAAAAACATCATAAGACTTTTGTGTACGGAGTTCTAAGTAACGATATTTGAGTTTAATCTCCTCATTAACTTTTTTATCGGACAAATCGAAAGGCATCGGCTTTGAACGGTTTTCTATAACGAGTTTACTTACAAGCATCTCAATATTGCCTGTTTTGAGCTTAGGGTTTTCCAGACCTTCTACCCTGGCTCTTATCTTTCCTGTAGCAATGAGTACAAATTGATCACGTATCTCTTCGGCAAGCGTATGCACCTCTTTATACTCCGCAGGATCACAAACAAGCTGTATAACCTCATCTTTATCTCTTAGATCTATAAAGATTAGACCGCCATGATCTCTACGACTCGCTACCCAGCCGGCTACTGTAATCTCTTCATTGATATGCTCTTTGTTTACCTCTGCACAATAGTGTGTTCGCATCTACATTTTCCTCTAGATATTGATAGCCGTGATTATAGCCAAATCTTGATTAAAACAGTAGGATTGCATGTGGTTTCATTCAATGCCAAATGGCTAGAATCATCACACTTAATCTATTTTTACCTATAAAGCATTATTATGCTACTCTTACACAACAAAAAGTTAAAATGAGAAGTGATGGGTCAAGAAAAGCTAAAACGGATAAAAACAGTAGGATTTACTCTTAAACCGGATGTTACGGAAATAAAAGGTCTCTATGAAAAAATTAAGATGAAGTTCGAATCCAGAGGTATCAAGGTGCTTCTTTCCGAAAAATCCGCTAAAAGGATAGGATTCAAAGGTACTGACTTTGAAACGATGTGTAAGGCATCTGATTTTTTAGTCTCTTTAGGCGGTGACGGTACACTGCTTGCACTCGTACGTCGTTCAAATAGGTTTAAAAAGCCTGTAGTAGGCATTAACGCCGGAAATTTAGGTTTCCTTGCAGATGTGACGATAGAAGAGGTTGATACCTTTTTGGAACAGATTTTTTCGAATGAGTATCGTATAGATGACCGTATGATGCTAGAAGGCTATATCAAGAAAAAAGATGGAGAAAAAGAGGGATTTTTTGCTTTAAATGACGTGGTCATCACCTCACCCAAGCCTACTAAGATGGTACAGATTAATGCCTCTATACTGGGAGAAAAATTTAATGTTTACCGGGGCGATGGAGTGATTATCTCAACACCTACCGGGTCAACGGCTTATAATTTGGCAGCAGGCGGTCCCGTACTCTATCCTCTGACCAAAGCATTTATTGTTACTCCCGTTTCTGCACATTCATTGGGAAATCAACGCCCTTTGGTAGTTCCGGCCGACTTCAATATCGCTTTTGATGCAGATCAGCATGAAGCTATAGCAACGATTGACGGTCAGGAGATCTATACCTTGCAAAAAGGAGATTTTCTCTATATAGAGGGTGCAAAGATAGGAGCAAAACTCCTACATCGTAAAGAGCATAACTATTTTTCGGTACTAAGAGAAAAACTTCATTGGGGTGATAAACTTTGATAAGGCGTTTGTATTTGCGTAATTTAGTGACTTTTGAAGAGATAGAACTGGACTTTAGTGCCGGCCTGGCGGTTTTTACAGGTCCCTCCGGTGCAGGTAAATCCGTATTACTTTCGGCAATTCTCTCTAGTTTCGGTCATGATACACAGAGCAATGCACGTCTATGTGAGGTCATCTTTGATAAGCCTTCTAAGCTTGATAGCGATATCTATGAGCTTGAGAGCGAGCTGGTTATCAAGGCACTTAAAAAGGAGAAGCTTCGTTATTTTTTGAATGGGCAGCATATCTCCAAAAAAGAGCTAAAGAGAATCTTTTCCCCCTATGTACAGTATCTCTCTGTGCGCAGCAAAGGCGAATTTGATTCACCTACTCTTATTTCCCTATTGGACAAGAGACTCTTAAGAGAGGATAAAAGTTTTAAAAGAGTAATTAAAGAGTACCAAAAACGATTTAAAAACTACGAAATAAAATCCAAAGAATTAGCTAAAATAAGAGCAGACGAGTCAAAGATAGAAGAGAGGATAGAGTATGCCAAATATGAGATAGAAAAAATAGAAAAAATTAATCCGAAAATAGGGGAAGACGAGAAGCTTTTGGAGGCGAAAAAACAGCTTTCACGAATCGATAAACTTAAGGATGCACTTTCTAAAGCCATGAGTATCTTTGCCGCCGAGAGTGCCGTAGAGGAGGTCTATAGGCTTTTGGATAAAGATGCTTCTGTATTTACGGAGATGATGAATCAGATACGTGCAGATTTTGAAGAGACAGAGCATCTAACGAATGAACTTGAAGAGATGGACGTAGAAAATATATTAGATAGGCTTTCGGATATTACGGACCTAAAGCATCGTTACGGATCTATTGAAGAAGCATTGGAGTTTAAGGAGAAAAAGAAAAAAGAGTTATTAGGATATCAAAATATCACAAAAGATAAAAGTATCTTAGAGAATTTTTTACATATGGAATATGCAGAACTCTTAATTTTGTCGAAATCAATAAGCAGTAAGCGTAAAGAGGCGGCATCGCTTCTTGCAACAGAAATGCAGAGTTATCTTGCCGCATTAAAACTTCCTCAAATAGATTTTATGTTTGAAGAAAAACCATTAGATATTGACGGTGCGGATAACGTTGAGATTCGTTTAGGAGGCTCAAGGGCGTTGACACTCAGCGGTGGTGAGTTTAATCGTCTTCGTTTAGCACTTATGGTTTGCGTAATAGATGAGAGATCGCAGGGGGTTTTGATAGTAGACGAGATTGATGCAAATGTCAGTGGAGATGAGTCTATTGCAATAGCACAGATGATAAAAAGACTCTCAAGTGTCTACCAGGTTTTTGCTATATCCCATCAGCCCCATCTTTCTGCACAGGCTAATCAACATCTTCTTGTTACAAAGAGAAAAAACAAAAGCAGGGTGGTTGAGTTAAATGAAAAGGAGAGAGTGGAAGAGATTGCACGTATTATTGCAGGAGAGAACCCCCGTCAAGAGGCAATTGAGTTTGCCAAGAAATTAAGATCTTAGGTATATTGTAATTTAAGTTCATCCGTATAGCGTATAAGATCCTTGAAATATGCGTTTATAATTGTGATGTCCGTACCGCTTTTTAGATATCTGTTGTACTCTACCAAAAGATCAGAGATACCGCCTGTTCCGATATTTGTAGCAGAACCTTTAATGTGATGGGTAAGTTTTTCTGCTTGATAGAAGTCAGAAGTATCAATTGCATTTTTAATAAGCGGTATTTGGGTTTCTAACTGGGGAATCAGTTCTGCGACAAATGCTCTTGCCTCTTTATCGCTAAATCCCATATCTACAAGACGTGCATGTGTAAACGGGGGATAGCTATGGCTAAGATCGGCAGTTTTATTAGCGTTATTTGATATCTTTGGGTCTTGCTGGGAGAGGTTACGTTGTATCGTTTGTCCCGGTATTTGAGACTGAGTATCAAGGACTGTTTTACTCTCTTTTTCTCTTTTCTTCTTTCTCTCGTTTTGATACCTTTTTTCATTTTTATACTCTATATAAATAATAAGAAATATAATGGCTATCACAATAGTAAAAATGGCAGTAAGCATCAAGCTCCTTTTTTTAATCTTGCAAAGCTAACTATAACCCATTCTACTTTAAGAGTTCTATAATTTACATAGAAGGCAGAGATATTCTGCTATAATTAAAGCGTTAAGATTTAAAATAATAGAGATGAAAGTATAGGAAGTGCATGATGATAGTCGATACGCATTGCCATCTAGATGATGAACGCTATAGCCGTGATTTGGATGAAGTGATCCAAAATGCCAAAGCTGTCGGTGTAGAAAAATTGATTATTCCCGGTGCAGACAGTAACACGCTACTAAGAGCGGTGGAGATATCCGAGAAATATCCGGAGGTCTATTTTGCCGTAGGGGTACACCCCTATGATATAAAAGTGTATAATAGAGAATTCTTAGAACAATTTGTAGATCATTCAAAGTGTGTGGCTATTGGGGAGTGTGGACTTGATTATTATAGGCTGCCTAAGAGCAAAGAGGAGCGTTTGAAAGAAAAAGAGGCACAAAAACGTGTATTTATCGATCAGATTCTCTGGGCGAAGGAGATTCAAAAACCTCTAATAGTGCATGTACGTGAGTCAAGTGTGGATTGTTTGGAGATATTAGAGATGTATGCAGGAGAAAAGGGAGGAGTATTGCACTGTTTTAATGCAGACGAGTCTCTGCTTAAACTGGCTAAGAAAAACTTCTATTTTGGTATCGGGGGTGTACTTACATTTAAAAATGCTAAAAAACTTGTTCATGTCTATCCTAAGATACCGGAAGAAAAGCTACTCATAGAGACTGATGCTCCCTATCTTACACCGCATCCTTACAGGGGAGAGAGAAATGAGCCAAAATATACGCAATTGGTTGCCCATAAGATGGCAGAGCTTTCCCAAACCAGTGTTGAAGAGATAGCAAAAAGAAGTACGCAAAATGCTTATGCTCTTTTTGATTTCTAAGAGAATCTAATGTTGCGATATCTCTTTTTTTTCATCTTCTCTTTGCTGCAAGCTGAGAGTCTTAGCGAAAAATATCCCAATTATATGTATGTATTGCATGAATTTGATATAGAAAAAGCCTATATTAACGATAGCAAGTTTCATGATTTTGCGATCCAACATGAAAGAGGGATAAGAGAGTTGTATAAATATGCGCAAAAAAGAGGCGAAAATTTTATTCCTACGATGAAAAATTTACTGCTTGATGAGGGTGTAAGTGATATCTTTATTTATCTCTCAATCATAGAATCCGGTCTGCATGTCTCGGCAATTTCACCTAAAAAAGCAGTAGGTTTATGGCAGTTTATGCCAAATACTGCAAAATTGTATGATCTAGTGATAGAAAATAGCTATGATGAACGTAAAGAGATAATCAGCGCAACGATAGCGGCAGCAAAGCACTTAAACACCCTATATACACAGTTTGGGAAGTGGTATCTTGCTGCCATGGCATATAACTGCGGCGAGGGATGTCTCAAAAGAGCGATAGAGAGAGCAGGTACAGACGCTCTTAGGGTACTTTTGGACGAGAAAGAACATTTTTTGCCAAAAGAGACCCGCTTATATATAAAAAAGATTTTATTGGTTGCCTTGATAGGCGAGGAGATCGAGGGAGTATCCCATACAGATACAGACGGCTTTGAAAAGAGTTTGATAGAGGTAGAGGTGTCTATACGCACAAGGCTAGCAGAGATAGCAAAACTGATGAATATAACACTAGAGGAACTTCAAAGATTAAATCCCAATCTAACAAATAAGAGGAGAATAAAGGGAGAAAGATATAGATTGAATATACCACTTTCAAAGGCATTTGAATTTTTTTTAAACTATGATGATCATACTCCAAAAGCAGAAAAAGAGGTAGGTAAATCATATTATCTCTCACACACCGTGATGTTAGGAGAGAGTTTAGAATCTATTGCAAAGCGGTACCATGCAGAGAAAGAGGAGATTATGATTGTAAATCGATTGGAGAGTGAGAACCTCATGCTGAAACAGTTGTTGCTAATACCCGTAGAGAAAAAACTCTTTGATGAAAAGTTGTAATTTCTATTTTGACATTATTTGACATTTTTAGCATACCATTTCCAAAATAATTATTATCTTTAAGGAAACGGCTTCTATGTCAAATAGCAAATACGTTATTGCATCTCCTGCAATTATTTTATTGTTTCTAAGTGGCTATATTCTCTATGACTACATAGGGCTATTTGCTATCAATACAAAAAATCTGCTTATTTTTTTCGCTGCACTTTTAGGAGCGGTGATCAGTGCGGTATCTATTTTTCTCTATTGTACCCAAGATAGTCAGAGATTACTGTTAAATGATTTGGCACGATACATAGAAGGGGTCTATCCCTCTGCATACTGTATCCCTAAAAACAGTGTTCTTAAAGAGAAACGTGCTTATGAGTATATTAAAACAAATATCAACACGCTTATTGAGAAAGAGAGTAAATTACGAGCAGAGTATGAAGCCCTTAATGCATTTAAAAACAGCATCTTTTACGAAATACTTACACCCATGAATGCTCTATTTGGCTACACAAAACTCCTAAAAGAGACAGGACTTAACAAAGAGCAGCAGGAGTTAATAGAGACGATTGAAAAGAGCTATAAAAAACTTGATGAAAGATTAAATACCGTAGCACTGGAGCCTAAAGGACAGCAGAGACTTCTTGAGGTTAAAAAAGAACCTTTTAATATCGTAAAAGAGGTAGAAACAGCCGTTGAGACCTTTTCTGTACAGGCTGATGAAAAAGATATAGTATTGGGGCTTTATATCGATCCGAATATACCGCATAATTTATTGGGAGACGGGGAAAAACTCTCACAGGTCTTGACGCATCTTATCGACAATTCTCTATTACTCAGCGATCATTTCAGCACAATTGATATTAGGCTGGAAAAGATGGAAAGCAATGGAAGTATTGCCATTAAATTTTCGGTGATAAATCAAGGTGCAGGATTAGATGCCGAGGAACTTGAGCATATACGAAAAGTATTTTTAGAGATGGAGATTGTCGAGGGTACATCTAATCTAAATTTAAAAGACTTAACCATATGTAACCGAATAGTTAAACGCATGGGAGGCACTTTGCAAATAGAGAGTAATCGTAACGTCGAATCAACATTTTCATTTATACTCTCCTTTGAAAAAGACAATGAAGAGGTAGATCGAATATTAACGCCTATATTTAAAGGGTTAAAGATCGGATTGGCACTGCCGCATAAAGATATAAGACGACAAGTTGACTATAATCTGCAAACCTATGTCGAGTATTTGGGTGGGGAGTTTGTGATTTACAGTTACGATGAGATCAATTGCGATGATGAAAGTATAGCATTGCCACATATCATGTTTATATACCATGCGTATGCCAAAAACGAGGGAGAACTTGATAAGTTTTCAGATTTAAAATGTCAGAGTATTTTGATTACGTCGGGTTCATTGCGTTCACAAATCGATATAGATAAACACCATTTTTATGATATAGTGTATGCGCCGATTACTATGAGTAAAATTTTAAGAGTACTCTCACAAAGTAATACGCAGATATACACAAATCATAGAAGTACGACTATAGATGTTCTGGTAGCCGAAGACAATCTTATTAGTCAAACTATTATAGCTAGTATACTGAAAAATATGAATATCAATGTATCGGTTGTATCTGACGGAAAAGAGGCTTATGAGATGAGAAAAGAACATAGTTGCCATCTTATCTTTATGGATATAAATATGCCGGTAATAGATGGATATGAAGCAACCAAAATGATACGTGCTTACGAAAAAGAGAATCATCTTAAACATACCCCTATTATTGCATTTTCAGCAAATACGAGTAGATTGGATAAAAAAACATATAAAAAGGCAGGAATGGATGACTTGGTTGGAAAACCCGTACATGCACAGGATATAGAAAGAGTCATTCACAAGTATTGTAAATTTGAATGAAATTTGATTACTGATGGGTGAGTTTGGACGATTCAAAGCAGAATAAAAGAGAAAAGTAGAGATAATATAATAATATATCGGAGTCTCATGAAAAATAGCTATTTTATTTATGTGATAATAGGAATGGCACTCTTAACGCTTTTAGGGTGTTCGCAAAGGGGTATGGGTTTAATACAGAGTAAGTATACATCTCCTGCAAGACACAAGGCTACGATGAAACCTTATCAAGTAAAGGGTAAGCGTTACTATCCCGGGAATATTTCGGTAGGTCACGTAGAATATGGTATCTCGTCATGGTATGGTCCCGATTTCCATGGAAAATATACAAGCAACGGTGAAGTGTATAATATGCATGCGCGTACTGCGGCACACAAAACATGGCCGATGGATACCATAGCAAGAGTAACCAACATAGAAAACGGCAAAAGTACGGTTGTACGTATTAATGACAGAGGACCGTTTGTAAGCGGTCGTATCATCGATTGCTCTTATGCTGCGGGAAAAGCCTTGGGACTTGATAAGATGGGTATTGCGAAGGTGAAGGTCAAAGTATTGGGGTTTGCCGGGAAAAAACATCCTGCAAAAAAGCGTTCTAAAGTAAAAAAAGTAGAGAGAAAAAGCGTGGTAAAATTGTCTAATGTTGCCGTACAAGTAGGTGCTTTTTCTCACTATCAAAGGGCGAATAAATATCAAGATATCTACGCTAAAAAATATCCTCGTTACAGATCTGTTATTCAGCGTTTAAATCAAAGGGGTATAATACTCTATAGAGTTTTGCTTGTCGGTTTTGTATCAAAAAGCGAAGCACAAGCGTTTAAAGAGAGAAACGATCTGTATGGAGCCGCCATTGTTACACATACATCTATGCAAGGATAAGGAGAAATAAGATGATTGAAGTAAAAAGAGAGACAAAAGAGACACGGATTAAAGTAAAACTAAATCTCTACGGTTCAGGCAGAGCCTCTATAGATACGGGTGTAGGTTTTTATGACCATATGCTTGAGGCATTCACGAAACATGCTCATATAGACCTAGAAATCAAGTGTGTCGGCGATACCCATATTGATGACCACCACAGCGTAGAAGATGTGGCAATAGTCTTAGGTGAGGCACTCAAAAAAGCGATCTATCCTGTAGAAAATATCGAGCGTTTTGGCAATGCTACGGTGGTGATGGATGAGGCATCCGTAAGTTGTGATATCGATCTTTCACATCGTGCTTTTTTGGTATATGAACTTCCTATAGGCGGCAAGGTGGGTAATTTTGATGTAGAGTTGGTAGAAGAGTTTTTCAAGGCATTTGCCTTTAATCTACCGCTTACACTTCATCTTATCTATCATCGTGGCAAAAACAAACATCATATTATAGAGGCTGCTTTTAAAGCACTAGCTGTAGCACTTCGTCGTGCAGTAACCATCAATCAAAATGCAGGTATCCCAAGTACCAAAGGTGTCTTATGAGTATCGAACTTATCGTACTTGATGTCGACGGTACTATGACAGACTCACGCATTAGCTATACAGAAAACGGAGACGAGGTTAAATCCTTTAATGTCAAAGACGGTTTAGCGATTAATTCTTGGAGAAAATTAGGAAGGCAAGTAGCGATTATTACGGGGAGAAGATCGGATATTGTTGAACGACGTGCAAAAGAGCTGTATATTGAGCATTTCTATCAAGGTGTAACGAATAAAAAAGAGGTACTTGAAGCGTTACTGGAGAAATTAGATTTGCGTATGCAAAACGTTGCAGCTATAGGAGATGATTTAAATGATTTGCAAATGTTAAAAGCCGTAGAGATATCATTTGTGCCCAGAGATGCAAGCACTTACGTAGATAAAATTGCCCATGTAATTTTAAGCAAAAAAGGCGGAGAAGGTGCTGTAAGAGAGATGATTGAGTATCTAATCATCAAAGAGGGCTTGGAGGAGAAGTATTTAGCACTATGGCAATAAGGTTGGAGTGGCTTGTTCTTTTACTGATACTCTTTACCGTAGGCACGACCATGACGGTGCAGCTTGGTAATAGAGGCACAAAGACAACATTGGAAGGAAAAGAGCTAGAGTTTATCAACACAACATTTATAGAAGTTGATACTATTGATAGACTTTCAAAATCTTTTGTACAAAAGGGCATATTGCACAAGGGTATTCTTTATCTGGAGCATCTCAAATACCAAAGTAAAAACATTAGCTCTTTGATTGCCGATAATGCACAATATCGGAAGAGTCTTCTTGTCTTAAAGGGGAATATAGCTATCAATGATTCTCAAGGCTATACCTATCGTACACAGAGTGCCAGGTACTACCAAAACAGCGGCATTTTGAAAGTTAACACAAGGTTTAAGGCTACCCTGGGAAAAAATATTATTTATGGTGCATCGCTTGACTATAACAGTGTCACAAAAGAGATGAACGCTACTCATCTTGATGCTGTTATCTATACGAGCAAAAGTAAAGAGATGTTATAATAGATAACATTGATACGCAAGAGGGGTTTTTAGTTGAAGTTCTTTTCCCAAGTATGTTACTCTATAGTGCTCTTTTTTGTCTGTATTGTAGATCTCTATGCAGAAAAAGTAGAGATTGTCTCTGACAATATGTATGCACAAGATATGAAAAAAGAGGTTGAATTTATAGGTAATGTGAAGATAAGGCAGCTGGAGAATTCAATTTTTGCAGATAAAGTGCGAGTCTATTTCAATGACAGAAACGAAACCGATAAATATGAAGCTCAGGGTAGTGTAGAGTTTGAATTTAAAGATAAAAAGAACCACTACAAAGGTATGGCAGAGAAAGTGATTTATCTTCCTGCAAAGTCTAAATACAAGCTTATTGGAAAAGCAGAAATAGAGGATATTGCAAACAGCCGTCACATCAAAGCAAACAAAATTGTATTGGATATGATGCAAGGAGATGCCAAAGTCTATGGCAGTAAAAAAAAACCGGTTAAATTTATCTTTGAAATGGAGCAGAATAAATGAGTTCACCCCGTATTGTTGAGGCTGCATTTCTCAAGTCTGCACAGAGTATTGCCGATGCATTACCTGAGGAGTTCTCTGAAGTTGTTTTTTTAGGCCGTTCAAATGTAGGCAAAAGTGCTACGCTTAATGCCTTGACAAACCGTAAAAATTTAGCAAAATCCTCTGCTACTCCGGGTAAAACACAACTGATCAACTTTTTTGAGACACGGTATCTCTATCAAGAATCATCCTATCCTGTACGTTTTGTGGATTTGCCTGGATTTGGTTACGCAAAGGTCTCTAAGTCACTTAAAGAGATATGGCAAAAAAATTTGGTGGAGTTTATCCGACACCGCGTATCGATACGCCTTTTTATTCACCTTAGAGATGCAAGACACCCTCATGCTAAAATCGACAATGATGTAGAGGCATATATTTCAGAATATATTAGACCGGATCAAAAATATTTAACACTATTTACAAAAGTAGATAAACTCAATCAAAAAGAGCGTCATAGATTAAAACGTGATTTTCCGGGTGCAATAATGATTTCAAATATTAAAAAAACAGGACATGAGAAAGTGCATAAGGAGATACTAATGGCCATTTTTGGTATAGATGCATCGGTGGATGAGGAAAAGATGTGATAGAACTGTTCAAAGCAAAGCTAAACGATATACCTCAAATGCAAGAGCTTGTCAAAGAGGAAGTAAAGGAGGGGACTATTCTCCACCGTACAGACGACGAAGTGGCTACGAATATACGTTCCTATGTATTGGCAAAAGAAGCGGAGAAGATAATCGGCTACGCGGCATTGCATATACACTCCAAAAGAGTAGCTGAGATAAGAAGCCTGATTGTCTCCGAAGCCTATCGTGGGCAGAGCATAGGAGGGCGTCTTGTGGAATTTATGCTTCAGGAGGCAAAAGATTTAGGAGTAGAAGAGGATGTACTTGTATTGACCTATTTACCAACTTTTTTTCAAAAATTGCATTTTGTAGAGATCAATAAAGAAGAGATACCCGAACATAAAATATGGGCAGACTGTATTAAATGTATTCACTTTCCTGTCTGTAATGAAGTTGCACTGGTCTATAAAGTAGTGTGAAAGTATCATAAGCGTATGCATACATTGAACAGATTGATTTATCTTTTATTTATTTGGTCTCTTGTCGTTACTATGATACTTTTTTATCCAATGTTCATCTCTATTTATGTATTTTTACCGCTTTTTATCGGTCTTTTTGGGTATATATTGATTATTGGAATAGAAAAACAAAAATGGCACTATATCTTGATTAGCGTGATCTATTTTATTAACGTAGAGACAAATCTCTCTTTGCCTCTTTTTCTGATGACACTCTCTTCTTTGCTTGTCTATATGTTGTTTTACACTAAACTAACCCAGATGAAGTGGTGCAGAGTATGTGCAAAAATATTGTTGGTTACTCTTTTAAATCTCGTCTGTTTAGGCGCACTTCTTGGGTATGACTTTATCTTTGAGACAACAAGTGTCGGTTTGGATATACTCTTGGTTTACTCTCTTTTGATTGATATCGTGGCGGTGATGGTTTTATGAGATATAGATTTGTAATTATTCTATTTATCTTTTTTTGGATTGCCATGATCGGCAGGCTTTACCACGTAAGTATCAAATCCAATTACTATTACGAAAAATTGGCAAAAGAGAATATCGAAAGAAAAGAGTTTATTAAGCCAATTAGAGGAGAAATTACCGACACCAACGGAGAGTTGCTGGCAATGAACCAAATAGGTTTTTCCATATCAATCAAACCGCATTTTAATTTAAAAAGTGAAAAACTACATCAAATTGTGGATGAACTGGTCTCAACATTTCCTGATTTAAATAAGAGTGTGATGCTAAAGGTCTATCAAAAATTTAACTCTCCGTATAATCACCAATATATCAAAGTAGTAGATTTTATTCATTATAACCATATGATGAGTGTCTATCCAAACTTAAGTTTACACCAAGAGCTTAAAATAGAGGCTGAGACTAAAAGGTATTATCCCTATGGCGTATATGTGGCACATATTGTAGGGTATACAGGACGCTCAAATATAAAAGAGAATACAGAAGATGAGGTGGTCAATGTTGTAGGAACTATAGGAAAAACTGGATTGGAAAAATACTACAACCGTGTACTTCAAGGCGAGCTGGGTTATACCATATCAAAAGTCAATGCAACCAATAAGGCGATAGATACGCTGGAGAAAAAACTTCCTAAAAACAATAAGAATCTACAGCTAAATATAGATATAGAGTTGCAAAGAATGATTTATGAACGCTTTAAAGATGCAAATCAAACCGGTGTAGTAGTAGTCATGCGTACAAGTGGTGAAGTTCTTGCTGCGGTAAGTTATCCCTCATATGACCCAAATCTATTTGTAGGGGGTATAAGTAAAAAAGATTGGAAGGCATTGCAAAATAATCTTGATAAACCGTTTACAAATAAAATAGTGCATGGTGTCTATCCACCGGGATCTACCATTAAAATGGGTATGGCCTTGGCTTTTGAAAAATCACAAGAGGGCATATTGGATATCCATGAGCGATGCATCGGTTTTATTACCTTGGGCAGGAGCAAACACAAATTTAGATGTTGGTCAAGATGGGGGCATGGAAAGGTTGGATTACGTAGATCGATACGTGAGAGTTGTGATGTCTATTATTACAATAAAAGTCTCAAAGTAGGGATAAATGCGATGGCAAAATCACTAAGAGATTTTGGTTTGGGTGTTAAAACCGGTGTCGATTTGCCTAGAGAGTATCATGGCATAATACCGGATAAAGCATGGAAAATGAAACGATATAGACAACCATGGTATATGGGTGAGACAGTTATCTCTGCTATAGGGCAGGGATATACACTTGTTACACCGCTGCAGGTAGCAAGATACACGGCACTCATGGCAACCTCTAAACTACCCGTGCCGCATATTGCAAGGGTAGTAGACGGCAAACATCTAAAAGGCAAACTTAAATATATCCCCTTTGATAAGAAGTATCTTCTGGAGATTCAAAAAGGGATGTATGACGTATGTAATAGTAAAGGAGGAACAGCCTATAAGACGATGAGTAAACTTCCAGTGACCGTTGCCGGTAAAACGGGGACCTCGCAGGTAACTTCTATTCCACAGTCGACCAAAGTACGGCTTAAAGAACATGAATTGGACTATTATCACCGTTCACATGCTTGGATAACCACATATGCACCCTATGAAGATCCCAAAATCATTGTAACGGTTCTGGTTGAACATGGAGGACATGGAGGAAGTACGGCAGGTCCCGTTGCGGCAGATATCTATAGATGGTTGTATGAAAAAGAGTATTTTGGAAATTGAAATGATACATTTGATTTTTATTTTAGATTATATAATTCAAGTAAGATGCACTTATAAGATCTGATTGAATAGATTTTAGTATGATTTATTTTAGGCCTTACGAAAAGTATATAAATATGTAGATCTTTAGATAAGAACAACTCGGTAGTCACTTAATGAGAACAATCAAGGTTATTTGTTCTCAAAAAATGACAGTATTACATTTGCCGTAAGGTATTGTTTAAAAAGAGTCCTAGGATAATTATAAGGCTGATACCTGCTGGTTTGCTGTAGAGTTTATTGGCAGTGATAAATACCAGTATCAGCGTAGCTATGAACATTGTAGCAATATCAAAGAGATAGGTTTTAGGATATACAACCAGTGGATTTACAAGTGCGGCTGAGCCTAAAACCACCGTTGTGTTAGCCATATTTGAGCCTATGATATTTCCTATAGCCATATCTACTTTCCCTCTGATTGCAGCGGCAATACTGACTGTAAGCTCAGGCAGAGAGGTACCTAAAGAGACCATGATAATACCGATAATCCACTCGGAAACCCCAAACTCTTGTGCAATCGATGAGGCACTCTGGATTGTAAAATGGGCACCTGCAACCACCAAGGCAAGACCTAAGAGTACCAAAGGCAGTGTAGTAGACCATGAAACATGAATTGCTTCTTCAAGCTCTATCTCTTCTGTTAGAATTGTTTTTGCGTCCCGGAATAAAAAGATAAGGTACGCTCCCATTAATAAAAGAAGAAGTGAAGCATCAAAACGTGAAATGACCCCATCGATAATCATCAGTATGAAAATCAGTACCGGTAAAAGTGCCCAAGTGCTATCTTTTGCAAAGAAATCTCTATTTGGATTTATCTTTTTTGCTATAAGAAAGACTGCTGCAAGTACCAGTGTGATATTAAGAATATTGCTTCCTATTACATTGGCCACTGCGATCTCTGCTTTATTACTATATGCTGCAGCGATACTTGCCGCCATTTCCGGCAGAGAGGTACCAAGAGCGATTAAAGTTGCACCAATGATAAACTCCGGAATACTAAATGCCAGTGCAATACGTTCACTTTGGAGAATCAGCATATCTGCACCCCAGATAAGAAGCCCCATTGAGAGGAAAAAAATGATAAAGTCCACACTACTCTCCTGTTCTTACAATCAAACTTTTGGGCAAATTAAATTTTTCAATCAAGGCTTGTTCTTTTTCTCTCATCTCACCGTTATCCTTTTCGTGATCAAAGCCAAGCAGGTGCAAGATTCCATGAATAAAAAGTAATGCTATCTCATCTTGGATAGTGTGTCCTAGCTCTTTTGCTTTTTGACGTGCCGATGTGGCAGAAATTACGATACTGCCTAGCGGAAAACCTGCAATAGTCTCAGGTGTAAATGAACTATCAAGAGGGAAAGAGAGAACATCGGTCTCTCTCTTTTTACCCCTATGTAGGCTATTGAGCTTTTTCATCCTCTCTTGTTCTACAATAATGACTTCCACTTCTGCAGCGGTAAGCAGCTTTTTGATCTCCTCTAGTATCGATATATCAATATCCAAATTGCTTTGATTGTCAAAATTTATCATGCCCGAAGTTTACCCAATTCTTGGTAAAATGGCAGTAAAAAAGGAAGAATATGTCAAAGGCAGTATGTATTATCTCCGGAGGCATGGACTCGGCACTGGCTGCCAAAATAGCACAAAATCAGGGATATGATATTATTGCCTTGCATTTTAACTATAGGCAAAGAACACAGATAAAAGAAGTAGAATGTTTTCGTAAGATAGCAAGACATCTGGATGCCATAGAGTCTTATGAAATAGATTTGCCGTTTTTTAAAGAGATAGGAGCATCTGCACTCACCGACAAAAATATAGATGTTCCTACCACCGGTATAAAAGAGGGTATTCCTATAACCTATGTGCCGTTTCGAAACGGTATCTTCCTCTCTATCGCAGCTGCTATCGCAGAGAAACATAGAGCAGCTGCTTTATATATAGGAGTGGTAGAAGAAGATAGTTCCGGCTATCCCGATTGTCGTGCCTCCTACATTATGCAAATGCAAAAAGCGGTAAACCTTGGTACAAAAGAGGAGACAAAAGTAGAGATAAAAATGCCACTGGTAGCACTTAAAAAGTCTGAGATCGTCAAAAAATCTTTAGCACTGGGTGTGCCACTTGAACATACATGGTCTTGTTATAAAGAAGAGAAGAGGGCTTGTGGTATTTGCGACTCTTGTAGATTAAGACTAAGAGGGTTTAAAGAGGCAGGAGTCAAAGACCCTATCGCTTATAAAAACTGATTAATATTTCTGAAATCCATTGGCAATAAATCTAAATTCATAGTGATGTTTGGGATATCTTTTTAAACCTTCGGAGATAAACGCTTTACGCGTAATCTGCCTATCCCATAACCTATACATCAATGTTTTAAACCATGCTTTTTTTTCAGGAGTATCCAAGGCCATACGGTTATAGCGGGGATTGGATTTGGTACTCAAGGCGATTTTGGTCATAACCTGATGAAACCTCTCCACTTTCTCCTTTGTAGGTTTTTCATAATTGGCATGAAGCATTTTGTGTTGCGGAGCTTTTTTACTGCAACCCGTGTATATAAAAAGAGCAAATATCATCAACACGAGAGAGTATTTCATGATCTTCCTTTCTAATGAACATTGACTAACTAGATTGTATCAAAACAAGATAAATGCCACTTGGCTATGTTATACTTTTTAAAATGGGTCTAGATAACTTTAGCGGTACAAAAATATGCTAAAGTTACGGTATGGTCGTCAAAAACAAGTATGTAAAACGTTCACACATTTCAGAACAGAAATTTAGACAGATAGTGAAGCTGTTCT
>Ga0256839_1001563_pt1 | contig 27559 bp, 19 predicted proteins | sample 354166metaG_FD_185968 | JGI IMG/M metagenome (GOLD analysis project Ga0256839, IMG submission 185968) | Hydrothermal vent microbial communities from Mid Atlantic Ridge, Atlantic Ocean - 354-166 | ecosystem: Environmental > Aquatic > Marine > Hydrothermal vents | place: Atlantic Ocean: Mid... | reverse complement strand
CCATGCCACCATCAGGTTTGCAATTGCCCCGGACAAGTCCTAGAATACGCGGTTCCCGCGCGTCGAAGTCTCTGTTTTCTTCGGGGGGAACACGACCAAATCCGGACGCGCACCCGAACAACCATCAGTTGAGAGAGAAGCACAATGAAGCCGGAAATTCATCCTGCATACCATGAGATCGACGTGAAATGCAGCTGCGGGAATGCCTTCAAGACACGTTCCACGCTGAGCGGCTCGTTGCAGCTCGACGTGTGCTCCCAGTGTCACCCGTTCTACACGGGCAAGCAGAAACTGGTCGACAGCGGCGGTCGCGTCGACAAGTTCCGTCAGAAGTACGGCAGGAAATAAGCATCCAGCATTCGAACCACAGCATCCGGGTGACGGATAAAGCCCGCAGAAAGGCGTCCCACTGGGGCGCCTTTTTCGTTTGCGCCGGGCTGCTCTTCGCCCTGCCGGCCTGGGCGCGGGATTGCCCGGCGGAGCGCATCGACGAACGGGCAACGGTGGCCCAGGTGGTCGACGGCGACACCCTGCGCCTGCGCGATGGCCGCTCGGTGCGTCTTATCGGCGTCAATGCACCCGAGATCGGTCGTGACGGCAGGCCCTCCGAGCCCTTTGCCAAGCAGGCCCGCGATGCCGTGAAACGGATGCTGGGCCGCCATGCCGTGGTCGGCCTGCGCCTTGGCAACGAGCGCCGGGACCGCCATGGCCGCCTGCTGGCTCATGTTTATGACGCCGACGGCCGATCTGTGGAGGCGGCCCTGTTGCGGCAGGGGCTGGCGGCGCAGATCGTGGTGCCGCCCAATCTGCATGCGTTGGACTGTTACCGCGCCGCCGAAACGGAGGCGCGGGACGCCGGGCGGGGCGTATGGGGCTCGCTGTATCGGCCACGGGCGGTGGAGTCCTTGCCGAGGTCGACGCGGGGATTCCGTCTCATCAGCGGCAAGGTGGTATCGGTCAAGGACAGCAAGTATTCCGTGTGGCTGAATTTCCCACGCAGGCCGGGTGAGCGCAAGCGCGAGGGCGTGGCGCTGCGGATTCCGCGCAAGGATCTGGTGAATTTTCCGCGCGGTTTCCTGCGCGACCTGCAGGGCCGGCACGTGGTGGCGCGCGGCTGGCTGTTTCGCCACAACAGGCAGCTGGTGATGGTGATTCGCCATCCGGCGTCACTGGAGGTACGGCCCGCCGGCCTGCACACCGCGGCGCTGGCTGGCGCCGACCACGAATAACCCAACCGCAATCAGAGAGAGTCATGAGCAAGAATTTCAAGCAGCAGGCCCTGGACTATCACGCCGGCGATCGCCCCGGCAAGATCGCCATCGAGATCACCAAGCCCTGCGCCACTCAGCAGGATCTGTCGCTGGCCTACACGCCGGGGGTGGCCGAGCCGGTGCGCGCCATCGCCGACAACGCCGACCTGGCCTATCGCTACACCAGCAAGGGCAACCTGGTGGCGGTGGTCACCGACGGCACGGCGGTACTGGGTCTGGGCGATACCGGCCCGCTGGCGGCCAAGCCGGTGATGGAGGGCAAGGGGGTGCTGTTCAAGAAGTTCGCCGACATCGACGTGTTCGACATCGAGGTGGATGCCCACTCCACGGCCGATTTCATCAACACGGTGGCGAACATCGCACCCACCTTCGGCGGCATCAACCTGGAAGACATCGGCGCGCCGCGCTGCTTCGAGATCGAACAGACCCTCATCGACCAGCTGGATATTCCGGTGTTTCACGACGACCAGCACGGCACCGCCATCATCGTCGCCGCCGGGCTGCTCAATGCGCTGGAGATCCAGGGCAAGCGGCTGGAGGAGGCCAGAATCGTCTGCCTTGGCGCGGGCGCGGCCGGCATTGCCTCCATGCGTCTGCTGGTGTCGCTGGGCGCCCACCGCGACAACATCCTGATGCTGGATCGCAAGGGCGTGATCCACACCGACCGCAAGGGCCTGAACCCCTACAAGTGGGCCTTCGCCAGCGAGGACACCAGCCGCAACACACTGCAGGAGGCCCTGGCCGGAGCGGATGTGTTCATCGGCGTCTCCGGCGCCAACCTGCTCGGCGAGGACGCCCTGGCGGGGATGGCGCCGCGGCCGGTGGTGTTCGCCCTCTCCAATCCCGACCCGGAGATCAGCCCCGCGCTGGCCCGCCAGGTGCGTGACGACCTGGTCATGGCCACCGGGCGCAGTGACTACCCCAACCAGGTCAACAATGTCCTGGGTTTTCCCTTCATCTTCCGTGGCGCCCTGGACGTGCGCGCGCGCCGCATCAACGAGGACATGATGATCGCCGCCGTGCACGCCCTGAGCCGCCTGGCGCGCGAGCCGGTGCCGGCCGAGGTGTGCGCGGCCTATGGCGTCGACAGCCTGGCCTTCGGCCCCGAATACATCATCCCCACCCCCTTCGATCCTCGCCTGTCGGACTTCGTGCCGCCAGCGGTGGCACGCGCGGCGGTGGACAGCGGCGTGGCGCGCCTGCCCTATCCGGTGGACTATCCCAAGGCGCCCTGAAAATGCCCACGCATGTTGTTTTCAGCCAACCCGTATTTAGCGACCGTTGAGGTGATATGTGACGCGTAGTATCCACCGCCTCGTTTTGCAGCGCCTGGTCGTGGTCTGGCTGTTGCTATCCCTGGTCTTCGGCGGGGCGGTGTATGGGCTGGGCGTGCGCCACATCGACGACAAGGTGGTGGATCTCATCCTGCGTGAATCACGCATCTTTACGCCAGAGGACTTGCAGTATCTGCTGGACCCGGGACCAGGGATCAATGAGGCACTGATGCGCAAGGCGGAGCTGCTGGTGGACCGGCACTTCTCGCTGATCGAGATCTATGACCCCCAGGAAAATCACGTTGCCACCGCCCACCGCCCGGGCAGTGTGCGCCTGGAACAGGAGCTTGAGCGCCGTCATCACAGCTTCCCCCTCGATGCCGCGCTGCATTACGAGCGCTTCGTCATCGATGGCGAGAACTACCTGCAGATTCTGCTGCCCCTGCGCACCGAGACGGGCGAGCTGGCCGGCTACCTGGAAGGGGTCTATCACATCGACGCGCAGACCCTGAGTGATATCCGTGATCAGGTCTACCGCACCCTGATGCTGGTGATGCTGGTGATCCTGGCAACCTCCATCGTGCTCTATCCCGTGATCCTGCTGCTCAACCGCAAGCTGCTGCGCTTCTCCCGCGAAACCCTGCGCGACAACGTCAAGCTGATGGAGGTGCTGGGCAGCGCGGTGGCGGTGCGCGACAGCGACACCCATGCCCACAACTACCGCGTCACCCTGTACGCCATCCACCTCGCCGAAGCCCGCAAGCTGCCGGCGGAGGTGATCCGCAATCTCATCGCCGGCGCCTTTCTCCACGATGTCGGCAAGATCGGCATCAGTGACGCCATCCTGCGCAAGTCCAACGGCCTGACGCCCGAGGAATTCACCGTCATGCGCGGCCATGTCCGTCTGGGGCTGGATATCGTCAGCAAGGCACACTGGCTGAAAGGCGCCCTGGACGTGATCGAGTTCCACCATGAGAAATACGATGGCACGGGCTATCTACGCGGCCTCAAGGCGATGGAGATCCCGCTCAATGCGCGCATCTTCGCCATCGTCGATGTCTTCGATGCCCTCACCTCGAAGCGCCCCTACAAGGAGCCCTTTTCCCTTGAGCGCTCTCTGGCCATGCTACGTGAACGCAAGGGCAAGGACTTCGACCCGGTGCTGCTCGAAGCCTTCGAAGAGCTGGCGCCCAGGCTCTATGAGAAGTTTGCCCATGCCGACGAGGCACATCTGGAGTCGGTGCTGATGAAGAGGGTGGAGCGTTATTTCATCGAGGCGCGGCTGGGCAGGCTGTAGAGTCAGTTGGCTTGGCCAGTGATCTGAACGCAGGCGTGGGCCGAATTCCTGGAAACACCAAAAGGGGCGTCATGTGCTGACACGACGCCCCTTTTCATTGCCGACGATGAGCGCCTACCGGTGGTAGGGCGCGCTCAACGCGTGCACGGCCTCGATGAAGGCGCCGACGTTGTCCGGATCGATGTTGGGGTGGATGCCGTGCCCGAGGTTGAACACGTGGCCTTCGCCCTTGCCATAGCTGGCCAGCACGCTGGCCACTTCTTCGCGGATACGCTCCGGGTTTGAATACAGGATGCAGGGGTCCATGTTGCCCTGCAGGGCGATGGCGTTGCCGGCCAGCTGGCGGGCGTCGCTGAGATCGATGGTCCAGTCCACACCGAGGCAGTCGGCGCCGCTGGCGGCCATCTTGTCCAGCCACTGTCCGCCGCCCTTGGTGAACAGGATCACCGGCACCGTGCGACCGTCGGCTTCGCGGGTCAGGCCGTCGACGATCTGCTGCATGTAGCGCAGGGAGAATTCCTGGTAGTCGCGCGGGGTCAGCACGCCGCCCCAGGTGTCGAAGATCTGCACCGCCTGCGCGCCGGCGGCGATCTGTGCGTTGAGATAACTGGTCACCGACTGCGCCAGCTTGTCGAGCAGCCGATGCATCAACTCGGGCTGATCGAACATCATGCCCTTGACCTTGCCGAACTCCTTGGTGGAGCCGCCTTCAACCATGTAGGTGGCCAGGGTCCAGGGGCTGCCGGAGAAACCGATCAGCGGTACCCGGCCATCGAGCTCCCTGCGGATGGTGCGCACCGCGTCCATGACATATTTCAGCTCGCCCTCGGGATCGGGAATCGGCAGGTTGTCCACGTCGGCGGCGCTGCGCACGGGCTTGTCGAACTGCGGGCCGTGACCGGTGTTGAAGGTCAGGCCCAGGCCCATGGCGTCGGGAATGGTGAGGATGTCGGAAAACAGGATCGCGGCGTCCAGCGGAAAGCGTTCCAGCGGCTGGATGGTGACCTCGCAGGCCAGATCCGGGTTGCGGCACAGGTCCATGAAGCTGCCGGCCTTCGCGCGGGTGGCGCGGTATTCGGGCAGGTAGCGGCCCGCCTGGCGCATCATCCACACCGGGGTGACATCAACGGGCTGGCGCAGCAGGGCACGCAGGAAACGGTCGTTTTTCAGTTCGCTCATAGTTTGTTTTTCAACGCAAAGGCGCAAAGACGCAAAGGGCGCAAAGTTTTTTTATGAAAATGGTTTCTTTGCGTTCTTTACGTCTTTGCATCTTTGCGCCAGATCCTTTTTTGGTTAGACGTTGAGATAATCCAAAATGCCTTCGGCGGCCTGGCGGCCTTCATAGATGGCCGTGACGACGAGATCGGAACCGCGCACCATGTCGCCGCCGGCGAATACCTTGGGGTTGCTGGTCTGATGCTTGCAGTCCTGTTCGGGCGGCGCCACGACGCGGCCACGTTCGTCGATATCGATACCGAAGTCGGCGAACCAGGGTTGCGGGCTGGGGCGGAAGCCGAAGGCCACCACGATGCGGTCGGCGGGCACGACCTCCTCCGAGCCCTCGACGATCTCCGGCCGGCGGCGGCCGCGTTCGTCGGGCTCGCCCAGCCGGGTGGTGACCAGCTTGATGCCTTCCACCTTGCCCTCGCCGACGATTTCCACCGGCTGGCGGTTCCACAGGAACTGCACGCCTTCCTCCCTGGCATTGAGCACCTCGCGCTTGGAGCCGGGCATGTTGGCCTCGTCGCGGCGATAGGCGCAGTGGACACTCTTCGCGCCCTGGCGGATGGCGGTGCGGTTGCAGTCCATGGCGGTGTCGCCGCCGCCCAGCACCACCACGCGCTGGCCGGCCATGTCGATGAAATCCTCGGCGGACTTTTCGAAGCCGTGGCGGTGATTGATGTTGGCGATCAGATAGTCCAACGCGGAATAGACGCCAGGCAGGTCTTCGCCGGGGATGCCCGCCTGCATGTAGGTGTAGGTGCCCATGCCGAGGAAGACGGCGTCGTACTCGTCGAGCAGCTGCTGCATGGGCAGGTCCTTGCCCACCTCGATGCCGAGGCGGAATTCCACGCCCATCTCTTCGAGGATCTCGCGGCGGCGGGTGACGACGCGCTTTTCCAGCTTGAATTCGGGGATGCCGAAGGTCAGCAGGCCGCCGATCTCCGGGTGGCGGTCGAACACCACCGGGGCGACGCCGTTGCGCACCAGGATGTCGGCGCAGCCGAGGCCGGCGGGGCCGGCGCCGATCACCGCGACGCGCTTGCCGGTGGCCTCGACGGCGCTCATGTCCGGGCGCCAGCCCTGGTCGAAGGCCGTGTCGGCGATGTAGCGCTCGATGGCGCCGATGGTCACCGCGCCGAAGCCGTCGTTGAGGGTGCAGGCGCCCTCGCAGAGGCGGTCCTGCGGACAGACGCGGCCGCAGACCTCGGGCAGGGTGTTGGTGCGGTGCAGCATCTCCGCCGCCTCGATGAGGTTGCCCTCGTGCACCAGCTTGAGCCAGTTGGGAATGTAGTTGTGCACCGGGCAGCGCCATTCGCAGTAGGGGTTGCCGCAGGCCAGGCAGCGGTCGGCCTGCTCGGCGGCGGAGGCGGCGTCGAATTGGCCATAGATCTCGCAGAATGCCTGGCGGCGTTCGTCGGCGGCCTTCTTTTCCGGGTCGCGGCGGGGGATGTCAATGAACTGAAAGTCGTTTGCCATGTTTTTTATGCAGCTAACTGGAAGTCGTTGGAAGAATGTGCGTCCGCAGCCATCCCGCTTCAGGCGGCGGCGAGGCGCAGCTCGTCCATCAGGGTTTCGAGGCTGGCGGCCTTGGGTTTGACCAGCCAGAACTTGCCGATCATGTCGGCGTAATTGTCGAGTATGTGCTGTCCCCAGCTGCTGCCGGTCTCGTCGACGAACTCCTGGATGGTGTCGCGCAGATGATTGGCGTAGGCCTCCATGTTCTCCGTGCTGACGCGATGGATGTCGATCAACTCGTGGTTATGCCGATCGACGAAGCTGTTGTCCTCGTCCAGCACGTAGGCGAAGCCGCCGGTCATGCCGGCGCCGAAGTTGACCCCGGTGGCGCCGAGCACGGTGATCGAGCCGCCGGTCATGTATTCGCAGCCATGGTCGCCCACGCCCTCGACCACCGCATGGGCGCCGGAGTTGCGCACGCCGAAGCGCTCGCCGGCCAGGCCGGCGGCGAACAGCTTGCCGCCGGTGGCGCCGTACAGGCAGGTGTTGCCGATGATGGTGGTCTGGTTGGACTTGAAGTCGGAGCCCTGGGGTGGACGGATCACCAGCTTGCCGCCGGCCATGCCCTTGCCCACGTAGTCGTTGGCGTCGCCTTCCAGGTACAGGTGCAGGCCGCCGGCGTTCCACACGCCGAAGCTCTGCCCGGCGGTGCCGGTGAGTTCGATGCGCAGCGGCGCGTCTTCCATGCCCAGATCGCCGTGGCGCACGGCGATCTCGCCGGACAGGCGCGCGCCGATGGAGCGGTCGGTGTTGCGCACCGGATAACGGAACCTGCCGCCGGCCTTGTTTTCGATCGCCTCCAGGGCGTCGGCCACCATGCGCTCGGCCAGCTCGCCCTTGTCGAAGGGCTGGTTGCGTGGCTCGATACAGTGCTGTGGCTTGTCCGCCGCCACGCCGCCGTCGCTGAGGATGGGGCCGAGGTCGAGGCGCTGCTGGCGCGGGGTGTTGCCGGGCAGGATTTCCAGCAGATCGGTGCGGCCGATCAGCTCGGGCAGGCTGCGCACGCCGACGCTGGCCATCAGCTCGCGCACTTCCTCGCAGATGAAGCGGAAGTAGTTGGTCACCATTTCCACGTCGCCGATGTAGTGCTTCAGGCGCAGCACGTTGTTCTGCGTGGCGACGCCGGTGGCGCAGTTGTTGAGGTGGCAGATGCGCAAGAACTTGCAGCCCATGGCGATCATCGGCCCGGTGCCGAAGCCGAAGCTCTCGGCGCCGAGGATGGCGGCCTTGACCACGTCGAGGCCGGTCTTCAGGCCGCCGTCGGTCTGCAGGCGGATCTTGCCGCGCAGGTCGTTGGCGCGCAGGATCTGGTGGGTCTCGGTGAGGCCCAACTCCCAGGGGCTGCCGGCGTATTTCACCGAGGTCAGCGGGCTGGCAGCGGTGCCGCCGTCATAACCGGAAATGGTGATCAGGTCGGCATAGGCCTTGGCGACGCCGGCGGCGATGGTGCCGACCCCGGCCTCGGCTACCAGCTTTACCGACACCAGGCCGTCCGGGTTGACCTGCTTGAGGTCGTAGATCAGCTGCGCCAGGTCCTCGATAGAATAGATGTCGTGGTGCGGCGGCGGCGAGATCAGCGACACGCCGGGCTTGCAGTAGCGCAGCTCGGCGATCAGTGCGTTGACCTTCTGGCCGGGCAGCTGGCCGCCCTCGCCGGGCTTGGCGCCTTGGGCGATCTTGATCTGCATCACCTCGGCGGAGCGCAGGTAGGCGGGGGTGACGCCGAAGCGGCCGGAGGCCACCTGCTTGATCTTGGAGCGCTTGACGGTGCCGTAGCGCTTCGGGTCTTCGCCGCCCTCACCGGAATTGGAGCGCCCGCCGAGACGGTTCATGGCCTCGGCCAGGGTCTCGTGGGCCTCGGGCGACAGGGCGCCGAGGGACATGGCGGCGGAGTCGAAGCGCGGGATGATGGATTCCAGGGGCTCGACTTCGTCCAGCGGGACGGGCTCGATGTCGTCGCGCAGCCTGAGCAGGTCGCGCAGGGCCAGGGTGGGGCGCTCGTTGACCAGGCGCGCGTATTCTTTATAGACGGCGTAGTCGCCGGTTTGCACCGCATCCTGCAGGGTGCGCACCACGTCCGGGTTGTAGGCGTGGTCCTCGCCACCGTGGATGTACTTGAGCAGGCCGCCCTGCTGGATGGCCTTGCGCGGATTCCAGGCCTCGCGGGCGAGGGCGCGCTGGTCGGCCTCGAGATCCTCGAAGTGGGTGCCCTCGATGCGGTTGGTGGTGCCGCGGAAGCACAGCCCGACCACCGCGCTGCTCAGGCCCACGGCCTCGAACAGCTGCGCGCCGCGGTAGCTGGCGATGGTGGAGATGCCCATCTTCGAGGTGACCTTGAACAGGCCCTTGTTGATGCCCTTGCGATAGTTCTGCATCAGCTGGGTGCATTCGCCCTCGCCGATCTCGCCGTGGCGCTGCATGTCGAGGATGCAGGCGTAGGCCAGGTAGGGATAGATGGCGGTGGCGCCGTAGCCGAGCAGCACCGCGAAGTGATGCGGATCGCGCGCGGTGCCGGTCTCCACCACGATGTTGGTGTCGCAGCGCAGGCCTTCCCGGATCAGGCGGTGGTGCACCGCGCCGGTGGCCAGCAGGGCGTGCACCGGCAGGCGGTCGGCGGCGATGTCTCGGTCGGACAGCACCAGCACCACCTTGCCGTCGCGCGCGGCGGCGGCGGCCTGATCGCAGATGGCGACGATGGCCTGCTCCAGGCTCACGGAGCCGTCGGCGGGATAGTGCAGGTCGATGCGCTGGTGGGCGTAGTTCGGGTCGTCCATGGCCAGCAGCTGCTGGAACTTGGAGATGGACAGCACCGGCGAGTCCACCCGCAGGCGATTGGCGTGCTCGGCGGTCTCTTCGAACATGTTGTGCTCGCGGCCCAGACAGGTCTCCAGCGACATCACGATGTTCTCGCGGATCGGGTCTATGGGCGGGTTGGTGACCTGCGCGAACTGCTGGCGGAAGTAGTCGTACAGCGAACGCACCCGACGCGACAGCACCGGCATGGGGGTGTCGTCGCCCATGGAGCCGATGGCCTCCTGACCGCCCTCGGCGAGCACCCGCAGCACCTGGTCGCGTTCCTCGAAGGTGACCTGGAACTGCTTCTGATAGATGTCGATGGTCTGTTCGTCGATGCCCACGCCACAGGCCTCGCCGTCGAGGGTCGACTTGAGGCGGCGGGCGTTTTCCGCCAGCCACTTTTTATAGGGGTGGGCGGACTTGAGGTGCCTGTCGATGTCCTCCGGCAGCAGCAGGGCGCCGGTCTGGGTATCGGCGGCGATCATCTCGCCGGGCTTGAGGCGGCCCTTGGCCAGCACGTCCTCGGGGGCGTAGTCGTAGACGCCGATCTCCGAGGCCAGGGTGATGTGGCGGTCCTTGGTGATCACCCAGCGGGCCGGGCGCAGGCCGTTGCGGTCCATGGCGCAGGCGGCATAGCGGCCATTGGTGAGGACGATGCCGGCGGGGCCGTCCCAGGGCTCCATGTGCATGGAGTTGTATTCGTAGAAGGCGCGCAGGTCCGGGTCCATGTTGGCGACGTTCTGCCATGACGGCGGCACCAGCAGGCGCATGGCACGGAACATGTCCATGCCGCCGGCCAGCAGCGCCTCCAGCATGTTGTCCAGGCTGCTGGAGTCGGAGCCGCTCATGGACACCAGCGGGCGCACGTCGTCCATGGGGATGCTCGGCGTCTCGAACTTGTGACTGCGCGCCACCGACCAGTTGCGGTTGCCCTGGATGGTGTTGATTTCGCCATTGTGGGCCAGGTAACGGAACGGTTGGGCCAGGCGCCACTGCGGCCAGGTGTTGGTGGAGAAGCGCTGGTGGAACACGGCCAGGGCCGATGCCAGGCGCTTGTCGCCGAGATCCTTGTAGAACACCGGCAGGTATTCGGGCATCACCAGGCCCTTGTAGGAGATGACCTGGGAGGACAGGCTGGGTACGTAGAAGGCCTCGTCGTTGGGCTCGATGGCCTTTTCCGTGCGCCGGCGGGCGATGTAGAGATGGCGCTCGAAGTCTTCGTCGCTCATGCCCTCGGCGGCGTTGACGAAGACCTGCTCGATCTGCGGCAGGCTTTTCAGGGCCTCGTCGCCGCAGGCGCTGTCGTCGGTGGGCACCACGCGCCAGCCGGCCACGCCCAGGCCTTCGGCGGCCAGTTCGTGTTCCAGGGTGTTGCGGGCGCTGGCGGCGAGGTCCTCGTCGCGGTTGAGGAACACCATGCCGACGGCGTACTGGGCGCCCAGGGTAATGCCCTGTTCATCGGCGCACAGGCGCAGAAAGGCGTCGGGCTTCTTCAGCAGCAGGCCGCAGCCGTCGCCGGTCTTGCCGTCGGCGGCGACGGCGCCACGGTGGGTGAGGCGGGCCAGGGCGGCGATGGCGGTGTCCACCAGCCAGTGGCTGGGTTGGTTGTCCATCTGGGCGATGAGGCCAAAGCCGCAATTGTCTTTTTCGAACTCGGGGCGGTAGAGGCCGTGGCTGTTGTTCATGTTTTTTACAGATTCTGATTGCATGACGGTTCGCTTTGCCGTGGCCCCTGCGAATTTCGGGGGCGACATTTGTTCTTTAAAATCAATGAGTCGGCGGGAGTATCTGACCCGGTAGCGCGGGCTTCCCGCGGGCAAAATGGTCACGCATTATACTGGCGCGGCGGTTTTGGTTCAATCGGACGCCGCGGGCGGGAGGCGTGGTTCATTGAGACCTGAATCCGTAGGTTCATGACGGCGAATCGCACAACGGCTTGACACGTCTCGCACTATGAAAAATCTCGGTAATAATCCCCGCTATTCCCTCGATTTTTCATAGTGCGATACGCATCAAGCAGTTGCACCCTTCATCCACCATGAACCTACGGATTCAGGTGAGAACCTACGGCGTCGGATTCAGGGTCTGCTGGATGTCGCCGAAGCGGCGAATCCAGGGTTTCTGTGTGCGCAGGGCGCGCGGCAGCTGGCTGCGGGCATCGATGGCCTGCTGTTTGCTGGCGTATTCGCCGTACACCAGGGCGTACCAGGGCTTGCCCTTGCGCTGGGCCTGGTAGAAGGCGAGGCGCTGTTTGAGCTGGTGGCGCTGGATGAATTTGCGCAGGGTGTCGAGACGCTCGCCGGCGATCAGTTGCAGGGTGAAGTGCTGCGGGTCGCGTGACAGCAGCCAGTCGTTGCGGTGCGCCGGCACCCACTCGGGGAGGGGCTGCCAGCGTTTGGCGCGCGGCGCGTCACCGGCGGGCTTGGCCGCTGCGCTGGCGGCCTGGGCGGTGGCTTGGGTGTCGGTCTGGCTGGCGGTTTCGGCCCTGGGCGGGGGGCTGGCCTCGGGGGCGGGCGTGGCGTCTTCGCGGCTGGCGGGCCTTTCCACTGCAGCGGTCTCCCTCGGCTGGGGTGTGCCGCCGATGGGGTGGGGGCGGTGCGGGTGCGGTGCCGGGGACTCCTTGCGCGCGGTGTTTTCGGTGATGCTGGCGATGGCCTCGTCCATGCTGGCGGAGGGCGGCGGTGGCGGGTCGTCTTTCCGTGCCGGAATGGCCAGCGCCCGCTGGGTGCGCTCGTTGCTTGCGGGCGGGCTTGCCGGGGCGGCGGGCGCATTGTCCGCCGGCCTCTCTGCGGTCGCCGTGTCCGTGCCGGGCGGGCTGTCGAACAGGTCGCCGATGACGTCCCAGACGATGAAGGTCAGCAGGATGAGAATGACCAGGCTGGCGCCGACCAGCCGCTTGGGTTTGTAGAGATCGCGGTCGGAGATGCCGGGCAGCTCGGCGGGCCGTTCGCTGCTCGGCAGCGATTCCAGCAGCAGCTGGTGGGCGAGGCTGTTGAGACGCCCGGGCCAGCCGCCGGACTGCTTGTGCAGCTTGTGCAGGGCGGCCTCGGTGAAGGGTTCACCGGCGATGAAGCGGGCCGCGGAGAGGCGATGCAGCAGATAGTGGGTGCTGTGCTCTTCGTCGAAGGGCGGCAGGTCGATGATGCGGCGCGGCATGCCGGCAAATTGCGCCAGCAGGGGGTCGTCCAGCTTTTTCGCCAGCCCGGGCTCGCCGAACAGGATTACCCGTAGCAGCGGCTTGTCGGTAAAGCTGCGCAGTGTGGCGAGCTGCAGGATCCGTTGCAGGGCGGTGATGGTGAGGTGGTGGGCGTCGTCCACCAGCAGCACGCCCTGGCGGGCGTTGTGCAGCAGGCCATCGAGGTGGTGTTCCAGCTGTTCCAGCAGCTCGGGGTGGGTGGCGCCGCGGAAATTCAGCTCCAACTGGTGGTAGATCTGCTGGATCAGGTTGCGTTCGTCGATGCCGCCATTGGCCTCCACGCGCACCACCTGCCAGGTCTCCGAGGCGGCGGCGATGTATTGTTGCAGCAGGGTGCTCTTGCCGCTGCCTTCGGGGCCGGTGACCAGCAGCAGTTCGTCGCTGTAGCCGGTGAGGTGGTGGAGGATGTCGAGGCGCTGGGCGCGGACGGGCTCGGCGTAGAACAGGTCGAACTCGATCTCGGCGGCAAAGGGTTCGCGCGCCAGGCCATAGAAGGCCAGGTAGGGGGAGTCGCGGGATTCTTGTCGTGGTGTGTCGCTCACGTCAATCACCCTTGACGAAGACGACGCGGAAGCCGCGCTTGAGCTGGGCGTCGCGCGCATTGATGAGGGCGGCGACGGCGGCTTCGCGTTCGTCGAAGTGGGTTTTCGTCACCCGCCCGGAGGCCCCCTGGCGGCCGGATTCGCGCACCAGGCTCCAGCCGCTGAGCAGATCCTTTTGCAGCAGCAGGTGGTAGTAGCGGGGCGCTTCTCCACTGTCGGGCGGTGTCTGCAGGTAGATTTGCATAGCGGAGAGGGTACTGGATGCGCGCGCCCCTGTCAGGTCAGTGTGGCGGGGCTGAAGATGCGTTCGTATTCCTGGATGGCGTAGCGGTCGGTCATGCCGGCGATGTAGTCGGCGACGGCGCGCGCGCGGCCGCCGATGCCCTGCTCCGCCTCCAGCTCGGCGGCCTTGCGCTGGGCCTCCGGCGGCAGCAGCCGGGCGTCGTCGAGGAAGCTGTCGAACAGGGCGCGGATGATGCGGCGCGCCTTGGAGGTCATGCGGTGCACGCGGTAGTGGCGGTACAGGTGCTCGCGCAGGAAGCGCTTGAGCTCGCGGTTCATGGCCTGCATGGGCTCGCTGAAGCCGGCCAGCGGCGCGGGCTGTTGCAGGATGTCGTCGCGCGTTTGCGGCCGTGCGGCGGCGATGCGCGCGCGGGTGGTCTCCATCAGGTCGGAAACCTGGCGGTTGATCATGCGGCGGATGATCTCGTGAATGGCGCGGCGGCGTTGCAGGCCGGGGTAGCGGGCCATCACCGCCTGGTGCTGTTCGCGGAACAGCTGGACATCGCACAGCTGTTCGATGTCCAGCAGGCCGGCGCGCAGGCCGTCGTCGATGTCGTGGTTGTTGTAGGCGATCTCGTCGGCGACGTTGGTGATCTGCGCCTCCAGGCCCGGTGGCTGCCGGTTGAGGAAGCGCTGACCCAGTTCGCCGAGCTGGCGGGCGTTGTCCGCCGAGCAGTGCTTGAGGATGCCCTCGCGGCTCTCGTAGGTGAGGTTGAGGCCGTCGAATTCGGCGTACTTTTCCTCCAGCTGATCGACGATGCGCAACGATTGCAGGTTGTGCTCGAAGCCGCCGTAGTCGCGCATGCACTGGTTGAGGGCGTCCTGTCCGGCGTGGCCGAAGGGGGTGTGGCCGAGGTCGTGGGCCAGGGCGATGGTCTCCGCCAGCACCTCGTTGGCGCCCAGCACGCGGGCCACCGAGCGGGCGATCTGCGCCACCTCGATGGAGTGGGTAAGGCGGGTGCGGAACATGTCGCCTTCGTGATTGACGAATACCTGGGTCTTGTACTCCAGGCGGCGGAAGGCGGCGGAGTGGACGATGCGGTCGCGGTCACGCTGGAATTCGCTGCGGTGTTCGGGCGGTGGCTCATTGAAGCGCCGGCCGCGGGAGTTGGCGGCACTGCTGGCCCAGGGGGCGAGCGGGGCGCGCTCGTTCATTGCCCGCGCGCCTCGGCGTGGAAGGCGTCGAGGGTGGCGCGCAGGGCGCCGGGGTCGTAGTCATCGGTGATCACGCTGTCGCCGATGGCCTTGAGCAGTACCAGGCGCAGGCGGCCATCCTGCACCTTCTTGTCCACCGCCATCCACTGGAGGAACCCGTCGGCATCCAGCGCCGGCGGGGTGCGCAGGGGCAGGCGGGCCTGCGCGGTGATGGCGCGCACCCGCGCCAGTTCGTCGGCGCCCAGCCAGCCGAGACGGTGTGACAGGTCGGCGGCCATCAGCATGCCGGTGCCCACCGCCTCGCCGTGCAGCCAGGCGCCGTAGCCCATGGCAGCCTCGATGGCGTGGCCGAAGGTGTGGCCGAGGTTGAGCAGGGCGCGCTGGCCGGACTCGCGTTCGTCGGCGGCCACCACCTCGGCCTTGTTGCGGCAGGAACGCTCGATGGCCTCGGCCAGGGTCTGCGGGTCGCGCCCCAGCAGCTCGGGCATGCGTTGTTCCAGCCAGGCGAAGAAGCCGGCGTCGCGGATCAGGCCATACTTGATCACCTCGGCGACGCCGGCGGAGAGCTGGCGGTCGTCGAGGGTGTTGAGGGTCTCGGTGTCGGCGAGCACGCAGCGCGGTTGGTGGAAGGCGCCGATCATGTTCTTGCCCAGGGGGTGGTTGACGCCGGTCTTGCCGCCCACCGAGGAGTCCACCTGGGCCAGCAGGGTGGTGGGCACCTGGATGAAGTGCACGCCGCGCTGGTAGGTGGCGGCGGCGAAGCCGGTGATGTCGCCCACCACGCCGCCGCCCAGGGCGATCAGGGTGCAGCGGCGGTCGAAGCGGTGTTGCAGCAGGGCGGTATAGAGGGTGTTGGCGGTGTCCAGGGTCTTGTACTGTTCGCCGTCGGGCAGGATCACCGTCTCCACCCGGAAGCCGTCCAGGGCGGCCAGCTGGCGTTCCAGGTACAGCGGGGCCACGGTCTCGTTGCTCACCACCAGCACCTGGCGGCCGGGGATGTGCGGGGTCAGCAGCTCGGCGCGGTCGAGCAGGCCGGCGCCGATGTGGATGGGGTAGCTGCGATCGCCGAGGTCTACGGTGAGTGTCTGCATGGTGTCGCCTGGGATGCTCAAAGTTCGAGTTCGCGGATTTTCTTCAACAGCTGGTTGGTGACGTTGCGCACCGGCTTGTTGTCGGTGACCAGCACCAGGTCGGCGACTTCACGATAGAGGGGATCGCGGACGGCGAGGATTTCCCTCAGCTTCTGGCGGGGGTTGTCCGTCTGCAGCAGGGGCCGGCGGCTGTCGCGCGCGGTGCGCTGGAACAGTTGCTCGAGGGGGGCGCTGAGATAGATGACGAAGCCGCGCCCGGCGAGGTGCCTGCGGTTGTCCGGATCCAGCACCGCGCCGCCGCCAGTGGCGAGGACGACGCCTGGCCGCCGGGTCAGTTCGTCGATCATGGCCTTTTCACGGCTGCGGAAACCGGCCTCCCCCTCCAGTTCGAAGATCAGCGGGATGTCGGCGCCGGTGCGGGCCTCGATTTCCTTGTCACTGTCATAGAACGGCCGCCCGAGACTGCGCGCCAGCTGTCTGCCGATGGTGGTCTTGCCGGCCCCCATGGGACCGACGAAAAAGATGTTTCCGGGCATGTCGTGTTCGATGCATTGATTAGCAGGTGATTATATAGGGATTGGGGGGGTGGCGCACGGCCCGCTGCCTGCTGGCGGGATTCACTGCGGCGGGCCAAACAAAAAAGGCGGCACAGTGACTGTACCGCCTTGCTTGCTGTCACCCGGCTGCACCTATTCGGTGGTGAATTCCTCCTTGACGATCTTGGGTGTAACGAAGATCAGCAGCTCCTTCTTGGTGTTCTGTTCCAGTGTGGTGCGGAACAGGACGCCGATGAAGGGCAGGTCGGCCAGCAGGGGCACGCCGTCGCGCTGTTCCTTGTTGGTGGTCTCGTAGACGCCACCCAGCACCACGGTTTCGCCGTTGTTCATCAACACCTGGGTTTCCACCTGCTTGGTGTCGATGCTGGGCACACCGGCAAAGATCTGGCCGACGCTGTCCTTGGTGACCTTGAGGTCGAGGATGATGCGGTCGTCCGGGGTGATCTGCGGCGTGGCGCGCAGGCTCAGCACGGCCTTCTTGAAGGATACCGCGGTGGCGCCGCTGGAGGCGGCCCGCTGGTAGGGGATCTCCGTGCCCTGTTCGATCACCGCTTCCTGGCGATTGGCGGTGATGACGCGGGGGTTGGAGATCACTTCACCGCGGCCTTCCTGCTGCAAGGCCGACAGCTCCAGATCCAGCAGGGTATTGGAGCCGAGCAGGGAGAAGGCGATGCGCCCGGCATTGCCCGCCGTGATGGGGAAGTTGACGTTCATGCGCTGATCGATGCCTGCCGCGCCGGTCGGGATCTCGATGGGATAGGGGTTGTTGGGGGTGTTCGCCAGGTTCGTCATCGCCGAGGCGGCCATCACGTCGGTGGCGTTTGCCGAACCGGAGGTGAACAGCAGGTTGTCGCCCTGCTCGCTGACATCGCTGACGCCGAAGCGCACGCCGAGGTTCTTGGCGAAATCGTCGGAGGCAATGACGATGCGGGACTCGATCAGCACCTGGCGCACCGGAATGTCGAGGGTGGTGATCAGGCTCTGGATCTCCTCCAGCCGGTCGACGGTATCGGAGACCAGCAGCGTATTGGTGCGCTTGTCGATGGACACCTCACCGCGCTCGGAGAGCATCCCGCCCTTGGTCTTCAGCAGCTCGGCGATATCCGCCGCCTTGGCGTAATTGATCTGGATGATGTTGGTCTTCAGCGGCGCCAGTTCCTCCACCTGCTTCTGCGCCTCCAGTTCGAGACGCTCCTGGGCGGTGATCTCCTGATTGGGGGCGACGAGGATCACGTTGCCGGTCTTGCGCATGGCCAGGCCCTTGGTCTTGAGGATGATATCCAGCGCCTGATCCCAGGGGACGTTCTTCAGGCGCAGGGTCAGGCTGCCCTGTACGGAGTCGCTGGTGACCATGTTCAGGCCGGTGAAGTCGGCGATGAGCTGCAGCACGGCGCGGACCTCGATGTCCTGGAAGTTGAGCGACAGTTTTTCACCGGTGTAGCCGAATTCATCCTTCTTCTTGGCGGCGGCCTTTTCCTTGGGGATCTCCTTGACTTCGATGGTATAGGTATCGCCGGCGTGGTAGGCCAGGTATTCGTAATCGCCGGAGGCGGTGATGGAGAGGCGCACACGGCCATCGGTCTGGCTGGCGTCGATGTACTGCACCGGGGTGGCGAAGTCGATGACGTCGAGGCGTTGTTGCAGGTTCTTGGGCAGACTGCTGTCGGCGAACTCGACGAAGACCTGGCGCCCGCTCTCGCCGGTGCTGACCGGAATATTGGCATCGGAAAGACTGACGATGATGCGCCCCTCACCCTTGGGGCCGCGACGGAAGTCGATGTTCTTGATGTAATGCAGACTGGCGGCGTTGCCGGCCTGTGCCACGGGCTCTTTCGCCGCGGTGGTGCTTGCGGCGGTGCGGCTGCCGGCGATGGTCAGGACGACGTCGTTCCCCGCCACCTCGCTTTCAAAGGGAATGAGCTGTACGAGATTGAGGATGACGCGGGTGCGATTGCCGGCCTCGACGGCGGTGACGCCCTTGACGAAGCCGATGCCCACGTTCTTGTTTTTCCATTTCAGGCCGCTGGTGGTGTGCGGGAAGTCGAGCACCACGCGGGCCGGATGGTCGATGGTGAAACTGCCTGGCTTGACGGCGGGGCCATCGAAAGACAGGCGTACCTGCACGCTGTCGCCGGGCAGGGAGGTGAAGGAGACGTCCTTCAGTCTGGTCAGACGACTGTTTGCCGGCGGCTTGCTCGCCGGTTTCTCAACGGCTGCGGGAGCTGGCTTGGCCACGGGCGCGGCGGCTTGGCTCGAATCGGCGGCCAACGTGATGTAGAGATTCTTGCCATCCCGACGAACGCCATAGTCGACAAGCTTGTCGACGTTGACCGTCACGCGGGTGCGGCCGCTGGCCTGTACGGCCTTGACGTCCTTTGCGGCGCCGACCTCGATGGGCAGCGGCAGGTTCCAGGGCAGGTTATTGCTGACACCGGGCAGATCCAGCGAGATGCGCGCGGGGTTTTCGCTGGTGAAGTCCTTCACCTCCGGTGCCTCAGCGGACAGGGCCAGGCGTATCTCGACGCGGTTGTCGCCGAGCTTCTTGAAATCAATGAAATCCAGGCTGGTTTCGGCAAGCGCTTGCGCCTGGGCAAAAACGGTCAGGCCAGCCAGGGCGATGCCCGTAAGTAGTTTTTTCATCCATTTTTCCCGCGTCTTGTGAGACTTGTCGCTTGTTGTGTCGATGTTTTTCTTGCAGTTGATAATGCCCATCTTCAGTATCCTCGCTGGCATTAGTCGCTGACGGTCAGGGTTGTGCGCCTTTCGATCCAGCCACCGAGTCCGTCCGGCACGATTTCCTTCAGTTCCACCTGGGACTCGGTAATGCGGATGATCTCACCATTGTCCTGGCCCATGTGCTGGCCGGTGGTGGCGCGATGCAGGGTGCCGTCGGGGGCGATGATCAATGCCCAGCGCCGCCCATTCTTCTCGATGGAACCCACCATGCGCAGACTGCCCAGGGAATATTGCTCCAGCGCCTCGCGCTCCCGCTTCAGGTCGGGCTGAAGGCCGTTGTTGGGCCGCCGGGTTTTTTCGTCGGCCTTTTCCGGTGGCTCAAAGGGGTCGCGCAGTGATCTCTCGTCGTAGGTGAACGTTTCATATTCCAGCAGCTCGGGAAGCGGTGGAATGTCACTCTTTTGCCGCTGTTCGACCTGCTGCACATAGGCCTTCAGGTCGTCCGTCCCTTTCTCTCCACAGCCGGCAAGGGCAAGCAGCGAGAGGAGGACGAGTATACACCATCCGCCGGCGGGGGCCGTGCGAGGACTAGCCGGGCGATGGGCGCGAGTTGGGGCGTTGTGGCTCATTTCCTGCCCTTTCTTTTACGGGTATTGCTGGCGGCCTTTTCGTCTTCATCGAGATAACGATAGGTCTTTGCGGTGGCCGACATGACCAGCAGGTCACTCTTGTCATCCGTGCCCTTGGCCTTGCGGGTAATGGTCAGGTCGTGCAGCGTGACAATGCGTGGCAGCGCCGCGATGCCGCTGACGAACTTGCCGAATTCATGGGCGGTGCCGATGACGCGCAGCTCAATGGGAAGCTCGGCATAGAACTCCTTGGGCACTTCGGCGCCGGGCTTGAAGAGTTCGAACTCGAGTCCGGTCTGAATGCCGACATGGGACACATCGACCAGCACCTCGGCCACCTCGGTCTTGCCGGGCAGCTGTTGCAGCAGGGTGCCGAAGGTGTACTCCATCTCCTTCATCTGTTCTTTATAGGCGGCCAGGTTGGCGGCCTTGGCCTGTTTCTTTTCGAACTCGGCCTTGAGGGTCTCTTCCTTGGCCTCGGCCTGCTCCAGGGTCAGCAGCTGGTCGCTGAGGTCCAGGTAATAGCCGAGAAACAGCAGGGTGCCGCAGAGCAGGGCAATGACCACAGCGCGCGCCGCCACCGGCCAGCTGCCGATATTGTTGAAATCGAGATTGTTGAGGTCGAGGTCGAGATTCATTTCTTCTCCTCCTCTTCCACCTTGCCGCCGGTCAGGTTCACGGTGAGCTTGAACCAGCTGTCATCCTCATAGGGCGACTTGCCGGTCTCGATCACGGTCAGCTTGGGATTGCCGAACCAGGGTGAGGCGTTGAGCTTGCGCATGAATTCGGAGATGTCCTCGTTGGAGTCGGCAACGCCTTCGAGATGGACCTCGCGCCCGGTGCGACTCAGCTTGATCAGGTAGACCTGCTCGGGGATGATCCTGGCCATCTCGTCGAACAGATGGACGATTTCCGAGCGGCTGCCCTGCAGCTCCTGGATGATCTTCATGCGCGCCAGCAGGGCCTGCTTTTCCTTCTCCAGGCTTTCGATCTCCTTGATTTCTGCATTGACGCGGGTGATCTGGTCCTGCAGGAAGCTGTTGCGCGCCTGCTGGGCGTTGATCATGCCGTCGATCTGGATGTGGGCGAGGACGATGATGCCGATGGTGACGATGGCGGCGCCGACGGCAACATTGATGAACAGCCGTTGCCGCTCGCGCCGCAGTTCTTCACGCCAGGGGAGCAGGTTAATGTGTGGCATCAGTCGAAGCTCCTCAACGCCAGACCGCAGGTGATCATCAGGGCGGGGGCGTCGTTGCTCAGCGCCTGCGCCTTGATGCGTGAGGCCAGGGCCATGTTGGTGAAGGGATTGGCGATGGAGGTGCTGGTGCCGATGCGTTCCTCGATCAGTTCATCCACGCCGGGGATGGAGGCACTGCCACCGGCCAGCACGATGTGGCTGACGGCGTTGTGATGGCTGGAGGAAAAGAAGAATTGCAGGGAGCGGCTGACCTGCTGCGCCATGGCGTCCTTGAAGGGATCCAGTACCTCCGGCACATAGTTGTCCGGCAGTCCGCCCTGGCGCTTGGCCATGCCGGCCTCCTCGTAGGACAGGCCGTAACGGCGCTGGATCTCTTCGGTGAGCTGCTTGCCGCCGAACACCTGGTCGCGGGTGTAGATGATCTTTTCGTCGTGCAGCACGCTGAGGGTGGTCATGGTGGCGCCGATATCGACGATGGCGATGGTCTTGTCGCTGGTGCCACCCGGGACTTGCGAGGCGATGAGGGGAAAGGCGTTTTCCAGTGTATAGGCCTCGATGTCGACGACCTTGGCGTTCAGCCCACCCAGCTCCACGGCGGCGACGCGGGAATCGACGTTTTCACTGCGTGAGGCAGCCAGCAGGATGTCCAGGGTGTCGGGATTGTCTTCCGAGGGGCCAAGGACCTCGAAGTCCAGATTGACCTCTTCGAGGGAATAGGGGATGTACTGGTCGGCCTCCAGCTCGATCTGGCTTTCGATCTCTTCTTCTGACAAGGTGGCCGGCATGGTGATGATCTTGGTGATCACCGAGGAGCCGGCGACGGCGACCGCCGCGTTCTTGGTGCGACTGCCCGAACGCTTCACCGCGCGGCGAACGGCCTCGCCGACGGCCTCCACGTCGGTGATGTTCTTCTCCACCACGGAATTGGGCGGCAGCGGCTCCGCGGCATAGGCCTCGACGCGATAGCCCTCTCCCTGCCGGCTTAGTTCCAGCAGTTTTACCGAAGTGGAGCTGATGTCCAGGCCGATGAGAGGGGGGGATTTCTTGGCAAACAATGATGCTAACCGCACGCTGTCCTTCCTGTCGTTTCATGCAGGTAAGCAGATTATCGGTAGTTATACGACAAACTTTACGATGAATCAAAACTGCACGGAAAATAGTATTGGGTTGATCTTATTAGAGGTTTTATACTCTGTCGACGATTAACTGCCCGAATCCCATGAACCCCATCACAGAAACCCGCTCCGGAAGGCCTGTAGCCTCTTAATCCATGAAACGCTTTCTTCAGATACTCGTCGGACTGGCTGCCGCGGGCCTGCTGACCATGGTGCTCGGTGTCTATTTTCTAGTGATGCCGAAGCTGCCGTCGGTGGACAACCTTAAAGAAGTTCAGTTTCAAGTTCCACTCCGGGTTTATACCCGCGACCATAAGCTGATCGCCGAGTTTGGGGAAAAACGCCGGGCGCCGCTGGACTATGAAGAGATTCCCGACCGTCTCATCAAGGCGGTGCTGGCGGCAGAGGACGATCGCTTCTTCGAGCATCCCGGCGTCGACTGGCGAGGCCTGCTGCGCGCCGCCGCCTACCTGGTGCGCACCGGCGAGAAGGGCCAGGGCGGCAGCACCATCACCATGCAGGTGGCGCGCAATTTTTTCCTCAGCCGTGAAAAAACCTATCTGCGCAAGCTCAATGAAATCTTTCTGGCACTGAAAATAGAGGACGAGCTGAGCAAGGAAGACATCATCACCCTGTACCTCAACAAGATCTATTTCGGTCACCGGGCCTATGGCGTGGCGGCGGCGGCGCGGGTCTATTACGGCCTTCCGGTGGACAAGCTGAGCACGGCGCAGATCGCCATGATCGCCGGCCTGCCCAAGGCACCGTCCACCTTCAACCCGGTGGTCAATCCATCCCGCGCCCTGACGCGCCGCGGCTATGTGCTGGGCCGCATGCGCTCGCTGGGTTTCATTTCCGAGGCCGAATACAGGCAGGCCATGGACACCCCGGACGACGCCCGGCTGCACAGGCTGTCCCGCGAGGTAACGGCGCCCTATGTGGCGGAGATGGTGCGCAGCGAGATGGTCTCGCGCTACGGCGATGACGCCTATTCCCGCGGATTCCGGGTGATCACCAGCATCGATTCGGCGATGCAGTCGGCGGCCAATGCCGCCCAGCGCGAGGCCCTGCTGGCCTATGATTCCCGCCACGGCTACCGTGGCCCGCTGGCACAGGTCGAGCTGGGTGAAGTGGACGATGAAGAGGATCCGGAAGCGCAATGGGCGGAGGCATTGAAGCCCTATCGGGAAATCAATGGCCTGCTGCCGGCGCTGGTGCTGTCGGTGGAGGGGCAGACGGCCCGCGTCTTTGAACCTCGCCGCGGCATCCTCACCCTCGACTGGTCCGGCCTGTCGTGGGCCGCGCCGGCGCTGCCGGGTGGTCGCACCGGCAAGGCGCCACAGCAGGCCGCGGACATCCTCGCCCGCGGCGACGTGATCCGCATTGCCGAACGCGGCAAAAAGGATCAATGGCACCTGGCGCAGGTGCCCACCGCGGAGGGCGCGCTGGTGTCCATCAGCCCCCACGACGGCGCCATTCGCGCCCTGGTGGGCGGCTTCAATTTCAGCGCCAGCAAGTTCAACCGCATTACCCAGGCCGAGCGCCAGCCCGGCTCCAGCTTCAAGCCGTTCATCTACTCCGCCGGACTGGAGAAGGGCTTTACGCCGGCAAGCCTGATCAACGACGCCCCGGTGGTGTTCGAGGACGAAGGCCTGGAGGCCGCCTGGCGGCCGGAGAACTATAGCGGCCGGGTGTTCGGCCCCACCCGCCTGCGCGAGGCGCTGGTGAAGTCTCGTAACCTGGTCTCCATCCGCCTGCTGCGCGCCATGGGCATCGGCTATGCCATCAACTACGCCAGCCGCTTTGGCTTCGACAAGTCACGCCTGCCACACGACCTGTCGCTGGCGTTGGGCAGTGGCGTGCTGACGCCGCTGGAGATCGCTACCGGCTATGCGGTGTTCGCCAATAACGGTTTCCGCATCGAGCCCTGGTTCATCGAGCGCATCGAGGACCCGGACGGCGAGGTGCTCTACCAGGCGGAGCCGGCCACGGTGTGCGCGTTCTGCGAAAGAATGACGGACGACGAGCGCGCCGAGCAGGCGGCCTTCGTCGGCCCACCCCGGCGTGACGAGCAGGTGCCGGTCAATATCGCCCCCCGCGTGGTCACGGCGCAAAACGTCTACCTGATGCGCAGCATGATGCGCGACGTGATCCAGCGCGGCACGGCGCGCCGCGCGCGGGTCTTGCACCGCTCGGACCTGGCGGGCAAGACCGGCACCACCAACGATCAGCACGATGCCTGGTTCTCGGGATTCAGCTCGGACCTGGTAACCACGGTATGGGTGGGCTTCGACCGCCCGCAGCCGCTGGGCGAGCGTGAGACGGGCGGTCGCGCGGCGCTGCCCATGTGGATCGACTACATGCGCGAGGCGCTGAAGGGCCTGCCGCCGCGGCCGCTGGAGCGTCCCCCGGGGCTGGTGACGGTACGCATCGACCCGAAGACCGGACTGCTGGCGCCGGCCGGCCATCCCAACGCCATCTTCGAAACCTTCCGCGTGGGGAACGTGCCTCAGGCGCTGGAAGAAGAAACGCCGACGTATCGGCCCGAGGGCGGCAGTCAGCCCTCCCGCCCCGCCGAGGACGAGGCGCCGGAGGAACTGTTCTGAGCCGCTGCCACTAGTGCTCTTTCAAGGTAATAACACGGATTCAGCGTTCCTGTGGTGTTTCGCGGCAAGGCGCAGTGCGCAGGCAATGGCCTGGCCCTTGTCAAGCACTGCAACGCAGCAGCGGGACACCACAGGAGCGCCCGAAGGGTTGGCCTGTCAGCGTCCATGGCGGCGTTGCGCCTCTTGCAAAGGACTAAGGCCATTCGCTGCGAGGCGCGCCTTGCCCTGAACGCTGACAGACCAACTGAATCCGTGTTATTACCTTGAAAGAGTACTAGCGCAATTTAGGCTCCAGCTCCATGCTCAACGGGCCGCTTCGCTGCCCCATCATGGCCGGTTCATCCGCATCTTCCTCGACCTTCAGGTTCGGATCCACCTCGGTCTTGCCCTCCGAGAGACTGATCTTGAGGCGCAGGTTGTTCTGCGAATCGGCGTTGCGCAGCGCCTCCTCCAGCGAGATCCTGCCATCCTTGTAGAGCTTGAACAGGGCCTGATCGAAGGTCTGCATGCCCAGGTTGGTGGACTTCTCCATGATCTCCTTGATGGTGTGGATCTCTCCCTTGAGGATCAGATCCTGGATCAGCGGCGTGCCCAGCATCACCTCCACCGCCACCGTGCGCTTGCCGTCCACGGTGGGAATCAGGCGCTGGGAGATGAAGGCGCGCACATTCAGCGACAGATCCATCAGCAGCTGGCTGCGGCGGTCGTCGGGGAAGAAGTTGATGATGCGATCCAGCGCCTGGTTGGCGTTGTTGGCGTGCAGGGTGGAGATGGCCAGGTGGCCGGTCTCGGCGAAGGCGATGGCGTGCTCCATGGTCTCGCGGTCGCGGATCTCGCCGATCAGGATCACGTCCGGGGCCTGGCGCAGGGTATTGACCAGGGCGTCCTCGTAGCTGTCCGTGTCCAGCCCCACCTCGCGCTGGTTGACGATGGACTTCTTGTGGTTGTGGATAAACTCGATGGGGTCCTCGATGGTGATGATGTGCCCCGCGGCGTTGGCGTTGCGGTAGTCGATCAGCGCCGCCAGCGAGGTGGACTTGCCCGAACCGGTACCGCCCACGAACAGCACCAGGCCACGCTTCTGCATGACGATCTTCTTCAGGATCGGCGGCAGGCCCAGCTCCTCCGAGCTGGGGATCTGGGTCTTGATGTGACGGATCACCATCGCCACCTGATTGCGCTGCTTGAAGATGTTGACGCGGAAGCGGCCCAGGCCCGATTCGGAGTGGGCCAGATTCATCTCCGGCTTGATCTCGAACATGGCGATCTGTTCCTCGCTCATCAGGCTGTAGGCCAGCTCCTTTACCTGCCCGGCCGGCTGGGTGGTCTTTTCCAGCGGCTTGAGCATGCCGAAAATCTTTGCGCTCACCGGCGCGCCGACTGTGAAATAAAGGTCGGAAGCCTCATACTTCACCATGAGTTTCAGGTAGTCCAGGATCTGCATTCGATGGGCCCTGTGGTCGGAATTAAATTCGTATGATGTCCCCCAGATATCGGATCGCGCAGGGGGATTCTTGAACCCAGTGACATGGGAGTTCGCGGAATGAGCTGCATCGAGATCGCCCCCTTCCTGCCAGCGGTGCCCGAGTCCCTGCGTGGCGAGTTGCATGACCACTGGCTGGCTTTCGCCGAGGCGCTCGGCGATGCCCCTCCGCCACTGGACCCCGCCCTGCTGCCCGAGCTGTGCCGCGTGTGGGCGGCGAGCGACTTCGTCGCCCGTCACTGCGTGCGCGACCCGGCCCTGCTGTTCGACCTGATCGACAGCGGCGACCTGCATCAGGTCTACGCCACCGACACCCTGGCCGGCCGCGTGCAGGCGGCGCTGGCCGACTGCGCCGATACCGACCAGCTCGGCGTCGCCCTGCGCCGCCTGCGCCGCCGCGAGATGCTGCGCATCGCCTGGCGCGACATCGCCGGCCACGCCGACCTGTGGCAGACCACCGCCGACCTCTCGGCCCTGGCCGAGGCCTGCATCCGCGGCGCCCTGGCGCGCCTGCACGAATGGCTCAGGGGCGAGTGGGGCACGCCCACCGGCGCCGTCAGTGGCCAGGCGCAGGAACTGGTGGTGCTGGGCATGGGCAAGCTGGGTGCCCACGAGCTGAATTTTTCCTCCGACATCGACCTCATCTTCGCCTTCCCCGAAAGCGGCGAGACCCAGGGGGCGGCGCGCCGCCGCAGCAACGAGGAATACTTCACCCGCCTCGGCCGCGAGCTGATCCGCGCCCTCGACGAAAACACCGCCGAGGGCTTCGTGTTCCGCGTCGACATGCGCCTGCGCCCCTTTGGCGCCAGCGGCGCCCTGGCGCTGAGCTTCGAGGCGATGGAGAACTACTACCAGGTGCACGGCCGCGACTGGGAGCGCTACGCCCTGATCAAGGCCCGCCCGGTGGCCGGCCGGCTCGAAGACGGCGAGCGCCTGCTGGGCCTGCTGCGGCCCTTCGTCTACCGCCGCTACCTCGACTACGGCACCTTCGCCCAGCTGCGAGAGATGAAGGCCATGGTGGCCGCCGAGGTACGGCGCAAGGGCATGGCCGACAACGTCAAGCTGGGCGCCGGTGGCATCCGTGAGGTGGAGTTCATCGGCCAGGCCTTCCAGCTGATCCGCGGCGGCCGCGAGCCGGCCCTGCAACAGCGCGAGATCCGCCGCGTGCTGGACTGGCTGGCCGCGCAGGACTACCTGCCGCGTTACGTGGTCGAGCAATTGCTCGACGCCTACGTGTTCCTGCGCGACAGCGAACACCGCCTGCAAGAATACCGCGACCAGCAGACCCACAGCCTCCCCGCCGACGCCATCGGCCAGCAGCGCCTCGCCTACGCCATGGGCTTCGACACCTGGGACGACTTCATCCCCGTGCTGCGCGCCCACATGGCGCGCGTGCACAGCCACTTCGAGCAGGTCTTCGAGGCACCGCAGACCGGCGATGGCAAGGCCGCCCTGGACACCCTGTGGCAGGGGACGCTGGACGACGACAGCGCCCGGGCGGTGCTGCGCGAGACCGGCTTCGATGATCCCGACACCGTGCTGCGCCAGCTCAACGCCCTGCGCGACAGCTCGCGCTACCGCACCCTGCATCGCGCCGGCCGCGAACGGCTGGACCGGCTGATGCCCTTGCTGCTGGCGGCGGCGGGCGC
>Ga0256839_1001562_pt1 | contig 27606 bp, 18 predicted proteins | sample 354166metaG_FD_185968 | JGI IMG/M metagenome (GOLD analysis project Ga0256839, IMG submission 185968) | Hydrothermal vent microbial communities from Mid Atlantic Ridge, Atlantic Ocean - 354-166 | ecosystem: Environmental > Aquatic > Marine > Hydrothermal vents | place: Atlantic Ocean: Mid... | reverse complement strand
CCCGCCTACTCCCTTAGCAGGGGAGCGCCTTCGACCACTCGGCCACCTCTCCGCCGGTGGTTATGCCCATTTGAGCCATGCATTTCAAGAGTCGCCTGCCTGCGCAAGATGCGGGGTTAAGATTTTTTTGACGCTGCCGGTCGCATATTGGGGCTGGTTGTGATAGCAAAAGGCCAACAGGGGGCGAGGGCTGATTTGCGCGTACCCCGCGCAGACGGAGGAGATGGGCATGAATTGCATCAGGATGCTGACGATTGCTGCAATGGCGGCAGGCATGGCGGTGGGCGCAGCGCAGGCTGACGAGCGCTATGTGCCGAAGGGGTATTCCTACACGCCGGAAAACACCACTCTGCCCCCCGTGAATTCGCCTGCCTACAAGATCATCATGGAGGCAGACCGGCGCGAGGCCGAGATCTACACCTCGAAGAAGCTGCGCGCCGATCATGACGACTGGCGCATCTACAACATGGAGCGCGACCAGCAGCCGCCACGTTACGGCTGGCGCCGCTATTGACACAGCAGTGGCAATTGCCGATTGCCGTGCAAGAATGCGACACGGCCCACTCGAGAACGCAGTGCTACACCCTTGGAGCGTATGATGATGCTCCGCGTTGTCAGGCCTCAACAAGGGCTGTTGCCATGCAGCCTGCAAGCATCTGAGTCTCGAGGAAAGAGCAGCGACACCCTGCCTGCATTCGGGCTGGACACGCGCATGCCATCCCCACTACACGACGGAAATTTCGCTGAACTCCGGGGCCCAGCCCCGGCCTCATTGAAGCCATTGGCGGAGGTAGCCGCTGTTATCGCCGCCGCATTCACGCCGCTTTCACGAAGCGGTTGGAGGGCCATTGCGGGGTGGAGATCGGCTCGCCCAGGTTCTCGGCGATCAGCCGCTCGCGCGCATCCAGCAGGCGGTTCACCAGCGCCTCCTCCACTTCGGCATAGGCTTCCGGGTTCTTTTCGCGCTTCACCACGATGCCCAGCAGCTCGGTGATGGCATTGCCCACCGAGTTCTGCGAAATGGTAACGATCAGCCGCCCGGCATCGTCCCGATACAGAAGTTGCTTGTAGGCCGGCTGCCAGCGGATCTCGTTGGCGAACTGTGGGTCCTGGATCACCCGCTCGCGCAGGTCGCGCGCCACGCGGATGAACTTGTGGTTGCCCAGCAGGATGTCGCGCACCGCGTTGGGGAAATTGGCCTGTTCCGGCACCTGTTCCTCGCCAGTGGAGACGAGGCGGAAGAAGGTGCGGTAAAAGTCCAGGAAGCGCAGCAGGATAAGCTGGTATTCATGCCAGAAGTACTTGTCGTGCAACCTCTCTCGCCCGTCCTTCAGGTGCCAGCTCGGCAACCCCTGCGGATAGCCCGTTACGGAAAGGGCAATGTCATCACCGGCAATCGGCTCCAGGATCTGCAGGTCAAGCCCCTCGAAGAACTCCATGTAAACGTCCGCCAGGTGCCGCAGGAACAGCGTGTTGTGCCCCGAATCGGTGAGGTTCACGTCGTTCGGGTCGGCATCCTCGGCCTGTTGCAGCGTCTGCACCGGAAACACGATGAAGTGGTTGTGGATCATGCGAATGGACGGCACGCCGGGCTTGTTCAGCGGCCAGGTGGCATCCAGCGAGGCCTCGCCACACATCACCACGTGCTTGGCCGGGTCGGGATATTTCTCCAGCATGTAGTCGATGAGAATGGCCGTCATCTTCTCCCACACCTTGCGTGCCTGGTCCGGCATCTGGTCGCGCCGCACGGGCCTGCCCAGCGGGTCGAGGATCTTGCGCGAGGTGTCGTGGATGATGGAGGTGTCGAACTCCACCGAATGGCCGATGAGCTTGCGATACATCAGCAGGTCTTCGGGCGTGCGAAACAGCCCGTTGCCCTCCGCCAGGTTCTTCAGGTTGGCCGGCGAGTTGAAGAACTCCACCGGCGTCATGCCCTCCGGCACATGAATGGGAATTTCCGGGTGCGGCGTAACGATGCGCTTGGGCGTGGCCTTCATCGACATGCGAAACCTCATCGGAAGTTGAGCGCCGGGCCAAAGAACCACCCGGCAAAGCCATCGTCATCAGCCCGCTTATACACGTCTCATTCAGAGATTTGAATATTTACATGAGAGCTGTCCAAAAAACAGCAACAGCGTGGCGATCTGTCATCGCCACGCTGCCGCAGCGGGGAGGATTTGCACCAAGGGGGAATGGCCCTTGCGCCTGTTACGCTGTTCACCGGGCCTCTTCAGCCACCCGTGGCCTGCACGGTGATGATGCGTGCATCCAGCATCCCCGCGCGTGCCGCTGCTGCCCGCGCATCCCCCGCCAGCACGGGGTTGGCAAACGGCCCCATGCGCACGCGCCAGTAACGCATGCCATTCACCTCCACCGGCATCACGTGCGCCGGGCCGTAGCCTGCCAGTTGCTGGCGCACGGCCTCGGCCCGCTGCGGATCGGAAAACGAGGCCACCTGCACGATGTAGGCGGCATCACCCGGCACATTGGCGCTGTGCGCACGGGTGCGCACCGCCGGCTCCGCCCGCGCCACCATCACCGGCGCGGCAGCACGGCCACCAGCACCAGACCGCACTGCTGCCACCAGCCGCGCCTTCGATGCCGTCTTCATGCGGTTGAGCCGCGCCAGCAATGCGCGGTCATCCCCCAGCGGTGCAGGCCCCAGATATTCCACCCGCACCCGCGCCTTGCCCTTGTGGCGAAAGCCCAGCACCTCGGCTGCCGCCTTCGACATGTCGATGATGCGCGTGCCCACGAAGGGGCCACGATCATTCACCCGCACCACCACGGTGCGGCCGTTTTCCAGGTTCACCACCCGCACATAGGATGGCAGCGGCATGGTCTTGTGGGCGGCAGAGAGATAGTTCATGTCGAACCACTCGCCATTGGCCGTCTTGCGCCGATGAAACTTCGGCCCGTACCAGGAGGCCATGCCCACTTCCACCGCCTTCGGCTTCGCCGTGGGATAATAGGTCTTGCCGGCAATGGTGTATGGCTTGCCTACATGCCGCCGGCCACCGCCCTTGGGCAACGGTCCGTCGCTGGTGTATTTGGGGCTGCCCTTGCCGGCGAAGGGATCCAGCTTCTCGTCCGAGGAGCAGCCCGCCAGCAGCAGCGCACCACCCAGCAGCACCGCCAGCAACGCGCGTCCGCGCCAGCGAACGGCGGCTGATGCAGGCAGGCCTGCCTGCATGGCCTCTTCCCCTCTTGCCGCGGCGCACCTGTCCATGCCCGAACCCGTCATTTGCATCGTCATGTTCCTGCAACCCCCGTCGTTGCGACGCCACGCCACCCGGCTTGGGAAAAGCAGGGCATGCGCCGCCTCAAGGCCCGGCACACCGGATGCCGGCCATCATTGCCGGGCATTATTGCGCCGCGCGGTAAACGCTCGCTTGGAAAACATGGTTAACGGAAACGGAAGGGAAAGAAGCGCCCTGGGCAAAACCGCCAGATGCTCATGAGAAGAAGGAATCAGAATCAATGGAGCAGGAAGGCAGCCAGCAAGCTCATCAACGCCTGGCGCTGCTTGAGGCATCTGCAGGGCTGCAACGCCATCCCTGCCCTTCGCTCCGGATGCGGCTATTCGGCAGCAGCAGCGCTGCCGGCTTCTCCCGGCGCGGAAGCCGAGGCCGCTGTGCCTGCCTCCGCGCCGCCACCTTCAGCCGCCTTCAGTGCTCCCAGCCGCACCAGGTTGCGCGTGCCCGCCGGGTTGCCGGCCTCGCGCGCCAGCTCATAGTAGATGATGGCCTTCTCGCGGTCCTTCAGCACGCCCCAGCCCATTTCATACATCGCGCCAAGGTTGTTCAGCGCCCAGCCATCGCGCTGCTCCGCCGCCCTGGCAAACCAGTCGCGCGCCTGTGGCAGATCACGCTCCACCCCGCGCCCGGTCAGCGCCATCAGGCCCAACGCCACCTGCGCCGGTGCATGCTTCTTCTCCGCCGCCTTCAGGAACCAGCGCCGTGCCTCGCGCACATCGCGCGACACGCCAATGCCGCGCTCCAGCAAGTGCCCCAGCGCATACATGGAAGGCACATGCCCCTGCCGCGCAGCTGCCAGAAACAGCGCCGCTGCCACCTTCGGCGCACGCCGCACGCCATCTCCACCGTTCAGCAGCAGCCGCCCCAGCGCATGCTGCGCTGCCGCATCCCCGGCTTGCGCTGCCCGGCGATACCAGTGTGCGGCGCGTGCCAGCGACTTGCGCAACCCCAGCCGCCCCTGTGCATGCGCCTGCGCCAGCCGCCGCATGGCAGCCACATCGCCAGCCTCTGCCCGCCGCCGAAGCTCCCGACGCCGCGCAATGTCCTGCTGCGTTGCCACCGGCGCACGTGTTGCCGGCACCTGTTGTTGAAGAGTTCGTGATGCCGCACCCGGCTGCTGCTCCTGCGCAGCCGGACTGCCGGGCAATGCCACGGGCTGTGCCAGCGCTGGCACCAGCATGGCAACACAAGACCAAGACAAGGCCACGGCAGACACCCCCGCAGCCACCCATCCACATGCCGCAATGCGCCGCCTGCCGGCAGTGAGAAGTGCCGACTTCCGCCCGGCACCGGATGCCTGGCCAACCTCAGCCGTCATGCCTCTTCTTCTGCGACAGCTCGAACGCCTCCTGAAAACTCATCTCCAGCAGGTAGGCCAGGAACTCCAGCTGCTTGTCCTTGGCCATGTTGCGCAGGCCCAGCAGCATGTCGGCAATGTAGGAAGCCGCCTCTTCCGGCGACCGTGTCGCCATCTCCTCGGCCGTGGCCCCTTCCCCGGATTGTGCCGACACCTCCGGCATCATGCTTTCCTTCTCTCGGGCACTCAACTGCGCACCTCCTTCAATGAAACCTGTCAGGACACACAAAAGCCTTCCACACCAATGCCGTGCTGCAACAACATATAGCAGGCAGGAAGACCCGGAACAAAGAACCCCCGGTGGCATCGCGCGCAACAGTTGACTGGTGGTTGCGATCTTGCGCACATCAATACTTATAGTAGCATGAAGAAAAAATAACGACCAAAAAGAGAAGAATCACTTCCGGCACACGCCCGCCAATGCACGCAACACCCTGTTTATCCCCCGAATACGCTGTTGCGTATCGGCCCAGTTACCCTTCACCACCAGCCGCATGTCGGGCCGCAGCTTCACTGCCCCGCGCAAGCCGCCAATCCACTGCATGAGCTTTTCGGGGCACGGAAAGGCATCCCGGAAAAACCGCAGCACCGCGCCCTTGGCGCCTGCATCCACGCTCATCACGTGTGCCTGCCGGGCCAGCATCTTCATCCCCACCACCGAGACGAGATGCCGCACCTCTTCCGGCAACGGGCCGAAGCGGTCCACCAGCTCCGCGGCAAAGGCATCCAGCGCCTGCTCGTCTTCCAGCGCCGCCAACCGCCGATACAGCCCCATGCGCAGGTCAAGGTCGCGCACGTAATGTTCCGGGATCAGCACCGCCACGCCAATGTTTATGGTGGGCGAAAACGAAGCGTCGCCCTCCGCTTCCTGTTCCACGCCGCGCTGCTGCGCCACCGCCTCTTCCAGCATCTGCTGATACAGCTCGAAGCCCACCTCGCGGATGTGGCCGGACTGCTCCTCGCCCAGCAGGTTTCCCGCCCCGCGAATGTCCAGGTCATGGCTGGCCAGTTGAAAACCCGCCCCCAGGCTATCCAGCGACTGCAACACCTCCAGCCGTTTCTTCGCCGAATCGGTCAGCGGCAGCTTCGGGTCGGTGGTCAGCAGGCACCAGCCGCGCACCTTCGAGCGCCCGACGCGCCCGCGCAACTGGTAGAGCTGCGCCAGCCCGAACATGTCGGCGCGATGCACGATCATCGTATTGGCATTCGGAATGTCGAGGCCCGACTCGATGATGGTGGTGGCCAGCAGCACGTCGAACTGCTTCTCCTGAAACGCCGTCATCACCTCATCCAGCGCCGTGGCCGGCATCTGCCCGTGCGCGATGGCGAACTTGACCTCCGGCACCTGCTCGCGCAGGAAATCGGCCACGTGCTCGATGTCCGCCACCCGCGGCACCACGTAATAGCTCTGCCCGCCGCGATAATGCTCGCGCAGCAGGTATTCGCGAATGGCCACCGGGTCGAACGGCGAAAGAAAGGTGCGCACCGCCAGCCGATCCACCGGCGGCGTGGCGATCACCGACAGCGAACGCACGCCGGACAGTGCCAGTTGCAGCGTGCGCGGAATCGGCGTGGCGGTAAGCGTGAGCACATGCACGCCGGTCTTCAGCTTCTTCAGCTGCTCCTTGTGCTTCACGCCGAAGTGCTGCTCCTCGTCGATCACCAGCAGGCCGAGATCCTTGAACGCCACCTCCCGCCCCAGCAGCGCATGGGTGCCGATGACAATATCCACCGTGCCATCCCTCAGCCCCTGCCTGATGGCGTTCACCTCCTTGCGCGGCGTCAGCCGCGAGATGTGCGCAATGTTGACGGGATAACCGGCAAAGCGCTCCATGAAGGTCTGCGCGTGCTGGCGCGCCAGCAGCGTGGTCGGCACCACCACCGCCACCTGGTGCCCGCTCATCACCGTGGCGAAGGCGGCGCGCAACGCCACCTCCGTCTTGCCGAAGCCGACATCACCGCAGATCAGCCGATCCATGGGCTGGCCCTTGGCCAGGTCCATGAACACGTCCTCGATGGCGCGCAGCTGATCCTCCGTCTCCTCGTGCGGAAAGCGCGCGCAGAACTCTTCATACAGCCCATCCGGCGGCGCGATGAGCGGCGCGCTCAGCAACTGCCGCGCCGCGGCGATGCGGATCAGCTCCTCTGCCATGTCCTTCAGGCGCTGCTTCAGCTTCGCCTTCTTCGCCTGCCAGGCACCGGAGCCGAGCCGGTCGAGCTGCGCGCTGGCCTCCTCGCCGCCGTAGCGCGTCAACAGGTCGATATTCTCCACCGGCAGGAACAGCCTGTCGCCCCCGGCATAGGTCAGGTGCAGGCAGTCATGCGGCGCGCCGCCCACCTCGATGGTGCGCAAGCCCTCGAAGCGGCCGATGCCATGCTCCACGTGCACCACCAGGTCGCCCGGCGAGATGGCCGACAGCTCGCTGATGAAGTCCGACGCCCGCTTGCGCTTGCGCGCCCGCCGCCGCAGCCGCTCGCCGAGGATGTCGGTTTCCGTAACCACGGCGAAGGCATCGGTCTCGAAGCCCTCCTCCAGCGGCAGCACCACGGCGGAAACCGTTTGCGCCCCGGCGGCCAGTGCCTGCGCCCAGCCCTCCGCCGCGGCAACGGGCGCCAGCCCGTGATCCTGCAGGATCTGCATGAGCCTGTCGCGCGCCCCCGCACTGCCCGCCGCCAGCAGCACCTTGCGTCCATTCGCTTTGGAATCGTCGCTCCCTGTGCCGCTCTTGCGCAGTGCCGCGATGTGCGCCACCACGGCGTCATACAGCCCGCCCTCGCGGCTGGCCCGCTCCGCGGCGAAGTTGCGCCCCTTGCGCCCACCGGCGGAAATGGCAGCGCGCTGCGGCGTACTCACCTCGGCAAAGGGAGAAAAAGCCGCCCGCGGCAGCCGTGCGATGCGCTGCTCCCACTGCTCTTGCGTCAGCCACAGCCGTTCCGGCGGCAGCGGGCGGTAGGGATCGGCCCCGAAGGTCTTCTGCTCCAGCGCCTGCCGCCGCGCCTCGTAATGTTCCCTGACCTCCGCAAGCCGCGCCTCGATCACCGCATCCACCTCGTGATCCAGCGTCAGCCAGCAATCACCGGCATGCTCCACCAGTGTCTCCAGCCGCTCGTGAAACAGCGGCAGCCAGAACTCCATGCCGGGATAGCGCCGCCCCGCCTTCACCGCCTCCACCAGCGGATCACGCAACGCCTCGCCACCGAAGGCCTCGGCATAGCCGGCGCGAAAGCGCGCGATCGCCTGCTCCGTCAGCCGCACCTCGCTGGAAGGGTCGAGCACCACCTCCTTGAGCTGACGGATGGTGCGCTGCGATTCGACGCTGAACGAGCGAATGCTCTCCAGCTCGTCGCCAAAGAAATCCAGCCGCACCGGGTGCTCCATGCCGGCGGCAAACAGGTCGATGATCGAGCCGCGCTGGGCGAACTCGCCCGGCTCCATCACCGTGCCAGTGCGCGAAAACCCCTGCGCCGCCAGCCACGCCGCCAGTTTCTCCGGCGCAAATACCGCGCCCGGCTTCAGGTGCAGCGCCGCGCCCTCCACCTCCGCCCGCGGCACCGTGCGCTGGATGACGGCATTGGCCGTGGTCAGCACCAGCAACGGCGGCTGCGTCGCCCCCGGCGCGCACTCCTTCCGCGCCGCCTGCCTGCGTGCCAGCGCCGCCAGAGTGCCCATGCGCTGCGAGATCACCTCCGCGTTGGGCGAGACGCGGTCATAGGGCAGGCAGTCCCAGGCCGGAAAGGTCAGCACCTCAAGCTCCGGGGCAAAGAAGCCGATCTGCCGGCGCAGATCCTCCATGCGTGCATCCATGCGCGCCACGTGCACCAGCACGCGGCCCTCGCGCCCTGCCAGCCGCGCCATGTCGGCCAGCACCAGCGCATCCAGCCCCTCCGGGCACTGGCCGATGACAAGGGGGCGCCCTGCCTTCATCCCCTGCCGCAGAATGTCTGCATCGATACTCATGCGCGTGATGAAAACTCACAGGTTCTCGCCATAGCTTCCCGGCTGGAAGCGATATTTGCGCAGCCGCTCCAGCAACGCCCGGCTCTCTTCATCCTCCAGCAGCGCCGCATCCAGCACCGCGTCATTGCCGGAAACCCACGCCAGCAGGTCGGCATCCGCCACATCCAGCAGCCGCTCGAAGGCCGCCACGCCCTGCGCATCCAGCCCTTCCAGCACCTCTGCCGCCAGCGCTCCCAGCAGCAGGTCCATCTCCTTCATGCCGCGGTGCACGGCACGAAACCGGATGCGGCGCTTGCGCAAGGCAATTCCGTCGTTGACCTCGCCGGACATGCATTATCTCCCTGTTGCGCTCCCGCACAGAAAAACCAATCCTGCCCGCCGGGCAAGCGGAATCCGCTGTTGTCCCCAGCAGGAAACAATTGAAGCATCATGCAAGGAGGGCGGAATCAGGCTTGCAGGATATGCGCACAACCTTCTGTCATGGTTGCTGAATCGTTACTCGAAGCAGGTAATGCAGCTTGTGAATATTACTGCAGCCAATATATCAGCTTTTACTTGTATCGCGCGCCAGTGCATCCGCCCGCTGCTCGAAGGCGTCGAAAATCTTCCTTGCTGCATGGTCGAAGGCCATGTCCATGGCCTTTTCCAGGAACCGCGAGGCCATCTGAAAGCGCAAGGAAAACAGCACGTCCGTACCTCCCTGCCGGGGCCGGAACAGCCAGCGGTTTTCCAGCGCCTTCACCGCCCCTTCGGTGGAACGCGCAATCACCATCAGCCGCTCCGCATCGGCCTCCACGTCGGAAGTGAAATATTCGCGCAAGCCCAGTTTCGGGTAGGCAATCTCCAGCTTCGCCCGGAAACGCCTCACGGCACCATCCTGCCGCACGTCCCACACTTCCACACCCGTGCACAATGGCACGAAGCGGCCATATTCATGCACATCCGAAACCACCGAGAACAGATGCTCCGGCGCGTGCGGCAGCCAACGGGTGAAACGATAGGTCTTCATGCCTCCGACATGTAGAAAAGCCGGCCCGTCCGCACAAGTACCCCCTGTGCCGCACGCCCCTGCCGGGCTATGCTGAAAGCGGCAGAACACTGGTGATCACGCGCCAGGCAAGGGAGAACACACCCCATGACCACCAAGTGGGAAGAACGCGACGGCGTGCTGCAGCGCACCTTTCACTTCGAGAGCTTTACCGACGCCATGACCTTCATGCTGCGCTGCGCCTTCCATGCCGAGGCCATGAACCATCACCCCGAATGGACGAATGTCTACAACCGCGTCCACGTGCGCCTCACCACCCATGACGCCGGCAACATCGTAACGGAAAGGGACCGCGAGCTGGCCCGCCGCATGGACGCCGTCTATGCCGCCTGCCGCCATCCGGAGAACTGACGGGCTGCCGGCAACACAGGCTTTCCTTCCGGCCTCCGAGCCCGCCTGCACCACCATGCCGGCCACTCAGGTGGCCGCCCGGTTGCACACGGCTCCTCGCGCATGCACTCAAGGCACCAGACCTTGCAACGTGCAGACGACTCGTATCACATCCTTGCAACAATCTGCCGTCATCATGCATGCTGCTCTTCATGAACACCAACGCAGCCATGCACGAGGCACCAGATGCTGCACAAGCAACCGCCACAACACTCCGCCTGCACCGTGAATGACGCTGCCCGCCCCTGCCGCGATGCAGCCACCGTTCAGCTTGCTGCATTGCTGGAGGCACTGCCACAGCCGGCCCTGTTGCTGGATACCGATGCCACCGTGCTCACGGCCAATGCCCGCGCACTTGGCGACTTTCCGGGGCTGGAGGAGGGCCGCGCACTGCACATCGCCCTGCGCGATCGCGCCCTGCAGGCGGCACTGGACCGTCTGGCGCAAGGCACAAGCCAGAGCGAATCGCTGGAGCTCATGCTCACCAGGCCCCTGCCGCGCCGCCTGCATGCCCGCCTCACCACCCTGCCCTGCACCGACGGCAGCAGCCGCATCGCCGCCATCCTGCTGCTGTTGCATGATGTCAGCGAGGCGGAAAAGCTGGCCCGCAGCCGCATGGCCTTCATCGCCTCCGCCTCGCATGAGCTGCGCACGCCCCTGGCCTCCATCCTCGGCATTGCCGAAACGCTGCTCGGCCCCGCCCGCGATGACGCGGCTGCCCGCGAGGAGTTCCTGCAACACATGCTGCGGCAGGCACGCCGCATGCAGCAGCTGGTGGATGACATGCTCTCGCTAGCCTGCATCGAGCAGCAGGAGCACCAGCCGCCGGAAGAGGTCATCGACATCAACCCCATCGCCCGCCGCGCGCTGGAAACCCTTCGCCCACGCGCCGAGGAAACCGGCGTGCAGCTGCAGCTGGAGCTGATGGAACCCCGCGCCCTGGTGCGTGGCGATGCCGGGCAGATCGAGCAGATCATCGTCAACCTGCTGGAAAACGCCATCACCTATGGTGCCTCCGGTGGCCGCGTGCGCCTGCGCGTGCGCCGCCGCGTGAACAAGCGCGGCGTGCCCTACATTGCCGTTACCGTGCGCGACTGGGGCCCCGGCATAGATGCCCGCCACATCCCCCACCTCACCGAGCGTTTCTACCGGGTGGACAAGCAGCTCTCCCGCAACCACGGCGGCACCGGGCTGGGACTGGCCATCGTCAAGCACCTGGTGCAGCGCCACCGCGGGCGGCTGAAGATCAGCTCGCGCCCCGGCAAGGGCGCCAAGTTCACCGTGCGCCTGCCCGCCATCAACGGCAATGGCGTCATGCCCGTCAATCAAGACATGAGTGGCGATTGAACTCTTTTCCGATTTGTAACATTGGTGAAACATGGCCATGTCATCCCGCCCCCAGGAGCTGAAGGGCGCACTGCTCGGCGGCTCCGTGGGATCAACATCTGACGGGAGACACATGGCCATGAAACGCATTGCAACGGCCACCCTGATTGTCGCCACCGGCGCAGCAATTGCCACCGCAACCCCGGCGCTGGCACGTGATCACCTGAAGATCGTCGGTTCCTCCACCGTCTATCCCTTTGCCCAGGCGGTGGCGGAAGAGTTCGCCCAGAAGACCGGCAAGAAGCCGCCGGTGCTGGAATCCACCGGTTCGGGCGGTGGCATGAAGCTGTTCTGCGCCGGCATCGGCGAGAAGCACCCGGACATCACCAACGCCTCCCGTGCCATGAAGAAGTCGGAGTGGGAGCGCTGCCAGAAGAACGGCGTGAAGAACATCACCGAGGTGAAGGTGGGCTATGATGGCCTCTCCGTCGCCCATTCCCGCAAGGCGGTGGAGCTGGACCTGACCAAGCAGCAGCTCTACCTGGCGCTGGCCAAGGAAGTGCCGGTGAACGGCAAGCTGGTGCCCAACCCCTACAAGACGTGGAAGCAGATCGACCCGAAGCTGCCGGATCAGCCCATCCGCGTCTATGGCCCGCCGCCCACTTCCGGCACTCGCGATGCCTTCGTCGAGCTGGTGTTCCACAAGGTGTGCAAGAAGGGCATGCTGCCGTTCTGGAAGGCGAAGAAGGAAGAGGTGAAAGACAAGAAGGCCTTCAAGAAGCTCTACAAGGAGCGCTGCTCCGCCATGCGCACCGATGGTCCGTTCATCGAGGCTGGCGAGAACGACAACGTCATCGTCCAGAAGCTGACGGCAGACGAGCAGGCGCTGGGCATCTTCGGCTATTCCTTCCTCTACGAGAACGAGGACAAGCTCAAGCCCGTGCTCATCTCCGGTGTTGCGCCGTCGCTTGAGACCATCGCCAGTGGCAAGTATGGCATCTCGCGCCCGCTGTTCTTCTACGTGAAGAACGCGCACCGCAAGTTCGTGCCGGGCATGAACGAGTATATCGCCGAGTTCGTCTCCGAGGATGCCTTCGGCCCGGACGGCTACCTGGCCGAGCGCGGCCTGGTGGTGCTGCCCGATGCCGAGCGCGAGAAGGTGCGCAAGGCCGCCATCAATGCTGAGCCGATGAAGCGCTTCACCAACTGATGCCCCCTGACGCTTCACGGCAAGGCGCACAGGCTCGGATGCAGCATGTCCCTCTCTCCGAGCCACAGGGGAAACTCCCTTGAGACCGTAGCGGCCGGCATCCTTGCAAGGGTGCCGGCCGTGTTGCAAATGAATCAGTCAAATGGACAATGGCACGGCAGATGGAGCACCGCCACATGCCCCCATCCCCTGCATTGCGCATCCTGCTGGTGGAAGACGAGGAGAGCCTCGCCCTCATGCTGCGCTACAACTTCGAGGCCGAGGGTTATCAGGTGGACGTGGCGGCAGACGGCGAGGAGGCCGCCCTGCTGGCCGAGGAGCACGGCTATGACATCATCGTGCTGGACTGGATGCTGCCCGGCATCTCCGGCATCGAGCTGTGCCGCCGCTTCCGCCACCAGGAGCAGACGCAATCAACGCCCATCATCATGCTCACCGCCCGCGGCGAGGAGGCAGACCGCATCCGCGGCCTCACCACCGGTGCCGACGATTACGTGGTGAAGCCCTTCTCCGTGCCGGAACTGCTGGCCCGCATGCAGGCGGTGCTGCGCCGCAGCGCCCCGCACAAGCTGGCCGAAGAGCTGCAAGCCGGTCCGCTGACGCTGGATCGCAAGCGCTGGCGCGCCACCTGCAACGGCACGCCGCTGAACCTCAGCCGCAAGGAGCTGCAACTGCTGGAATGCTTCATGCAGCATCCCGGCCAGGTATTCTCGCGCACCCAGCTGCTGGACGCCATCTGGGGCGACGAGGCGGAGGTGGAGCCACGCACCGTGGATGTTGCCATCTCCCGCCTGCGCAAGACCCTCGCCACGGCAGGTGTGCAGAAGAACATCATTCGTACCCTGCGCGGCCTTGGCTATGCGCTGGATATCACTCCACCTGCCACGCAGGCAGATACACGCCGGTGAAGCATGGCACACATGATGCCCACCACACCCATCCACCCCACAGCATGAAATTCCGCTCATCTCTTGACATTCGTCAAGCGGTGCATGCGCCCGTGGACCTATCAGGTAGCTGTAGCGGTAGCTGCCGAAACCTTGTCTCGCACCACTTTCACGGAAGTATGACATCATGCAACCACGCCTGTGGCACAAGCTGCTGATCATCCCGCCCGTTGCCGTGGGGCTGGCAGTAGTTGCCCTGGTGGTGAGCAACAAGCCCGCCCCGGCACGCAAGCCACCGCAGGAAGCCGTGCAGGGTGTGCGCGTGCTCACCGTGCGCCCTCTCACTTTCACACCGCGCATCACCGGCTATGGCACGGTGCGCCCGGCGCGCATCTGGCAAGCGGTGGCGCAGGTGGGCGGCAAGGTGGCACGCATCCACCCGCAGCTGAAGAAGGGCACCATCCTCAAGGCCGGCACCGAGATCATCACAATAGCCGATGATGACTACAGGCTGGCCGTGGCCCAGGCAGAATCGGGCATCCGCGCGCTGGAAGCAAAGTTGAACGAGCTTGCGGCAAGCGAGGAAAACACCCGCACCCTGCTAAGACTGGAGCGCGAGGCACTGGCCATCGCCGAGCGCGACCACGCCCGCAAGCAGGAGCTGCTGCGCCGCGGCACCATTCCGCAAACCACCTTCGAGCAAAGCCTGAAAACGCTCATCAACCAGCGCAAGCTGGTGGCCACGCTGGAAAACACCCTGCGTCTGATTCCCGTTCAGCGCCGCGAGTTGCAGGCACAACTGGACAGCGCCCGCAACCAGCTGGCCAGCGCCCGGCTCAACCTCGAACGCACCCGCATCATCCTGCCGTTTGATGCCCGCATCGCCAAGGTGGATGTGGAGGTCAACCAGTTCGTGCCGGCGGGGCGTCTGCTGGCCCAGGCCGACGGCATTGCCGAGGCCGAGGTGGAAGCCCGCGTTCCATTGCAGCGCATGCAGTCGGTCATGGCGCTGCTTGCCGGGCGCACCATGCGGGATGTCCGCCTGACGAACGAGGAAATGCAGCGGCTTGCCCGCCAGTTCGGCCTTCACGTGGAAGTGCGCCTTCCCGGCAACGGAAACGGATCGCCAGTGTGGAAAGGGCGCTTCGCCCGCATGTCGGACACGCTGGATGCCCAGACCCGCACGCTTGGCGTCATCGGCGTGGTGAACGACCCCTACGGCCATGTCCGCCCCGGCACGCGTCCTCCGCTCACCAAGGGCATGTTCGTGCGCATGGATGTGCTCACCCGCCCGCTGCAGGATACGCTGCTGCTGCCGCGCGTGGCCTTGCGCGACAACAGCCGGGTATTCGTTGCCGATGCCGAAAACCGCCTGCGCATCCGCCCCGTCAAGGTGCGCGCCAGGCTGGGTGCGCTTGTCGTCATCGGCGCAGGCCTCAAGCCGGGTGAGCGCGTGGTGCTTTCCGACCTTGCTCCCGCCATGCGCGGACAGTTGCTCAAGCCCGTGGAAGACGATGCCATGTGGCAGCGCCTGAAGATGCTGGCCAACGCCGGCACGGGTGAATAGGGGCAGGAGCCACGGCCATGCAATCCGTCATGCGCATCTTTCTCGCCCACCCCACGCTGGCCAACCTGCTGATGCTGGCCATCATTGCCGTTGGCGTGCTGGCCATGCCGAACCTGGTGCGGGAAACCTTCCCCCGCATCGAGCCGCGCTACGTCGAAATCTCCGCCACCTGGCCCGGTGCCCGTGCCGAGGACGTGGAGCAGGCCATCTGCCAGCGCCTTGAAGATGCCGTGCACAACGTGGACAACGTGCGCGAGATCGTGTGCGTGGCTCGGGAAAACATCGCCCGTGCCACCGTGGAAATGGTGGAAGGAGCCAACTTCCAGACCTTCACCTCCGACATCAAGACGGAAGTGGAGGCCATCGACGACTTTCCCGACCTCGTGGAAAAGCCCATCATCCGCCAGCTGGGGCGGCGCGACTTCGTAACCTCCGTTGCCATTTCCGCACCCGTGGCATCGGACATCGACCTGCGGCTGCTGGCCGAGGACATCAGGCAGCGCATGGAGCGCACCGGCCGCATTCCCAAGGTTGCCGTGCGCGGTTTTTCCCAGCAGCAGATCCGCATCGCCCTCGACATGCAGAAGCTGCGGGCCGTGGGGCTGTCGGTGGCAGACGTGGCGCTGGCCGTGCAGCGGCTGAGCCTCGACATGCCTGCCGGCACGCTGCAAACCGGCGAGCGCGACATTCTCGTGCGCTACGCTGCGGAAGGACGGCGTGCGCGGGAATACGAGGATCTCGTCATCAAGGCCTCGGCCGATGGCGGCTCCGTGCGGCTGGGCGACATCGCCACCATCACGGAGCGCTTCGAGCGGGACGAGGAACGCTACGTCTTCGACAACCGCCGCGCCGCCATCCTCGATATCACCAAGACACCGCAAGACGACATCCTCGACGTCTTCGATGCCGTCAAGGCATTCATCGCCGAAGAAACCGGCCGCCTGCCCCCCGGCGTCGTCATGGCCATCACCAACGACCAGGCTTCGCTGGTGCGTGGCCGCCTGCAGCTCATCGTCATCAACGCCGCCCAGGGGCTGCTGCTGGTCTTCCTCGTGCTGTGGGCCTTCTTCAGCATCCGCTATGCCTTCTGGGTGGCGCTGGGCCTGCCCGTATCGTTCCTCGGCGCGGCAGCGCTCATGGTCTGGGCCGGGCTGTCCATCAACATGATGACGCTCATCGGCCTGCTCATCGTCATCGGCCTGCTGATGGACGACGCCATCGTCATCTCGGAAAACATCGCCGTTCACCGCAGCCGCGGCAAGCCACCGCTGAAAGCAGCGGTGGATGGCACCCTGCAGGTCATGCCCTCGGTATTTGCCTCGTTCATCACCACGGCGGTCATCTTCGGTTCGCTGGCCTTCCTGAAGGGAGACCTGGGGCAGATATTGCGCGTCATCCCCATCGTCATGCTGTTCGTGCTGGCGGTTTCCCTCATCGAGGCCTTCCTCATCCTGCCACACCACCTGGTGCACACCATGAGCAGGCACCCCACCGAGCGCCTGGGTGGCCGCATCCAGCAGCGGGTGAATGCGGCCGTTGAGCATTTCGCCACGACGGTGGTGGAACGCATTGCCCGGCTCGCCGTGCGCTGGCGCTACCTTACCTTCGGCATTTCCATCATGCTGTTCCTGCTGTCGGTGGCCATCATGGCCGGCGGCAAGGTGAAGTTCGAGGCCTTTCCGCAGCTGGACGGCAACACGGTGGCCGCCCGCATCCTGCTGCCGGCCGGCTCGCCGTTGTCGCTCACCGAGCGCACGGTGAACCGCGTCATCAGCGCACTGGAGGAAATAAACCGCGAGGCAACACCCGAACAGCCCGGAAGGCAGCCCCTGGTGCGCCATGTGGCGGTGGAATTCGCACGCAACGACACCGCCGGGGAAACCGGTCCCCACGTGGCCACCGTAACCGCCGACCTGCTGGATGCCGAGATCCGCACCCTGCGGGTGGATGACATCCTCGCCCTGTGGCGGCAGAAGACGGCGCATCTGCCCGATGTGCAGTGGATACGATTCTCGCAGACGAAGATCGGCCCGCAGGGGCTGGACATCGAGATGCGCCTCTCCGGCAATGACCTGGCAGAGCTGAAAGCTGCATCACGCACGCTGATGCAATGGCTGGCCGGTTATGAAGGCGCGGTGGACATTTCCGACGACCTGCGCCCCGGCAAGCCGGAGTTCCGCATTCGCCTGAAGCCGGAAGCCCGCATGCTGGGCATCGATGGCCGCATGGTGGCAGACCAGCTGCGCGCCGCCTTCCATTTCCGCACCGTGAACACCGTGCAGCGCGATGGCCAGTCCATCGACATAGACGTGCAGCTCGATGATGCCAGCCGCAATTCGGTGGGCGACCTTGAGCAATTCGACCTCGCCCTGCCCGATGGCCGCCTGATACCACTGAAGGTGGTGGCCACCATCACGCCGGAGCGCGGCTATTCCCGCATCAGCCGCATAAACGGCCAGCGCGCCGTAACCATCACCGGAGATGTCGATACCCGCATTGCCAACGCCAACGAGATCGTAACCCACGCCATGCAGCACTTCGTGCCGCAGCTTCAACAGCAGTTTCCCGGCGTTACGGTGTCGCTGGAAGGAGCCGACCGCAAGGCGCGCCGTACCCAGGCCTCCATTCTCTCCGGCTTCATCGTCGGCATCATCGGCATCTACATCCTGCTGGCCCTGCAGTTCCGCAGCTACGTGGAGCCGGTAGTGGTGATGTCCATCATCCCCTTCGCCTTTGTCGGTGCCGTGCTCGGCCATGCGATAATGGGGCTGAACTTCTCCATGCCCTCGCTGCTGGGGCTGGTGGCGCTGGCTGGCGTGGTGGTGAACAACTCCATCCTGCTGGTGAACTTCATCAAGCATTATCATGGCGAAACGGCATCCGTGGCCGAGGCTGCGCCACTGGCCGCCCGTGCCCGCTTCCGCGCCATTCTGCTCACTTCCACCACCACCTTCGCCGGGCTGCTGCCGATGCTGTTCGAGCGCAGCCTGCAGGCACAGGTCCTCACCCCGCTGGTAACCTCGCTGGCCTTCGGCCTGCTGGCCGCCACGCTGTTGGTGCTGCTTGTGGTGCCCTCCATCTACGGCATCCTGGATGATTTCAACCTCGCCCGCCTGGATGCACCCGGGCACGAGGATTCGCGATCATCCGGCACTTCCGCCGCCACTGCGCCATGACCCCCGCCCCATCAGCGGAAAGGACACATCAGCCGGGGAAATGATAATGCTTGCGGATGGGCTTGCGGATGTCCCACGTGCAGGACATGCCGGCGGGAAAGGTAACGAGATCACCGGCGCGGATTTCCACCGGCGCGCCGCCGTCGGGCGTAACCACCACCTCGCCCTCGAGGATGTAGCAGATCTCGTCGCCATCATACGTCCACGGAAAGGTGGCCACGTCATGCTCCCAGATGGGCCAGTCGAACACGCCCATCTCCTCAAGCTTCGCCTTGTCCGGATTGCGCTCCAGGCTGATCTCGCTCATGCCATGCCTCCTTTCGTCGAGATTCCTTCCTGCTGTTCGTCCTGAAAACCCCGAAAAAGCGAGTCATGGAGCCAGCCGGTTCCAGTTGGTCAGCGGCTGCACCATCTTGCGCTGCCCTGCCCGCGCGTCTTTCTCCACGGCCCGTTGCCGCACCACGGCCCGGCTTGCCGAAGATGATGACCGGGCCGCGCGCACCCGCACCGCGGCAGCATTCCTGCGCGCCACGGCTGCGCCAGCGGGGCGCTGGCGAACCGGCGCAGACCGCGACTCTGCCGAAGCCGGCGCTGCCGATTGCCGAGGTGGCATCTTCCGGGCAGGCCGCGCCCGCGGCTGCGGCGGAGTTCCGGCAAACGGCTGCGGCCGTGCTTGCGCCTCCGGCGGCAATGGTGCTGATGGCAATGCCACGCCCTGCCCACTTGATTTGCCTTGCCTTCCTTGCCCACCCTGCTCGCCTTGCCCACGCCCAGCATGTGCTTCCGGCACGTCCACGCCACCGTTTTCCTTCACCCCGCCCGATGCCGCCTGCCCCGCTGGTGATGCCACCGCCGCGCCATCGCCTTCGTCATCTTCCAGTGCCTGCCGTATCAGCGCCTCTATGCCAGACGGCTTCTGCGCGGAAGAAGGCTGCCGCCGCTCCTCTTGCCCTGTTGCCAGTCCGCCTTTCCCGTCCTGCCGGTCCGCATCCCCATTGCGGGCACCACCACCCGGCGATCCATCAGCCGCCGTTTCATCCTCCTGCCCCGCCGACGGTTGCGGCGGCCGCGGCTTCATGTGCTCGTGCGCCTTGACCAGCACTTCCTGCAACTGCCGGTGCAGCCGCGCCGCCTCTTCCTGCAAGACCTTGCCGCGCCGTCGCTCCTCTTCCTGCCGCTTGCGTTGTTCCTCCGCCTGGCGCCGGCGCTCGGCCTCCTGCCGCGCCTTTTCCTCCAGCGCGCGCATCTGCTGCTCGCGCCGCAGGCGTTCCTCCTCCAGCCGGCGGATCTCCTCCTCCTTGCGGCGGATCACCTGCTGCTGCGCCCATTCGCGCACATCATCCAGCCGCCACGCCGCCGCCAATGCCCCCGGCGGCCCCGTCAACACCAGGGAGAACGCCGGTGGCAGCACTTGCCCATCGCGCGCATCATCCGGCAGCAGCGGCACGAAACGCACCTGCACGTCCATCCGCATGTCGGCAAGCCGCACCAGCCCCTCCATCTCGCTGCGCACCCCTGCCCGCACGAACGACACCCGCGCCACCTCCAGCAGCCCGTTCTCCAGCACCACGCCCGCCACCACCTCCTCCGGCAGCGACCATGCACCATCACGCAGCACCACCCGCGCCCGTGCATCGAAGTCCTTCAGCGCCTCGTCCGTGGCAATGCCCCGCACCATCTGCACGAAGCGCCGCGGCGCAACATTGCCAAGCCGCGCCTCCACCAGCCTGAGCCGTCCCACGCCCTTCAGCCCCGCCACCATGCCCGGCAGCGTCGCCGCCTGCCCCTGCAGGCTCAGCGTCAGCACGCCCCTGCCGGACATCACGGGGCCGTTGTCGTCCACCACCCGCAACAGCCGCTGCAACGGCAGCTCCAGGTGCACCGTCGCCTCCGTCTGCACGCCACCGGAAACAGCGCGCTGCCACTGCGCCTCCGCCCGCAGCGCCGGCGCCTCGTCTCCGTCATGATTTCCGGCATGCAGCGTTGCCCGCAACACGCCATCCTGCTGTTGCAGCACCACGCGCGCATCGGCCAGTTGCGCCGCCGGCCGGGGCAGCCGCAGCGCATCGGCCCTGATCCGCACATCCACCTGCCAGCCGCCTGCCAACACGCGCCGCAGCCGCCGTCCATCACGCGCATCGGCCAGCAGCATCGCCAGCAACGCCTGCGGCTGCAATTCGCTCATCACCAGCTCGGCACTGATGCGCCCACGCCGCTGCTTCGCACTGGTATTCAGCGCTCCTTCCTCCGCCCCGCGAGCCTCTCTCCTCTGCCCATCCGCAGGTGCCCGGGCAGGCAGCACCGAAATCCCTTCCACCACCAGTTCACCCGCCAGCTCGCCGCCATCAGGCCCACGCAGCCTGATGTCGGAAAACACCCACCGGCGTGGTGAAAACGCCAGCTTGCCCTGCCCCTTCACCGCCAGTTCGGGCAAGGCCACGCCCACCACCTCACGCCAGCGCGCTGCATCATCCATCGCCAGCGACCACCGCACCTGCCCCTGCACTGGCAGCAGCCACTGCGCAGCCTGCCGCACACCCCCTTCCACCTCCGCCACCAGCCGCAAGGCATCGCCATGCACCTGCACCTCCAGCCCCGGCAGTTGCAGCATCAGCTCTCCCTGCATCCCGCGCTCCGGCACCCCATCCAGCCGCAGGCGCACCGTGCCCTGCCCTTCCAGTGCATCCGGTGCCATCGCCGCCTGCAACCCGGCCAGCGCCAGCAGCGCCTGCGCCTGCTGTCCCTGCACTTCTGCCCGCAAGCGCCACTGCCCTCGCCGCCAGAATCCCGCTCCCCACTGCGCACCACCGGCTGCGCCTGCCCGCTCTCCTTGCACGCCTCCTTCATCCACGCGCAGGGCCACCGAGCCGTTCAGCCCGCCAACATGCCCCGACAACGATACATCCACCCACTGCCCAGCCTGTTCTGCCCGTGCGGTTCCTTGCCTGCCATCCTGCCCTGCCGCCACCCCCACACCGGCACGCACCAGCAGGTTCACATCCACCTCTTCCGCCGCTGCCATCCACGCCGGCGCATCTGCCCGCCACGCCTCGCCCGGCAACACCTCCACCGCCATGCGTTGCAGCACCTGCCATGCCGCCGCTGCACCACCGCCATGCAGCCGCGCCTTCATCTCGCCCTGCCAGCCGCCGCCATTCCCCCGGACACGCCGAAACACTCCCGATGCATCCAGCGAAACCCCGGCCACGCCCCTTGCCTGCAACTGCCGCAATGCCAGCACGCCCGCCTGCCGCTGCGCCGCCAGCACCACATCGCGCCACACCTGGCCACCCAGCCGCAGCTTCGCCACCTTCAGCTCCAGCTGCAGTGCGCTCCCTCTGCCGTCGGCATCGCCTGCATCATCACCAAGCCATTCCCACAACACCGCCGCCAGCCGCCGCAACCGCTCCTCGCCACCGGGCCGCATGTGCCCATCCACGTCCAGCCGCTGCAGGGCAATGCGCACATCGTGCATCCGCCCGCCATTGCCCTGCCTGCCCCTCTCGTGCTTGCTGTCCTTGCCACTCCGTTCCGGCTCGAATACCCGCCAGTCCAGCCGCGCCTCGCCACCATCCACCAGCAACCGCCGACTCACCAGCCGCGCGGCATGGTCGGTCAGGTCTATTGTCGCCAGCAGGTCCAGCCGCCCGCCACGCCCGCGCCACAGCGGCCGCAACACTGCTTCCGCCCCCGGCAGCATGGAGAACAGCAGGGCACGCACATCATCCGCCCGCACTGCCAGCTCGCCGGTCAGCTGCAGCAGATCCCCCGCCAGCAGGTTGCCCCGAAACGACACATCCCCTTGCCCCGGAACATCCGCCCGCAGATGGCGCACGGAAAACAGCTCCGATGACGCCTCCGCCGAAAGCGCCACGCCGCTGAACGAGCGGCCATCCACCATCAGCCGCGCTGCCTGCAAATCCAGCTCCAGCAGCACCTCCGGCGGCAATGCCGGCAGCCGCTGCGCCAACGCCAGCAGATACTGTCGCAACAGGCCCAGCCCGTCGGTTGCGCCTGCAGGCTGTTCCGGCAGTGCCTCGCCAGACATCAGCAGGCGTGCCAGCGCCGGCGTCAGCTGCAGGCGCGTGGTGCCCAGCGCCACGCTCACATCCAGCACCGGGCCGAACTCCAGCCGCAATCGCCCGCGCACCTCGTCAAACGGGCTGGCGGCGGCAAACCTTGGGGTCAGCTTCAGCTTCTTCAGCTCCAGCAATGCCGGGGTCAGCACCACGTCGCCGCCGATCTCCACCTGCCGTGCGGGATCAAGCGGATTGCCCCGCCCCTCCGGCAGCACCGGTTTCACCACCAGCCGCCCCTCCAGCCGCGGCAAGGAAGCATCTTCGGACCCATTGGCGGCATCAGCGGCTTCGGCATCGGAACCGGCGGCATTCGCCACCCGCACCAGCCTGCCATCGAGCTGCACCACGTGCCCCCCGCCCTGCCGCGGTGCCATGTGCAATGACAGATTCACCGGTTGCCTGGCCTGCATGCGGCCGGTGGAGGCCCGCACCCGCCAATCCTGCCCCATCAGCCGCCACGTCCCGGACACCCGCCACGGGCCGCTCAGCCGGGCAGCATGGATGCGCAACCGCACGTTCTCGATGCGCAGGCTCCGGCGCAGGCGATGATCGGCCAGCAAGATGACACCATCTTCCACCTCCACCGCATCGATGCGCACCCGCTCTGCCGAAAACGGCAGCCGCAGCGCCGCACGCGGCCGCAACAGCCAGTTGCCACGCCCCTGCCCCAGGTGCTCCAGCATCAGCCGCGGCTTCTTCAGCGTTACATGCTCCACTTCCAGCCGCCCGCCCAGCAGCGCTGCCAGGGAAAAGCGCGCCCGCACCTCCTCCACCTCCAGAAGCTGTGCAAAACGTCCCCCCTCCATGCCCGCCACGGATACCCTGCCCAGCCGTGCCGAAGGCCACGGAAACAGCTCGAACGCCACCGCACCGGCAATGCGCACATCGCGCCCGGTGGCCTCGGCGGCCCAGCGCTCGAGCTGCGGCTTGTAGCGGTTGAAGTCGATGAACCACGGCGCGGCCAAGGCTCCCGCCGCCAGCAGGATGATCAGGATGCCCGCAATGAGCAATGGCGCGCGCCAGATGGACATGCAACGATTCCAGTGCTTGTTGCTCCGCTCCCGATATAGCAGATTGCGCATATGGCAGAAACGCACTCTGACAACGATTCGATGAAATCGGCAAAAAGAGCCGCGCGCGCCCGCCCCTGGACAGGGGCGGAAACGCCACTTGTCTGGCTTCTGGCGGTCGTCATCGGCCTGCTCACGGGCTATGCCGTGCTGACCTTCCGCCATGCCATCGGGCTGGTGCAATGGCTGTGGCTGGGCGCAAGGGAAGAAAACATCGTCGCCACCAAGGCCGCGTTCAGTCATCCGCTGGTGGTGTTCGCCGCGCCTGTCATCGGCGGGCTGGTGGTGGGGTTGCTGCTCGTCTGGTTCGCCCCGCGCCGCCGCGCTTCCGGCGTGGCCGACATCATGGAGGCAGCACACCTGCGCCACGGTGTCATCCGCTGGCGAGACGGGCTGGCCAGCGCCGTCATCACCATCATTTCACTGGGCTCCGGCGCATCTGCCGGACGCGAGGGGCCGGCCGTGCACATGGGTGCTTCCATTGCCAGCGTGCTGTTCCGCCCGCTGAAGCAGCTATCCGTCGCCTCCCGCCGCGTGCTCATTGCTGCTGGCGCGGCTGCCGCTGTCTCCGCCTCGTTCAACGCCCCCATTGCCGGCGTCATCTTCGCGCATGAAGTGATTCTCGGTCATTACGCGCTGTCGGCCTTCGTGCCCACGGTGCTTGCCTCCGTCATTGGCGTCATCATCACCCGCCTGCACCTGGGCGACTTTCCCGCCTTCATCCTGCCGCCGCTGGATATTCGCAGCTACCTGGAGTTTCCCTCCTTCATCCTGCTGGGCGCGCTCTCGGGGCTGATTGCCGTTGCCTTCCTGCGCACCACCGCGGTGTTCGATGTCCGTGCCCGCGCCATTCCCATGCCGCTGTGGCTGCGCCCGGCGGCAGGTGGCGTCATCATCGGGCTGCTGGGCGTGTTCGTGCCGGAGATCCTCGGTGTCGGCTATGAGGCCACCAGCCGCGCCCTGCGCGGACATTACGAGCTGTGGTTTCTGCTGCTGCTGCTCGTTGCCAAGCTGCTGGCCACCGCCATCACCCTTGCCTCGCGCTTCGGTGGCGGGGTATTTTCGCCCTCGCTGTTCCTCGGGGCCATGACTGGCGGCATCTTCGGCCACGTGGTCAACACCCTGATTCCGGGGCTGGCTTCGGATATCTCCACCTATGCCGTCGTCGGCACCGCCGCGGTGGCAGGCGCGGTGCTGGGTGCCCCCCTTTCCACCGCGCTCATCGTCTTCGAGATGACGGGCAATTATCGCCTTGCCATAGCGCTGCTCATTGCCACCGCGGTGGCGGCGGTGGTGATGCAGATGCTGGCAGCCCGCAGCTTCTTTCACTGGCAACTGCACCAGCGCGGGCTGGACCTCACGGCCGGCCCGCACAAGCGCATCATGCATACCATGAAGGTGGCAGATTTCATGACCCCGCGTGAGAAAGGTGCAAGCCGCAAGCTGGAGCCTCCCTTCAGCGAACGCCCCACCCTGCAGCGCAACGATTCTCTGGAAAAGGCCCTGCGCACCTTCAGCCGGGGCAACTATTCACGCCTGGCGGTAGTCGATTCCCGTGGTCTTCTGGTGGGCTGGGCCGACTACGCCAAGGCACTGGAGGCCTTCAACGCCGCCATGATAGAGGCCGAACACGAGGAACACCGCTGAACGCCGCCTGTGAACTCCTGTCCCGATCCTCTCGCCAGCCCCCACATCACCATGCTAAGAAGGCCAAAAGCGGAACATGGGCGATTCCCCACCTTTCACGAGAACGGAATCGACTCACATTTTTCTCAACGAATACAGGCAGCAATGGCCGACCCTTTCGACATCGACGAGGCCCTTCAACCGGCGCATGAGCCGCCCACCGCCCCCGCACCGCCAGTAGCGGAAGGCGATGAACCGCCGTATCTTGCCAGCCTCAACCCGGAGCAGCGCGAGGCCGTGCTCACCACCGAAGGCCCGCTGCTGGTGCTGGCCGGTGCGGGCACCGGCAAGACGCGCGTGCTCACCACCCGCCTGGCCCACATCCTCGCCGCCCGCCTCGCCTGGCCGGGGCAGATCCTCGCCGTTACCTTCACCAACAAGGCGGCGCAGGAGATGCGCCAGCGCATCCGCGCGCTCATCGGCGACATGGTGGAGGGCCTCGGCTGGCTCGGCACCTTTCACTCCATCGGCCTGAAGTTCCTGCAGCGCCATGCCGAGGCCGCGGGCCTCTCCAGCGGCTTCTCGGTGCTTGACGATGACGACCAGCTCCGCCTGCTGAAGCAGGTGATGGCCGCCGCCAACGTTGACGAGAAGCGCTTCCCCGCCCGCCAGCTCGCCGCCCTCATCGACAGTTGGAAGAACCGCGGATTGATACCGGAACAGGTGCCCGACGCCGACGCCATCACCGCCGATGGCATCAACGCGCAAAAGCTCTACGCCGCCTATCAGCAGCGGCTGCAACAGCTCAACGCCGTGGACTTCGGCGACCTGCTGGTGAAGCCCCTGCAACTGCTGCGGGGTGATGCCTTCCTGCTGAACGAATATCGCCGCCGCTTCCGCTACATCATGGTGGACGAGTATCAGGACACCAACGTCGCCCAATACCTGCTGCTGCGCCTGCTGGCCGGCGAGGATGGCAACATCTGCTGCGTCGGCGATGACGACCAGTCCATCTACGGCTGGCGCGGCGCGCAGGTGGAAAACATCCTGCGCTTTCCCAAGGAGTTTGCCGGCGCGAAGATCATCCGGCTGGTGCGCAACTACCGCTCCACCGCCCACATCCTCGGCGCCGCCAACGGCCTGATCGCCCACAACCGCGCCCGGCTGGGCAAGGAGCTGATCTCCGGCCTCGGCGATGGCGAACCGGTACTCATCCGCCCCTGCCGCGACGATCTGGAGGAGGCCCGCACCATCACCGACGACATCGAGGCCCTGCTGCGCGCCGGCGAGCGACTGAACGAGGTGGCGGTGCTGGTGCGCGCCTCCTTCCAGATGCGCAGCATCGAGGAGCGGCTGATCGCCACCGGCCTGCCCTATCGCGTCATCGGCGGCCCGCGCTTCTACGAGCGGCAGGAGATCCGCGACGCGCTGGCCTACCTGAAGGTGGTGCATTCACCCGACCATGACCTCGCCTTCGAGCGCATCATCAACGTGCCGAAGCGCGGCATCGGCAAGGCCTCGCTGGCGAAGCTGCACGAGTTTGCCCGCAACCGCGGCGTCTCCCTCTACCGCGCCGCCGAGCTGCTGACAGAGAGCGAGAATGCCCTGAAGCCGAAGCTGCGCAACACCCTGCGCGTGCTCATCAACGCCTTCGAGCGCTGGCGGCGCGAGATGCAGCAGCTCTCGCCGGCGGAGCTGGCCGGGCTGGTGCTGGACGAGTCGGGCTACATCGAGATGTGGCAGGCCGAGCGCAGCGTGCAGGCGCAGGGGCGGCTGGAAAACCTGAAGGAGCTGATCCGCTCGCTGGAGGAGTTCGAGACGCTCGGCGGCTTCCTGGAGCACGTGGCGCTGGTGATGGATGCCGACGCCCTGGCCGAGGACGACAAGATCACGCTGATGACCATGCACGCCGCCAAGGGCCTGGAGTTCGGCCACGTGTTCCTGCCCGGCTGGGAGGAGGGCCTGTTCCCGCACCAGCGGGCGCTGGACGATGCCGGCGAGGCCGGGCTGGAGGAGGAGCGCCGCCTGGCCTACGTGGCGCTGACCCGTGCCAAGCGCCGCGCCGTCATTTCCTTCGCCGCCAGCCGCATGGTGCATGGCCTGTGGCAGAACAACCTGCCCAGCCGCTTCCTGGAGGAGCTTCCCAAGGCGCACGTGCGGGTGGATGACACCGGCCATGCCTTCTTCGGCTGGGCCATGAAGGACGGGGGCCTGCGCGACACCGGCGGCGACGTGCCCGGCTTCGACACAGCGGAAGACGTGGAGCCGGTCATCATCGACCCGGCGCGCGAGCAGGCACCGGCGCCGCAACCTCCTGCCCCGGAGCGCAAGGGCTTCGCCACCCCCACCAGCCCCGCGCCCACTTCGCGGCCAGCGCAACCGGCATCATCCCGCGCAACCTCCGCACCCGCCCCGCCCACGGCGACGGAAGACCCGCGCATTGCCTCTGCCCGCCGCCTGCTGGCCGCCAGCCGCGCCACCCCACCCCGCGCCGCCACTGCCGGCGCCGCACCCGTCTTCCGCAAGGGCGAGCGCGTCCGTCACCGCCAGTTCGGCGAGGGCACCGTGCTGGAAGCCGACGGCAACAAGCTCACCATCGCCTTTGATGCCATCGGCGAAAAACGCATCATGGCCAGCTTCGTCGAACGGGCGTGA
>Ga0256839_1001561_pt1 | contig 27614 bp, 25 predicted proteins | sample 354166metaG_FD_185968 | JGI IMG/M metagenome (GOLD analysis project Ga0256839, IMG submission 185968) | Hydrothermal vent microbial communities from Mid Atlantic Ridge, Atlantic Ocean - 354-166 | ecosystem: Environmental > Aquatic > Marine > Hydrothermal vents | place: Atlantic Ocean: Mid... | reverse complement strand
CTCATATCATCCAGCGGCAATGTGATGGACACGATTGCACCGCCTTCTTCATGGTTATTGATGTTGATGTCACCACCCATGCGCGTGACCACAGCTTGCGCCAAATAAAAGCCCAAGCCTTGCCCATCGGCTTTGGTGGTGAAAAAAGGTTTGCCCAAAGACTGCTGCACTTCATCGCTTAATCCGCTGCCATAATCGCGGATATGAATATGCAGTTGTGTATCCCAAGTGGTATTGAGCGCGATGCGGTTGGGTGATGCTTGGGCGGCATTGTTGAGCAAGTTAATCAGGGCTTGTTGCAGGGTGTTGTCCACCACCAAGGAAGGTGAATTTTGTTCAGGCAGTTGCACTTCTAGCTTGGTTTGTGGGTGTTTGGCTTGCCAACTTGAACAAAGCGATTGCAGATAATCGCTGATGACAACATTTTGGCTGCCCGTGGCGCGAAGTTCACCTGCGCTACTGCTCATTTGCGAAATGGTGGTTTTGCAGCGGTCAACTTGCTCACGCAATATCTGAATTTGCTCTAACAATTCAGTGTTGCCGGCATATTCATGCTCCATTTCCTTGGTCAAAATTGCCATAGTTCCCAGCGGTGTACCCAGTTCGTGCGCAGCACCTGCGGCAAGGGTTCCTAATGCAATTACATGTTCATCCTTCAGGCTTTTTTCGTGGGCTTGGGTGAGTTTGCGCTCTCTATCCCGCAACGCTTCCGCCATGGTTACCACAAAAAACAAAATCACTGCCACACTGAATAAAAAGCTAATTGCCATACCAATGGTGTGGGCATTGAGCGGGGAAGCGTTGTGCATATTCATTGCCATGCCTGTCATGTGGTGCATGGATGGATTGTGATATTGAAACAACATCAGCAGGGCATAACTCATGGTGGTGAGCCCTGCCATGCTCCAAATGTAGGTTTTGGGAAGCACGGCTGCGACCAATAAAAGCGGCAGTAAAAGTAAAGATATAAACGGACTGTTTGCGCCACCAATGTAATACAACAGCATGGTTAGCGCCGCCACATCAATGCATAAGTGAAGGAATAATTGCAGGGATGACATGGTTTCAGTTTTGGGGCGTTTTATCCATGCGATGAGATTAAACAGCGCATACACAAAGATAACCGTCATGATTTCAGGGTAGGGATAGGTGCCTATCCACATGCGGGTAGCGATAGCGAGCAACAACAATTCTGCCACAACCATACTGCTGCGAAACAAGAATAAGCGGTGCAAATGGTAAGTGCTAATCGGGTGTTTATCTTCTAAAACTATGGGCATAATGCTATGGTTTCCGCCTTGGTGAGTGAGCGGCAAAGCATGGGCTTGATGATGTGAGCTTGTCAATAAACAGATAAAATCTAAGGGTATTCATGAGTGAACTGACAGAGACGGAACATCAACAAGACAAAGTGATTGCGCTGCATCCTCGGCTTGCCGAAATGCGTTGGGGTGAGGCGGCGAGCAAGTCGCGCTTTGAAGAGTTTGAACGCTTGGTCTTGTCGCTGGGTTGCCCTTTGCAAGAGTCTGTGTTGATGAATGTGCGCAGGGCATTGCCCGCCACATTGATTGGTTCAGGGCAAGCTGAAGACATCGCAAGGCGGGTGGAGATTCATGAGGCTGCCGTGGTGTTTGTTGACCATCAATTATCGCCCATTCAACAGCGTAACCTTGAAACAGCATTCAATTGTAAAGTGATTGATAGAACAGGTTTGATTTTGGAGATTTTTGGCGCAAGAGCGAAAACAAGAGAAGGGGTGATGCAGGTGGAGCTTGCCAGCCTCAACTATCAAATCAGCCGCTTGGTGCGCACTTGGACACACCTTGAGCGGCAACGCGGTGGTGTTGGTTTTATGGGCGGGCCGGGTGAGCGGCAGTTGGAATTGGATAAACGCATGATTCGCGATAAAATCAAACGCATTGAGCAGGATTTAGCCAAAGTGCAACAAATGCGTGCTACCCAGCGGGAAGGGCGCAAGCGCAGGGATGTGCTCACCGTGGCATTGGTGGGTTATACCAATGCTGGAAAATCGACCTTGTTCAATAAAATCACCCAAGCTGATGCGTATGTGGCTGACCAACTTTTTGCCACGCTAGACCCCACACTGCGCCAAATTCAATTGCCCAACAGCGTGACCTTGATGATGTCGGATACGGTGGGTTTTGTGCAAGAGCTGCCGCATGAATTGGTCAATGCCTTTCGCGCAACCCTTGAAGAAGTGATTGAAGCAGATTTGATTTTGCATGTGCGGGATATATCCGACGCACAAAGCCCCAATCATAAAGCTGTGGTGATGGAAACGCTGAAAGCATTGGGCTTGGATGGTGATCATGCCCCACCGATTATTGAAGTGCTGAACAAAATCGACTTAGCACCGCAAGTCACCACTACCATCCGCGATGATATTGATGGCTCGCGCATTGCTTTGTCTGCCATTTCAGGGCAAGGCATGGATGATTTGATGAATATTCTTGCCAAATGGAGCGAGCAGAACATGGTCGAGCTAGACCTTAAACTGCCGATTGCTGATGGCAAAACATTGGCGTGGTGTCATGAGCATGGGTTGGTGTTATCGCAACAAGCTGATGATGAATGGCTAACGCTTAAAGTGCGTATTTCACCCAAATTTCAAAGCCAATTGCAGGATTGGGTGGTTGAAGAAAACTACATGTGTCGTTAAGACCCTCATGTGGCAAGAACACGACAGTTATTGCAAACCTGGATACACCCTTAATATATCTTCAAATCTATCGAATACAGAAAGCGCACCTTCTTCTTTCAGAATATGCGCGGGCTCAACCCCAAAAGACACACCAAAGGGGCGTACACCCGCAGCTTTTGCCATTTGAATATCAAAGCGGGAATCCCCAATCACCGAAGTGTTGGCTGTAATCGCGCCCATTTCTGCCATACATTCATTGACCATGGCAGGGTGCGGTTTGGAAGTGCAAATATCCGCCGTGCGCCAAACAGGAAAAAACTGATACAAGTCAAAAGCATCCATCACCCGCAGCAACCCACGGCTGGATTTACCCGTCACCACACCCATCACATAGCCTCGACGACTCAGCTCTTCCAAAGTTTCAACTACATGGGGGTATAAGGTCAGTGATGACTCCATCTTCCGATAATTGCGGCTATAAGACTCACAAAGCTTGACTTTCAACGCTTCATCCAGGCTTTCATCAGCCAAAGCTTCCACAGCCGCCATCAATGACAAACCAATAATGCCCAATACATCCTGATATTCAGGCTCAGGCAAGCCATGGTCTGCAAAGGCTTGTTGCATGGCCTGCGCAATGGCATCGTGCGAGTTGGTGAGCGTGCCATCACAATCAAATAGAATCAGTTGTAGCGGTTGATTATTCAGCGGGTGCATCCTTTGCTTCAGTCGTGGCTAGCCACGCATCTTGGCTACGCTTAACCTGCCATGTCAGCACTTTATCTACCGCAAGAATAAGCTGCTGATCAGCCAAGCGAATATAGGTGCTGGTTAAATCTGTTGCTGGTTTACCAATAAACACATCCAACAATATATTACCCTGCTTATCTTGAAGCACGACTTCATCATCTGCCACAGAAAAGCGTGAAAACTGCTCTGTTTTCTTGCTCACAATGCGCTTCGCCTTCATGCTTTGCAAATCCAGTAGTAGTTGCTCAACCACAAGCGCATCAAGATACACAGGCTCATCACCACCTGCTAACCGCCACCGATTTTCTTCGCGTTTACCTTCAAGTATCGGCTCACCTTGCTGGCGTATCGTCATGCGCGTGACATCTTCAACATGAAACCTTGGTAACTCTGGCAATGCTTGCAAAGTGTCTTGAGGTGTGTTTTGCATGACAATCAACGCAACCAGCAAAATAGTCGCAACAACCGCAATCAACTCTTTCATACGCTTGTTTGCCACAACATATTTCGGCGTTTACGCAATGCCAGCCATCGCCAGCCTGCCAGCATCAATAAGAATACAGGTAAAGCAAATACCCATACAACCTTGAAAAAGGTTTTCTCTTGCTTAGTGAGTGTTGTTAGTGGGCGTTGTGTCACCCCTTTGGAACGCAATTCAATCAATGCTTCATCACCACTCAACCAATCCAGCATATTCAAAACCAACACCGTGTTTGCCCCATCAATAAATTCATCATCCAACAGCGCACTAGATCCAGACACAATCAATCGACCATGCGTTGTACTCTTAATATGCTCACCTTTCTCACCTTCAGGGGCATCAGAAAATGCCGATGTCATTGCACCTTCTTGCACCAACATCAGAGCATGGGAAGACAACTGCAAGCCTTGGAATCGTTCACGCATAGGTACAAGTGGGCTAACATCAAATGGTGGGCCAGATTGCACCGCACTCCATGCCGACGATGTAAGCAATATATCTCGCCCATCACCTTCATTCTGCCATAGCAATGGCGCTGAAAAGGGCATACTTAATGCTTCCAAACCTTGGCTAATCACATGTTGACGATTGATATTCAGCACATTAGGTATAAATGGAAAATCCACAGCCGAACGAAAAACAAAACCACCCTGCTGCTGATTGACTGTAATACGGCTGGCTTGCTGATCCATAACCAAGCCCGGCTCTACGGACACACCCAAATCACTTAATAGCCAACCATTGGCATAATGATCCACTGGCTGCATCACAAAGCCTGCTTGCAACACAGGCTCAGCATTGGAAGCCAAAACCAACACCCCATCTCCCATCATACGAAACTGATCAAGATGATAGCGAAAAGATAAAGACGGCTTTTTATCCACACCCACCACAATCAATGCCTTGACATGATCAGGTACTGATTCTGTGGCTAAATCCACATCTATTATATCATAATCATCATGCAAAAGCTGCTGCAAGGTTTGCAATTCAGCCACACCTTTCGCACCAAAGCCTGTGGCAAGAGCAATGGTTTGCTTACCTTTGCCTGTGAGCTTCTTGATTTTTCGCGTGAGCAAATACTCAAGCCCTGCATCGGTCTGCACCACGGGTATGGTTTCTTGCTTGTCCAAATATTCAATAACTATCGCAAGATAAGCTTGACGCACCTGCGCCCTATCATCTTCAATCACCTGCACCTGAACCTTAGGAATCTGCAAAGCCTGCAATGATGCTTGCACATTAGGATCATCTTCAGGGTTAATCATTTCAAAGCCAAGGTTGCCTTGGGCCGCATCGCGATAACTCATCAATTTATCTTCAACAAACTGTCTCAGCTGCCCATAAGGCTGGGGTAATCCTTCGGTGAAGTACGCATTGATTTGAATCGGCTCATCCAGTGCCGCAAGCACTTGTTGGGTGGATGAAGACAAGCTTGCCGTTTGGTTATCACTCCAGTCACTACGAATATGTGATCCTTGGGCTACGACAAACAACAGCACACTGATGAGTATGATAAATGATAATGTTAGCCAAGCTTTACGGCGGATTTGGTGACGCATATCAGCCATAACTCACCTCCACCGCCTACGCTCAAGCGCAAACCAAGTAAGGCTTAAAAATATCACAGTGAAACTGATAAACAGCACCACATCTGCCAATGATACCACACCCCTAAGCATGTTTTGATAATGATTGATTGGACCAAGCAACGCAATCCAGTCTTGCAGCACAATAGGCAAGGTTGGCGAGGCTTGGGTAAGCAAAAATACAACCAATAACAAAATCAAACCCACAATATAGGCAATCATGGCATGTTGGGTGAGTGAAGACGCGTACAAACCCATCGCGGAAAACAAAGCCGCAAGCAGCCATGCCGCTAAGTAGGACGAGAGCACTACCCCCATATCAAGATTGCCCAACAACAATAAAGTGAGCGGATACAACCAAGTTAAAGCCAATAACAAGGTAGTATGCCCAAGCAAACTCAAATACTTACCCAACACAATATCTAGGGTACGGGTTGGCATGGTGATCAACAACTCGTATGTACCATCATGCAGCTCATCAGCAAGCAAGCGCATGGACATAGCGGGAATAAAAAAGATATATAACAGTGGCAACACGGCAAACCAATGCCGCATATCGGCTTGCCCATAAAGAAACAAATTGTTGCCAAAAAAGAATCCCGATGCCAACAAAAAGGCAATCGACACCACATAACCTTGTGGTGTATCCAAGCTTATCCGCCACTCTTTCAGACATAAAGCAAATATAACACTCATGATGCTTGACCACCCTGTGTTAATTGATGAAATATATCTTCAAGGCTTGCCCGCTCATTGCGCATTTCAAGCAACACCGCACCACTGGCAACAGCAGCATGAAACACTGCCTGGGCAAGCTTACATTCAGGGTCGGGATGTTGGATTTCAACATGTGTAGCGCTATCTTCAACTGCCTTTTGATGCAACACTTCAATATCAGGTAATGCGGGTCGAAGTTGTGCCATGAATCGTTCAACATCGCCTTGGATAGTTGCTGATACCAACACCCCACCTTGCGCTTGTTTAGACAACTCTGCCGTTGTGCCCAAGGCTTGAAGCTCACCTTTATCGATAATCATCATGCGATCGCACACAGCTTCCACTTCAGGCAAGATATGTGAGGATAACAGCACTGTTTTCTGCTCACCCAAGCGGCGAATCAAATGTCTTATTTCTACAATTTGATTGGGATCTAGCCCAGTTGTTGGTTCATCTAGAATCAAACATTCAGGATCATGCAACATGGAGGCCGCAAGCCCCACGCGCTGACGATAACCCTTGGATAACTCGTCAATACGGCGAAACACAACCGCTTCCAAACCACAAACTGCTACCATTTCTTTGATTTTATCTTGCCGTGTGCCTTGCGGGACACCATGTATTTTACCAACAAATTGCAGGTAAGCTTCCACATCCAAGTCATGATAGGATGGCGCATGTTCAGGTAAATAACCCACCAAACGCCGCACCTTCATTGAATCTGTCAAGCTTAAACCACCAATCCATGCCTCGCCCGAAGAAGGGGGTAGAAAGCAGGTGAGCATTTTCATGGTGGTCGATTTACCAGCACCGTTGGGGCCAAGCAGCCCCATCACTTCACCGCGTTTAACTTCAAAGCTTAAGCCTTTGACGGCATATATATTTCCATATTGGCGACCAAGAAGTTCAGCTTTAATCATAAGCGAATTTTAAGAAGAGGATATGGATGATTCAAGATCCTTTCCCTTATCTCACAACGCGTACTACCCGCATATCTAGTCTGCCTGCTGACGAATCCATGTTGGCACATCTAACCTGTCATCATATAACGATGCCTCGGCCGAAGCTTGCGGCTGTGCCTGGTTGGTCCCTGTGGAATAACCTGGCATCGGAACTTTATCCAACGGTGGGATTTGTGGTGTACGCATGGGTGTTACACTTGCAATCTGGGGTGTTGTTTGTTTTTGCAAACCTGTTGCCACCACGGTCACTCGCAACTCATCCCCCGCATCTTCATCAAAAACAAGCCCACAATTCACATTGGCATCCTCGTCCACCATATTATAAATAATATTCATGACTTCATCATACTCAGCCATCGATAGTGAATCTGAAGTTGCCGTGACATTCACCAACAAGCCTTTCGCACCATGAATATCTACTTCTTCAAGCAATGGTGAAGTAATGGCAGCTTCTGCCGCTTCACACGCTCTACCCTCACCCGAAGCAGCCCCCATGCCCATCATGGACAACCCTTGATTTTCAGTCATCACAGCAGTGACATCAGCAAAATCCACATTAATATAGCCTTCTTTGGTGATCATATCAGAAATACCTCGCACAGCTTGAAACAAAATATCATCTGCCATACGGAAAGTATCTTTCATGGTGGTATTTTTACCCGCCAGACCAATCAGCTTTTGATTTGGAATGGTAATCAATGTGTCCACAGCTTGGGTCAATACTTCAATACCTTCTTCAGCCAGGCGCATCCTGCGTTTGCCTTCAAACATAAATGGCTTGGTTACCACGCCAACGGTTAAAATGCCCATCTCTTTGGCAACCTCCGCAATCACAGGTGCTGCTCCAGTGCCCGTGCCTCCGCCCATACCTGCGGTGATAAATACCATCTCAGTCTCTGTTAACAGCTCTTTGATATGCGCACGATCTGATTCCGCTGCTTCACGGCCAATTTCAGGCTTGCCCCCCGCACCCAGACCTTTGGTGCTATGTGAACCCAACTGCAAACGAGTCTCTGCTAGACTCTTGGCGAGCACCTGCGCATCAGTGTTGGCAGCAATAAAGTCCACACCTGTCAGATTTTGCTCAATCATATTGTTTAAGGCATTGCCGCCACCACCACCAACACCAATCACTTTGATATTCGCAACCTGTTTTTCTGTATCATCTAATGTAAATTTAAGTCCCATTTTTGTTTCCCCTTCTTTTTTGTACTTCTTTCTAATAATTTTATCCAAGTTCATTCAGAGATTATTGTATATTCGTCGTCGCCGCATGCCCTACCCTCCAAACCACCGTTTAATTCGACTCAAAATGCCCCCACCACTTCGCAAGTCTTCACCATAATGATGCTGCAACTCAGCGCGGTATTTGTATCCATATTGAATCAAACCAACACCCGTCGCATAAATCGGGCTATTCACCACATCTACCAGACCTCCAATATTTTGAGGGCGACCAATGCGCACAGGCATCTCAAAAATTTCATCGGCAAGTTCCTGTGTACCCTCCAGCAAACTGCTCCCGCCTGTCAGCACTACACCCGCAGCAACCAGCTCTTTATATCCAGAGCGCTCCAGCTCTTCTCGTACCAACTCAAACAGTTCTTGCATACGAGGCTCCAAAAGCTGTGCCATCACTTGCCGCGGCATGGACTGCGGTGGCCTGCCCCCTACCCGTGGCACCTCCACAGTCTCCTCTGGGGAAATCAAGGATGTCATACATGAGCCATATTTTTTCTTCAAAATATCGGCTTCCCTAGCTGAAGTACGCAACCCTGCCACCAAGTCGTTGGTCAAATGATCGCCACCTACGGGTAATACTGCCGTATGGCGAATTGCACCATCAATGAATATCGCAATATCTGTTGTTCCCCCTCCAATATCCACCAACAACACGCCAATATCTTTTTCATCTTGACTAAGCACAGCTTCACTGGAGGCAATTTGTTCCAACACCATGTCCGATACATCCAAGTCACAACGGTTGCAGCATTTGATAATGTTTTGTGCAGAAGATACAGCACCTGTAACCACATGAACCCGTGTTTCCAAACGCACACCACTCATGCCTACAGGCTCCCGAATACCACCTTGCCTATCAATGATATACTCCTGAGGAAGCACATGCAGAATCTGTTGATCTGCTGGGATATTCATGGCTTTGGCAGCTTCAACAACCCGAGCGACATCTTCATCAGTAACCTCACCACTCTTGGTCGCCACCACACCATGGCTGTTGTAGCCTCGAATATGTGAACCTGCAATGCCAACAAAGACTTTTTTAATATCCACATCTGCCATCAGCTCTGCTTCTTCAATGGCAAGTCGAATAGACTCTACTGTGCTTTCAATATTAACCACCACGCCCCGGCGCAACCCTTTGGATGGATGTGTGCCAATACCTACAATATCAATACGCCCATCTTCGGCTGCCTCGGCAACAATACAGGCTATTTTGCTTGTCCCTATATCCAAGCCTACAATAATTTGATTGTCTCTAGCCATTATATGACCTCCTGCCTAGCCGGGCGAATAAACCAGCGCTCGGACATTCTTGCATCAATACGCCAGTGCCCCTTCGACCACCTAGGCATATCTAAAATATTGATAATTTGTGTGACCTGAATATCCATATTGCTTGCCTTTATCTGCCATTGCTCACCTTTAGCAAAGTTCAAGCGCCAGCCTTGCTCACTTGCAATGACTTCACTTAAGCGGAGTAGTCTGCGCACATCATACTTATTTAAGGTCAACAAGACTTGTATGCCTGCTTCGATCTTGCCCTTCGCAACACGAAGAAAAGGCAAATCCAAGGTTTCACCGCGTTGTAAAGCACGATAGGGCACACCATATTCATCAACCAGCATAACTTGCCCAACTTGCTCATCTTTCCATAGTGCCATAGGCGTTCTTGCCTGGGCTTGAATCAACAAACCATCAGGCAAAATACGGCTAACTTTGATGTATTGAATATCGGGGACTTGTGCCACCAACTCATCATGCACGAGCGAAGCTCGTGTTTGCCAAAAAGATGCCCCCTTTTTCTTCAATAAATATGCTTCAATTTGTGTTTTTAAGTGTGTGTCCGCATCAATATTCCAATATGAAATAGATAGTGTTTGATTAAGCTTCCATACACCAGCCCCAGCAGTCACAACTGCTATACCCACCACTAGCCCCCGCAACAAGGGTTGTAGCCATGCGACAGGTTGGCACGCAGGCTTTACTCCTTTTTTTACACGCCGAACATTGTCTGTCACTTTTTTTCTTGGAAAAGGCAGCCTCATGATTGCCCTCCTCGCAACAGGGCATCGGCCACAATGTTTCGGCACAGCTCTGGAAAGCTGATATTAATTTCTGCAGCTGCTTTGGGCAGCAAGCTTGTCGCTGTCATACCAGGAATGGTATTGATTTCCAAAACCACAGGTGCGCCAACCTCAGGCACAATCAAATCTACCCGAGGTGCGCCAGTACAAGCTGTTGCCCACACTGCTTTTTCAGCAACCTTCTTGCATTGTTGAATCTGATCACCAGATAGGCGAGCTGGACAATAGTAGTCTGTTGCTCCTGCTGTATATTTGGACGCAAAATCGTACATACCTGATTTGGGTGCAACCTCCACAGGCGGCAAGGCGTGACCACCCATCACCGATACTGCCACTTCAATACCATACACACAGCTTTCAACCAACCAATGGTCAAGATTGTCTATATGAAGAGCACCCCAAGCTTCTTCATCTTCAATATAGTGCAAGCCCACACTTGAGCCTTCTGCCCTTGGTTTTACAAACACGGGATAGCGCAGTGGTTTTCCATCCTTCAAAGCAACATCTTCAGGCACACCAATACCCGCGTCATTCAATACGCATTTGGTTAGCTTTTTGTCCATGCATAATGCTGAAGCAGCAACGCCTGAACCTGTATAAGGCAGTTGCATAATATCCAGCAAACCTTGAATACAACCATCTTCACCATAGGTTCCATGTAGTGCGATAAAGGCAACATCCGCTTGTACACCTTGAATTTGTGATACCCATGCTTGTGTATTTTTAGATAAAACCAGACCAATAGCATCCAGACCTTGATCTTGCAAAGCCGTCAATACAGCACGACCTGAGCGCAATGAAATCTCTCGTTCTGCTGATGCGCCACCCATGAACACTGCAATCTTTTTGCCCTGAAGCATGTTCGTATCCGTCATAATGAACATCCCACAAGTTTAACCTCAAGCTCCAAAGCAATGCCTGTCGCTTTCTTGACTTCCGATGTTGCCAAACGAATCAAACGCAACACATCTTCACAACTTGCGTCACCTTGATTGACAATAAAGTTGGCATGTTTGTCCGATATGCTGGCATTGCCAATTTGCTTGCCTTTTAAGCCAACACTTTCAATCAATCGTGCGGCAAAGTCACCCTCTGGGTTTTTGAATACTGAACCACAATTGGGAAGGGAAAGTGGCTGCGTTTCACTGCGTTTGAGGCGCATAGATCGCATGGTTTGCTTAACACTTGCCGCATCTGCATGACTTAATTCAAATGTTGCCGATAAAATCAATGCTCCTTGTGGCAACGCCGTATAGCGATAGCGCATATCCAAATCTCTGCGGGATAGGTTTTGCACCTGCCCATCACGGTAAAGCACGGTCACCGACTGTAACACATCTGAAACCTGCTGCCCAAATGCGCCCGCATTCATCGCAACACCACCACCCAAATCACCAGGTACCGTTGCCATAAACTCCAGACCACTCAGTCCCGAGTTTGCGGCAAGTTGCGCTATTTTCCCCATGCGCACCCCTGCACCTGCAAACAATGTGTTACCAGATACTTCCAAAGTGTTCAGGTCACTCAAGTCCAGAACCAAACCATCAATACCACTGTCTGCAATCAACACATTTGATCCCCGACCTATCGGAAAGATATACATATCTTTCGTTATCATGGGCATAGCTTGTAGCAAAGCATGTTCATGCTCAGGGCGGAACCACCATGTGGCACACCCGCCTATGCCTAAAGTCGTATGTGGAGCCAGCGGCTCATGTTGCGCAAGCAAGCCCAGCGCAGCCAGATGGGAGCAACACATCATAACTTACCTCCCAACTGCTGGCGAATCGCTTTAACAAAGCTTCCTATCGACCCTGCCCCCATCACCAAAACAATGTGCCCTGCTTCCAGCTCCGATAATACCCAGGCTTTAGCTGCATCCATATCTTCAATCACGCCAACATCCCTGTGCCCTCGTTTGCGCATACCTTCGGCAAGCCATGCTGAGCTCACACCCTGAATGGGTGTTTCGCTGGCAGCATAAATGGGAAGCAAGCGTACTTTTTGTGCCACATCATACGCACCCAGAAATTCATCATACAAATCTTGGGTACGGCTAAAGCGATGAGGTTGGAACAGCACAGAAATTACTTTATCCGCCCAACATGATGCTGCCGCTTGAAGTGTTGCCAGAATCTCTTTGGGGTGGTGCGCATAATCATCCACCAACACACCTGAACCAGCCTTGAAGCAATGGAAACGCCGCTGAATCCCTTCAAAGCTGGCAAAGCCTTGGCGAATCACATCAAAATCAATATCCAGATCCTGTAATACAGCAATGGCTGCCAGTGCATTTTCCGCATTGTGCAAACCAGGCATTGGTACAGTCATAGTTTGCGTGCCGCCATCCGCGAAACCAATGGTCAAGTGTTGCTTGTAACCATCCACATGGACTGTTTTCAAATATAAATCAGCTTGTGGGCTGGTGCCGTAAGTGGTAACAGGGCGATGCAAACCATCACGCAGCAATGCCACATTAGGATGCTCGTGATGCAACACCACCCGCCCATAAAATGGTGTCAAGTTTACAAACTGCTTGAATGCTGTAATCAATGCTTCAAAATCACCGTAGTGGTCCAGATGCTCAGGATCAATATTACTTACAACAGAAATCACTGGTGATAATCGTAAAAATGAACCATCACTTTCATCGGCTTCGGCGACCAACCAACTGGATTCACCCAAACGCGCATTATGGCTTGATGACATCAAGCGCCCACCAATCACATAAGTAGGATCCAACCCTGCCGCTTCCATGACATGGGCAATCATGGATGTAATCGTGGTTTTACCATGACTGCCTGCAACGGCAATACCCTGCTTCATGCGCATCAATTCCGCCAACATTTCAGCGCGAGGAATCACAGGAATCCCGCGCTTTTCCGCCTCAATGATTTCAGGGTTAGACTTATCCACAGCTGATGTTACGACCACCACTTGTGCATCACCAAGGTTTTTAGCCGCATGACCAACCATGACCTTGATACCAATATCTCTTAAGCGTTGCACATTCGGACTTTCGGCAATATCTGAGCCTTGCACCTTAAAGCCCTGGTTAAATAGCACCTCAGCAATACCGCTCATGCCAATGCCACCAATGCCTGTGAAGTGAATACATTGCACCCGTGTTTTCATGCACCTACCACCAACCATGGTTTCAAAACATTGACTTGCCGCTTATCCGCATCACGAATCGATACGCTTTGACCCGCCTTGCTCATATGTTCCAAACATGTGGGATCAAATAAATGCGTGCTTATTTCATGGCTTAAGCGTGCCACATCACATGTTTCTTGCTTGATAATCACCGCAGCTCCCGCTTCTTGCATACTCAACGCATTGTGATATTGATGATTGTCTGCCGCCCACGGCAATGGCACAAACAAACTTGGCATACCAACCGCTGCGGCTTCACATACTGTCATAGCCCCTGCTCTGGCAATCATCAGGCTGGCTTGATGAAGCATACTCGCCATATCACTAGTATAAGCTCGTACATCAGCTTCAATACCTGCTGAAGCATACATGGATTGTACTGCTTCAACCCGACCTTCGCCTGCGCCAACCAAATGAATCACTCGGAATGATTTGCCTTGTTTGGCAATATTTTTGCATGCCAAAGGTACCGTTTCATTGAGGAACATCGCACCTTGAGACCCCCCCACAATCAATAAACATGGTGGTTCGTGTACTTGGTATTGCACACCCAGAACATCTTGACGAATCACATTGCCCGTCACCACGGCTTTTTTCATGCCATGGCGCAAATAGTGCTTTGCAGACGCAAAGCCCAACATCATGTTTTTGCAAAAACGGTACAACACACGATTTACCAAACCTGGAATAGCATTTTGTTCATAAAGCACCACAGGCACACGCGACAACAATGCCGCCACCACCCCAGCCACACTGGCATAACCGCCCACACCCACCAAAACATCGGGCTTGCTGGTTTTCCACACTCGGCAAATTTGCATCACCGATTTGGGCAACTCCCAAAGGATGACTTTGATTTTCTGCCCTAAACCAACACCTTGCACTGCGTGCATATCCAATAACAACACATCTTCACCGCGCTCAGGTAATAATGTTGCCTCCAACCCACATGTTGCACCGATGAAGTTGACATCCACATCACCCATGTGATCCCGCACCACATCAGCAAGCGCAAGCGCAGGCATCACATGTCCACCTGTGCCACCACCTGCAATACAGAGCAACTTACTCATACCGACACCTCTTGAAAGGATGCGCGTGTTTTCCGATTAGCTCGTTTGTTCACAGTTTTTGCGCCAAGGTGCCGCTGCACAGAAAAAATCAGCCCTGCCAACATACAACTGCCAATCAATGCGCTACCACCATAAGATATAAATGGCATAGGCATACCTTTGGTTGGGAAGATGCCCATGGCCGCGCCAAAATTGATGATGAATGCGGCAGCAAGCAATAATGTACAACCCAAAACCAATAAGCGTGTAAATGTCGTGCCTGCGCGTTTGGCAATGATAAAGCCGCGAATGATTAACACGCTAAACACCGCAATCAATGATAGAATACCGATAAGACCCAGCTCCTCACCAATCACGGCGGATATAAAATCTGTGAAGCTCTCTGGCAGGTAAAACAATTTTTGCACACCTTGCCCAAGCCCCGCACCCGTAACACCTCCCACACCAAAAGCAATTTGCGATTGCACAAGCTGATAACCCACACCAAACCTGTCTGCCCAAGGGTCGATAAATGAGGTAAGACGGGCTACCCGATATGGGGCTGCAAGCACAATCACAGTGACCACAGGAATCGCTGCAACAAACAAACCCATCAAATGACGAAGCGGCACGCCACCAACAAACCACAAACAAAAGCTCATGCCCATGAGCAGTGCCGCGTTACCAAAGTCGGGCTGCGCCAACAGCAAACCCACCATAAAAAATAACATCAACAACATGGGCATCAAACCATGCACAAACGATGGTAACCGCTCTTGAAAGTTGGCGAGGTAGTATGCCAGATACAACACAAAGAAGGGTTTAATCAGTTCAATGGGTTGAATGGTCATACCAAACAATGAGAGCCAACGGGTTGCGCCATTGATGTTGGAGCCAATGACCAAAACCACAATTAAAAATACAAAGCCTATCAAGAGTAGCGGTATTGCCATGGCTTGCCACCATGATGGATGCACATTGGACACCGCCCACATCACCAGTAGGCCTACAGGAATATAACAACACCAACGCAATAAAATATGCCACGGTGAGCCATAGCGCACATCAGCAACTTCCAAACTTGCTGACCCCACCATAATCACACTGAACAATAACAATGCCAAAATACTCATTAGCATCCATACATCCATAGGGTTGCGCGCATATTTAGTCATCTGCGCCTCCCAGCTTGCGAATGGCTTGGATGAAATCCGCGCCCCGTTCCGCATAATGTGGGTATTGGTCTTGGCTGGCAGCAGCAGGCGATAAAAGCACAGGGCAATCACCTCGTTCTTTGGCGTGAACGACTGCTTCCTTCATCGTTTTTGAAACTTTAAACGGCACGCCTGCTTGCGTTAACATCGCTTCATAAGCCTTGGTATCTTCACCAATCACACAGGCAAAGCGTACATGTGTTTTGGCAACATCTATCAAACCATCCAATGCCAAATCTTTACGCAACCCGCCACAAATCCACACCACTTCATCAAATGAGCGCAAAGCAGCTATGGCTGCGTCAGGGTTGGTGGCTTTAGAGTCATTGTACCAATCTCTTCCTGCAATCCGCCCAACAAACTCCAAACGATGCTCCAAGCCTTGAAAGCTCATCAATGCTTCCTCAATAACCGCTGCCGATACGCCAAAGTCCGCAGCCACCTGTGCTGCAACTGCTATGTTTTGCTGCTGATGCCGACCGCGCACCATCAATGAAGATACAGGTATCGTTTTACGCACATCACCGTGCTGCCAAAACACCTTATCCCCATCTTTTGTACACAACACACCTGCAACCGCATTTGTATCTTGCGCGGCAACTGTACCAAAGCGTTTGACTTGCACACCGCGTTGTATCAACGCGTCCACAAGCGCTTGCCACTCGTCATCAGCGGGCAATATAGCTGTATCACCTTTTACCATTTGACTGAATATACTAACCTTCGCCGCGCGATAAGCCTCCATAGACTCGTGCATATCTTCATGATCAGGCTGCACATTAAGCAATACAGCATAGTGTGGGTGTACATATTTCGCTCGCTCAAGCTGAAAACTGGATAACTCCAGAGCAACCCGCTTGGGTTTCCTGTCCGCCAACAAATCCAACATTGGCACTCCAATATTGCCTCCAGCATCGCAACCACCAGGCAATGTTTCCAAAAGCAAGACTATCATTTGTGTGACCGTAGTCTTGCCATTGGTGCCTGTAACAGCAATCAAATTTCCTGAATAATTCGCCAAAAACTCATCCAGATCACCATGCACATCCACGCCACACTTGCGTGCTTCAACCAATGCGGGGTGCCGCCAATCAACACCTGGGCTAACAATCACTTTATCAAACTGAAGAAATGTACCATCCATGGGCAATGGTCCTGTGTGCAATGGCACACCTTGCAGATCTTCGGGTAACTGCACGGTTGCTTCATCAAAACATTCGCATTGAATATGCGCGCGGCGCAAATGACGCAACACAGATAAACCTGTCTTGCCCATGCCAACCACGGCGACTTTAGGTGCGTGTGTATGACGCATCAGCGCAGCTTCAAGGTGGACAGCGCCACCAAGGCAAGAATAAGTGTAACAATCCAGAAACGGACAATAATTTTAGGCTCTGCCCATCCTTTTAATTCATAATGGTGATGAATCGGAGCCATGCGGAACACGCGTTTGCCTGTAAGCTTAAAGGATGCCACCTGTAACATTACTGACACTGCTTCAAGCACAAACAACCCACCAGCAATCGCCAACAACAACTGCTGATGTACAGCACATGCCACAAAGCCAAGTGCCCCACCCAACGCAAGCGCACCCACATCACCCATAAATACTTGAGCAGGGTATGTATTAAACCATAAAAAACCCAAACAGGAGCCAACAAGCGCGCCACAAAAAATCGCCAGCTCACCTGCCCCCGGAACATAGGGAATCAGCAAGTATTCGGAAAAGCCAACATGCCCCGCCACATACACCACCACACCCAATGCTGCCGCCACCATAAAAGTTGGCGCAACAGCCAAACCATCCAGACCATCGGTGAGATTTACGGCATTGGAAGTGCCTATCAATACAAATATCACAAACAAAATATACCCATACCCCATATCCCACTGATAATTAATAATGGGAATATCCACAACAGGCGCTGTCATATTCATCAGTGCAACAGCTGCAATCCCCGCAAAAAGAAGCTGCAATACAAGCTTCCAGCGCCCAGCTAAACCTTTTGAGTTTTGATATTTGATTTTAAGGTAGTCATCTAACCAGCCAATCAAGCCATAACCAAGCGTTACCATCAGTGCCAACCAAATAAACATATTGCTTAAATCTGCCCAAAGCAGCGTGGTTAAAGTTAGGGTCGATAAAATAAGCAGCCCACCCATGGTTGGTGTTCCTTTCTTGGAAAAGTGACTTTCAGGACCATCCAGACGAATGGGTTGACCTTTACCTTGACTTGTTTGTAGCCAACGAATGAACAAAGGCCCAAACAACCAACTTAGCACCAATGCTGTAATCAAAGCATACGCCGCCCGAAAAGTGATATACTGAAAAATATTCAGAAACGAATACTGATCTGCCAGTGGATACAATACATTATACAGCATGCTGACCTCGTTGCTTCAAAACTTCGGCAGCACGATATAATCCTGTACCATGTGACGCCTTGAGTAATACTGTGCTGCCCCGGCGAGGAAACTGCTCTGCCTGAAGCCACAGCAATAATGCTTCAACATCATGAAATGCGCGTATATTCTTTTCGGGATATTTGGCTTGCACACCTTGGCTTAATCGCCCAACTGTGATGACTTCATCAATATCATGCAGGTTAAGCGCATGATGCAAGGCTTGCGCATCATCACCCAACTCCAGCATATCACCAATCATGGCAATGCGATAACCCTCCAATGCCGCCAAGGTATCCAGTGCTGCCTGCATGGATGTTGGGTTGGCATTATAAGCATCATCAATCAAGGTAAATGCTGGCAATGGTATCACGCTCATGCGCCCCTCTACAGGCTGCCATGATTGCAAGATGCTGGCAATCTCATGCAACGAAAATGTTTGACCCAGGTCTTTCAACAAGCCAAAGGTAACAGTTGCAGTAAGCGCCATATCCTCTGCCCAATGTTTGGCTGGCAAGCATAACTCAAGGTTTGCCGTCTCCTCTTGGTATGCCAGCGTCAAACATCGACCCTTCAAATACCAGGCTACTGCATCTTTATCATCCATGCTGCGTACCATCTGTGCTGGTGTAAAACCAATAGCTTCAAATTGACCTGCAACACCAGCGCCCAACATACCCCAGCCACAGTGTGTCAAGTGTGTGAGCAATTGTGACTTTTCGCGTACCACACCTTCAAAGCCACCCAAACCTTCCGCATGGGCCTGACTTAAACCTGTGATAATCGCTATATCGGGTTGCACAATTTCAGACAAGCGCAGCATCTCACCAGGCTCACTGATACCGCATTCAATCAAGGCAACATCTGCACTCATCTTGGTTGCCAATAATGTTTGTGGCACACCAATTAGATTGTTCAAGTTTTGTATTGTAGCAGCGACTTCCAGACCCAAGCCACGCAACACATGCTCAAGCATGGAGCGTACTGTTGTTTTCCCGTATGAACCTGTAATGGCAACAACTTTGGTGTGGCTTAAACGGCTACGATAAAAGCTGGCAATATCACCCAAAGACCGCAATGTGTCTTGCACCCTCAGTTGCGGTGTTGGCAAGCTTTGCCATGCTTTTACGCCTTGTTGATCCCCTATCAATGCTGCCGCCCTATCTACCACTTGATGCGCATAGGCATGACCATCAAAATAAGGACCTCGCAAAGCAAGAAAGGCATGACCTGTCGTAAACTGGCGGGTATCTGTGCCAATACCCTCAATCACTTCCGGCAAACCATCGTTAATCCACTCACCCTGGGATGCCAACATTAACTCCTGACCAGTTAAACGCATGCTTGCGCCTCCCGTATTGCCAAAGCCTTGCATACTTCCTCCTGATCACTCCAAGGTATACGCTGACCTTGAACCTCCATGTAAGGCTCATGCCCCTTACCTGCTATCACCAACACATCTTGCGGCAGCAATGCGGCTACAGCTTGATGAATGGCTTGCGATCTATCTTCAACCACATGTATTTTCTCAGGGCGCTTCATCCCTGCCAGCACATCGGCCACAATATCCTTTTGTTGCTCATCCCTCGGGTTATCCGATGTTAGCCAACACTCATCTGCAAGCTTCTCTGCCACTGCGCCCATTTCTGGGCGTTTACTTTTGTCACGGTTGCCTCCGCAGCCAAACACCAGCAGCAATTTATCCTGAGTAAGCTTTCGTGCACTTAACAAACATCGCTGCAAGCCTTCAGCGGTGTGCGCGTAATCAATATAAACCTGATCAGACACTGGCTCCAGGCGGCCTCGTGGCGTAGACATATGCCCAGCAAGGCAGGCAAACCTATCCAGAGGTACCCCAAAACTTGCTTGCATCACCAATGCAACAGCTGCCAAGTTTTCAGCATGGAAGTCTGCGCGTGGCACATGCTGTAGCCCAATGGTTTGCATCTTATCTCGCAGTTGCACACCAACATCCGTAACCGACCATTGCAGCCCCACACCACCTCTTGTGCCATACCACAACACATCATCCTGTATTGCACTTAAAGACTGGGTGATATCTGCATAATCGGCATTGGCAACAACAACGCCACCCGCTTGTGCCACTGATTGTATAAAACCATGCTTCATACTCAGATAATTTTCATAACTGCCATGATCTTCCAAATGATCATGGCCTATCGTTGTCCATACTGCCGCGACAAATGGCAAGCCTGCGATACGCGCTTGTGCAATACCATGAGATGAAACTTCAAACACCAACGCACGCACACCGTGTTGCTCTGCCAATGCCAACAAGCCATGGTTGCGCAACAGGGATGGTGTGGTATTGCCCAAATCAATGGTATTTTCCTTATTGCGCATCCAGCCTAGTGTGCCTACCGACCATGCTGCTGCCAAATGCTTCTCAAGCACTTCTCGCAACATCCATGCTGTGCTTGTTTTACCATCTGTGCCTGTAATACCCACACATTGAACGCTGGTTTGCTCCGTCTCAAACCAGCGGCGCAACATCAAGCCAGCCGCATCCATATCAGGTAAACACGCGCTCGGCACACCCAGCTTGTCATGCAACTCACCCACTACAATCACCGCATTTGCGCCTTGATCAATAGCACTCTGAATCATACGCTCCTTGTTCACAACACGCGGCAAACAAAGAAAAGCATCCCCAAATCGAAGCTTTCGTGTGTCATCACAAAGGTGGTAAATCATGGTGTCCTGTGAGTACACGCCTAAGCCCAGCATCAAATCAGAGAGGGGTTTGGCTTGTACCTGAATATCCCATTCACTCACTGAGCCAAACCTCCAAAGTATCACCCGCCTGCAAGCCTTGCAGGTGTATAGGCTCAGTACGGCTAACCCAACCATGGCCATACACTTGCAGCTTAAGCCCTGATGTTAACGCAAAGCGGCGTACTTCACGCAAAGACAAGCCATACAATGAATGCATTGTGGAAGCATTTGGAGAGCTCACGCTTACTTGCTGCATTTGCCAATCGCTTGCTTCAACCAAGGTGTCACTGGGCGCAACCCCCAGCATGGGCAAGGTTGTGGCGGCAATTTGTTTGAAGATGGGTGCGGCAACTGTACCACCATAGATACTTGTTTGTGGCTCATCTACCACCACGACAATCACCAGTTCCGGGTTTTCTACAGGCACAATACCTGCAAACACTGCTGTAAATTTATCTTTGGAGTAGCCACCATGTTTGTCTGGTTTTTGCGCTGTTCCTGTTTTGCCCGCAACACGATAACCTTGCGGCACAGCACGCATACCAGTTCCTCCTTCCTTGGTCGCATCTGCCAACATGGATAAAACATCATTGGCTACCTGCTCTGAGAGCACCCTGTGCCCCGGCTTGGCAACCTCTTCTTTCACCAATTGTGGCGGATAATATATGCCACCGTTGGCAAATACTGAAAATGCGGCCGCAAGCTGAATTGGGGTCACCGCAATACCTTGACCAAAAGCTATATTTGCTGTTTCCACAGGTCCCCAAGCTTCCATACTGGGCAACAAACCAGGCGACTCACCACCTAGACCAATACCTGTTTTACGATGAAAACCAACATCTTTTAATATACCATATAAATCTTCCTTACCCACATCGAGTGCCAGCTTGGCAGATCCGATATTGCTGGATACAACCAGAAGTTTTCTTACATCAATCCAGCCTTCAGGGTGATCGTCCTTAATGGTTTTGTCTGCGACTACAAACTTCCCGTTCTCACAATAAATCAAGGAGTCTTTTGTCCAGCGTCCTGTTGAAAGGGCTGCAGCAACCGTAAATGGCTTCATCACTGAGCCTGGCTCAAACACATCTGTAACCACACGGTTACGCCAGTCTTGCGGGCGATATTTGGCAAATGCGTTGGGGTTAAAACCTGGCCAACTTGTCATTGCTAAAACTTCACCCGTATGTGGATTCATCACCACAACAGAGCCACCCTTAGCTCCCGCTTTCTTAATACCATTGGCAAGCGCTGCATAAGCAATACTTTGTACACCAACATCAAGGTTAAGCATCAAATCTTGACCTGGCTTGGGCTGCTTGATCCAGGCACTGCCTGGTAGCTGGACACCGTTAGCGGCTTTGATCAATTGCAATTTTCCTGCTTCTCCACCAAGCCTGTGATTAAACGCAAGCTCCAACCCTTCCAAGCCTTGGTGGTCAACCCCAACGAAACCAAGCAAATGACCTGTTTCTGGACCATAAGGATGGTATCTGCGCCAATCATTTTCTATCCGTACCCCAGCAAGGTTCAAGGCTTGCACTTGTTGCGCAACCCTTGGTGTAACCTGCCGTGCCAACCAGATAAAACCTTGTCGCTTTCCTATGCGTTTTTTTAATGTTGCCAAGGGTATTTCTAATGCTTGTGCCAAAGCGGGCAATTCGCTCTCTTGCATGTCTGCGCCAATACCTGCAATCGACGGCACTTCAACGCTTTCAGACAGCACTCGCCGACTGCGATCAAGAATCTTTCCTCGCGGTGCTGCCACTTCAAACTGACGAATCCGCTGCTTGTCCGCATCTGCGGAAAGCTTTTCGCTCTGCATCACTTGCAAATCAACAGCACGCACCACCATCAGAAAAAGCCCAAACAATACCAAGCCTGCCACGGCTTCCAGACGACGCATTTCTGCAATTTGCTCGCGACTCATCATGGTTTGACTACCTGCATGGCTGTGGGCGCTGCCATACCCATCTCCCTAGCCAAACGGCGCAAGGTATCGGGGCGCGTCATACTAGCTACCTCAAGCTTAAGTGTTTGCACATCCTGTACCAACGATGCTTTTTCCTTTTTAAGTGTGGCAACCTGCTGCTCTGTATCTACCCGCAAATAAGACAACCACACCTTGGCGCCAGCCAACAAGCCAATATGTACGACAAAAACAAAGATAACCATGCGACTGATCATGTTTCACCCAGCTTTTCAGCCACGCGCAGCATGGCCGAACGACTGCGTGGATTTTGCCCTATTTCTTCTGCACTGGCACGAATAGGCTTCTTTTGCACCCACTTCATAGTGGGCTTAAAACCACAGACACACAAGGGAAATGTTCTCGGACAAGTGCAGCCATGCACTTGCTTTTCAATCAAATCTCGAATTCTTCGATCTTCCCCCGAATGGAACGATATAATTGCCAGCCGACCACCTGCCTTAAGCAGCTTCATGGATGCGCAAACGGCGCAGTCAATTTGAGACATTTCATCATTCACCCAAATGCGCAAAGCTTGAAATGTGCGTGTGGCAGGATGCGCCCCCCGATAACGCATTTTTTTGGGTGTCGCGTGAAAGCAGACATGCTCAAGATCTTTAGTGGTTTTCATTTGACCATCGCGCAAAGCTTGCAAAACACCCCTCGCGATACGCCCTGCAAACTTCTCACCACCGTATTCACGAATGATACGACTTAACTCGGATTCAGATACTTTCGCAAGCTTGTCAACAAGAGGTTCACCTGATGTATTGTCCATGCGCATATCCAAAGGCCCATCTTGCATGAACGAAAACCCTCGCTCAGCTTGATCAAGTTGCGGAGACGACACACCCAAATCAAAACCAATGCCTGAAACACTGCTCCACCCTTGATGCTCAACCGCTTGCGTTATACCTGCAAAATCTGTGTGCGCAATTGTAAAACGCTTATCTTCTGACATTAACGCCCGACCTGCCTCAATAGCTTGTGGATCACGATCCAAACCCAACACTTTAGCGTGCCTAGAAAGCTGCTTAAGTAATAAACGGGTATGCCCGCCTCGACCAAAGGTTGCATCAACATAGTATCCTTCAGGGTCGGTGCACAACGCTTCAATGTAGGGGGCAGCCAATACAGGAAGATGCGCCCGAGCATTCATCAGAAATCCAGATCCTGGTTTTGCAGCAGTGAAAGCGCAGAAGCAAGTTGCTGATCCCATGCTACAGCATCCCAGATTTCAAAAGTATCCACCGTGCCCGCAAATACAGCCGCCTTACTAATACCCGCATAGGAGCGCAGGTTTTGTGGAATCAATACTCGACCTTGCTTGTCTGGAGCATATTCCTGAGCTGAACTAATCACCGCCCGCTTAAACGCCTGAACCACTCGATCATTGCTTGGTCTTGCCCCTATTTTGGCAAGCAAACGCTGCCACTCTCGCTGTGGGTAAGCTCTAAGACATGTGGTTTGCGGGTCTCGCGCAATAACAATTGTGGGCTCACTGTATGATTTTTGCAGTATGTCACGGAAAGGCGCGGGGATATTAATCCGCCCTTTTTCATCCATATTATTGGTATATTCACCTGTAAACATGAAAGTCCGCGATCTCCTTCCTCAAAAGCTTTGCCTGCCAAGGGCAATAAACCCACTTTTACCCACTATGCGCCAATATCAACCACTTTAATAATCTTGTCAACCATCATTAACCTTTTTGACACACCTTACTCACCTATTGTGCGCTTCACCTTGACAAGCCCAATGCAGCGAACAGTTGTCAGCCCAGTAAAGAACATTTACATTGCGTCTATGAAAATATTAATTGTTGAAGATGAAGTACAAGTTGCCGAAGTTTTACAAAAAGGGCTCAAGGAAGAAGGTCATGCTGTTGATTTGTCTCATGATGGTGAAGACGGTGGCTTTCTTGCCGAAGTCAATGACTACGATCTAATTATTCTTGATTTAATGCTGCCTAAGAAAAATGGCATCCAAGTGTGCCGTGAGATTCGTGAGCGCGGTGTCAATACACCTGTTTTAATGTTGACAGCCAGAGATAGTGTGGAGGATAAAGTGCGCGGACTGGATGCTGGTGCTGACGACTACATGGCAAAGCCTTTCTCATTCCAAGAGTTGTTGGCTCGTGTTCGCGCCTTGCTCCGTCGCACATCAGACAGTAAAACCCCCGTTCTAAGTATGGCGGATTTAGAACTTGACCCTATGAGCCGCCAGGTCACCCGAGGTGGTAAAAATATTCGTTTAACCACCAAAGAATATGCGCTTTTGGAGTATCTGATGCGCAACCCATACAAGGTATTATCACGAACTTTAATTGGTGAGCATGTCTGGGACATGAACTTTGATCCTGAAAGTAATGTCATTGATGTATATGTTAGCCACTTGCGGGCAAAAGTAGATAAAGGTTTTGATATTCAACTGATTCATACATTGCGAGGGCAAGGGTATATTTTAAGCGATAAATACCAGGAGAACGCCTAAACCAAACTGATTGTGAAGAAAATATTCCAATCCATCTACAACAGTCTATTCCGCACTTTCCGCGGCAGACTCGCCATAAGCTATATTTTTGTGGAATTTATCATTCTGCTCTTTGCAGCAGCATTGATTTACTGGTTTTTATCCATTCAGATTTATCAAGAAGTTGATGACGCCTTATTTCGTGACGCGCATATTCTAGTTGAAAACCTGGAGCAATCCCCGCAGCAAGAATGGGGGTTTTATTTGCGTGATTTTTCTATGTACTACCGTGGTGTAGTGCAGCTTGTTGACCCTCAAGGTATCATTTTGTTCAGCGTTGGCGAAGCTCTGGTTGGCCATGACAAACAAGATGTTGCCCATGCCATCAAAGAGGCGCTCAATGGTCATGCAACTGTGTTTGTGTCAACACGGGGTCTGTTGCGCAAAAACAACTTGCGCGTTGCCGTCATGCCTGTTTGGGTTCAAGGGAAAATTATTGCTGTTGCCATCTTGGCTCGTACCACGGAAGACATTCAACGCTTCTTCAAGCTTTTATATGTTGTAGGTGGTGCGCTCGGATTACTGTCCATGTTAATTTCAGGCTTGGTGGGCTATCGCATGGCTCGTCGCTCTCTTCGCCCAATCAACGATATTACCGATGCGGCACAGGCCGTTGCCAATGGTGACTTGAGCCGGCGCCTAAAAACTTCCGTTCATGACGAGGAAATTGAAACACTTGTTGCCTCTTTGAATAAAATGTTTGAATGTCTGGAAGCCAATTTTACCAGCCAGAAACGCTTTGTTTCCGACACATCCCATGAACTGAGACATCCCATTACCATTCTCAAAGGCGAAATTGAAGTCGCCTTGTTACAAGAGCGAACCCCAGAAGAATATAAGGCTTTATTAAAGCAACTGTTTACCATCAGTGATCGCATGCAAAACATTGTTAATGACATGCTCACACTAGCACAAGCTGATGCGGGCACATTGGAAATCCCTCAAGAGCCTGTTGACTTATCACTACTGCTTCAAGAAGTTGGACAAGATCACTTAATGCTATTCTCCAAACGAAAAATCAACCTGGAACTGGATATTCAGGAAGGCTTGGAAGTGGTGGGTGATCAACGCCGCTTGGAACGCGTATTTTACAACCTGCTCAACAATGCGTTTCGGTATGCGCCTGAAGACTCAACGGTGACCATTTCTGCTATCGCCGATGGAGAGTTTGCGAGAGTCCGTGTTATGGATGAGGGTATTGGTGTTGACAAAAAAGATGCGCCACACTTGTTTGAACGATTCTACCGTGCTGACGACGCACGCACCAACCAGCAAGGTGAAGGCGCTGGACTAGGTTTAGCTATTTGTAAACATATTGTGCGCGCCCATCATGGCAGTATTCAAGTCATTATGGACAACAGGCAGGGCGCAACCTTTGAAGTAAAACTGCCTTTATCGGCAGTCAACCCTGACTATGCCAAACGCCTTCGAGGCATCTTGAACAACACTAAAGGTGCAGACTGATATTCGTAAGCGGCGCGAAGTGTGTACTATCGATTGGCGCGCAATCCATCAGCTCTGATGCAGGCACATAAATATGACCGTATTTATATAAATCATCATCCACCACTTTACCATCTACCATCAATATATCCAAATCCAGAGTGCGTGGCTTCCATGAACCTTCTGAGCGGTCACGCCCATGTTTATCTTCCAAAGCTTTGAGCCACACCAACAATTCGGCCTGAACCAAATCATGCTCAAACAAACAACAGGCATTCAAAAAGTCATCCCCATCCATACCCACCGCCGCTGATTGATAGACGGATGAGAATTGAACCGTTGGAAACTTCTTTCTTAAAGCCTGAGCCGCACCTTTCAAATGGTGTTCAGGGTTGATATTGGATCCCAGACCCAACAACACTTGAGTCATGATGGTTTGTCACCCCGCTCAATCACAACAGCGACATTTTCCGAGCCTCGTACCGCACCAGGCTTGGATAACTTCAAACGCAACCAAGATACATGAAACTCATCACGAACAATGGCAGCACAATGCTCTGCCAAAGCTTCAATCAAACCAAACTCTGATGCTTCTACAAAGCCTATCAGCCTTTTTGATACA
>Ga0256839_1001560_pt1 | contig 27615 bp, 28 predicted proteins | sample 354166metaG_FD_185968 | JGI IMG/M metagenome (GOLD analysis project Ga0256839, IMG submission 185968) | Hydrothermal vent microbial communities from Mid Atlantic Ridge, Atlantic Ocean - 354-166 | ecosystem: Environmental > Aquatic > Marine > Hydrothermal vents | place: Atlantic Ocean: Mid... | reverse complement strand
GATTTTCAAGCTGGAGCAGATCAAGGCGTTGAATCTGGAGGGTATCGCCCCGGAAGATGCATGGTTCTTTCTCAGCCGCGAGGTGCATCGCCGCCCGAATGTCCTGGAACTGCACGTCGGACGGATTCGCGCCGCCGCCGCCCTGGAGCCGGAGGCCGCTTACGCAGCCCTGCTCGATTTGATGACGGTTCTGCAGGACCGCGGGCGGGCGTTGCGTTGGCGCTTGTTCCACCAGGTACGCGATCGGCTGAAGGAGGATCGTGCCGGTGAGTTATACCGTTATCTCAAGGAGGAGATCCCTTTGTCCCGCTTGCCTTTTTCACCCCGGGCCATGCTGCACCCGGGTATCGTGGAAGAGAACGAGGCGGATGCATCTGCTTCCGGAGGCGAGGATTCGTGAAGCGGGCCAAGATCGCCGTTCTCGGAGCGCCGCCGCGTTTTCACAGCCTGCTGGAGCGCTTTCTGACCAAAGTGTGCCGGGTTCGGGTGGTGGGGGCGGAACAGGCGGAAGTTTGCATCATCGACCTGGACGGTTACGGGGCCGGCGAGCTGCTCGCCGCCGAACGGCGGCGTCGGCCGCGACGGCCGCTGATCCTGCTGTCGCTGCAGGCGGTCGATGAGAACGACGCGGTCTGTCTGAAAAAGCCGCTGCAGTCCCGGGACTTGGCCCAAGCCTTGGAACGGATTCTGGAACGACGGGAACGACCGGCGCCGCAGCGCCTCGGAGTCGACGGCCGACCTCCGGAATCCCGACCTGTTTCCAGGCGTGCCGATACGAAGGCGGACGAGGTGGCGTTCTACGACCCGAAGGATTATCTCCAGGAATTGTTGGCGACCGCCTATCGTCAGGCCCTGACGACCGAGATGATTCTGCGGATCGATCTCGGCTGGAAACCGATCGTGATCTACCCTCGCCAGCGTCTGGTATGGGTAAACGCCGACGAACGCAAACTCCGATCCTTTTGCCGCTTGCCCCTGCGGCACATAGTCCGTCTGACGGAGGAGGACGGACTGCAGACGGTCATCCAGCCGGACCCGGAGGCCGGTCTAAGGGAACCACCGCCCTCGTGCCAAAGGATGGACGCCCTGCTCTGGAAAGTAGCATGGTGGAACTCCGCCGGCCGCCTGCCCAAGTTCATCGCGCCGGATCGGCCGGTGCAGCTGAAACGCTGGCCCAATCTGACCCGCTACTGGCACCCGCCCCAGGCACTGCCGATCGCCGCGCTGCTGTATCGGAGGCCGATGACGCCGTTGGTGACAGCCCGAGTACTGCGGTTGCCGGTTACGGATGTCAGCGGTTTCGTCAGTGCCGCTTCGGCCCTGCGGTTGCTGTGTTTTCCCGAAGAGTGCGCCGTTGGGCCGGATCCGGTGACCGAGTCACCGGCGGTTTCGGAACGGCAGGGGCTGTTTCAGCGGATCATGAGACGATTGCGTGGGGGATAGGAAAACGCCGATGACCTACCGAAAACTCATCTTCACCGGACCCGTGGGGGCGGGCAAGACCACCGCCATCGCCAGTATCAGCGACCAGCCGCCGGTTCGAACCGACGCGGCGGCCAGCGACCTGACCGCCCTGCGCAAATCCGCCACCACCGTCGCGCTGGATTACGGCGTGTTGCATCTGCCGGACGGCGGCAAGCTGCATCTGTACGGCACGCCGGGACAGGAACGGTTCGATTTCATGTGGGACATTCTGACCGAGGGCGGCATCGGTCTGATCCTGTTGATCGACAACGACCGTGCCGATCCGCTCCACGATTTACGCCGTTTCCTGCATCGCTTTCAAAGCTTCATCGCGGCCACCGGTCTGGCGCTGGGTGTCACCTGCATGGATCTGAGGGCGCATCCCTCCCTGGAATCCTATCACCTGGAGCTGGTGCAGCTCGGTTTCCGGGCGCCGGTGCTGGAGGTCGACGCCCGTCGCCGCACCGATGTATCGTTGCTGATTCAGGCATTGCTGCTGCATCTGGATCCCGGTCTGTCTGTCGAGGGAGGAAAAGTATGAATCCGTCGTTTCCTGAGAACCGCTACTGGCTGCCCACCCCGGAGGGTGCCTACTACGCGGTGTCCTCGGTCGAGGACACCCAGGCGAGGCGCTTTCTGCGCCGCCTGTTGGGCCTGACCGACACCCCGAGGCTGACGGAAGATGACTGGGAGGAGTGGATGGGAGGGGACCGGCAGGCGTTTTCCGATCTCCTGAACCGGTTGCGGAGCCGGAATTGGCTGCAGGAACTGGCGGCGCCGCGGGCGGTCACGGACCGTCCCCTGGAAGAGGTTCTCCCGGACCTGCTGGCCGGCTTGAGCGACGGCGGCGGCACCCTGTTGGCCGACCCTCAGGGGTTCTACATCGCCGCCAACGGTTTCCCGCACCAGACGGCCGAGGAGCTGGCGGCCCTGAGCGCGGACCTGCTGTCCCTCCATCAACGCCATCGCTCCCTGTTGGCCGACCGACTCGGGCTGGAAACCCAGGCCTGGGGAATGATCGACGCGGGAGGCCACAGTCGCCTGGGGATCTGGCCGCTTCATATCGGCCGCCACTGTTTCGCCCTGGTCATGACCGGCATTCCCCATTTCAATCATCCGGATTTCGTCGATCTGGTCTGGATTTTGATGAACCGCTATGCCCCGTCTTCCATCCCGTTGTAATCGTCGTTTATCGGAGGTCCACGAATGCGCGAGGAAATCTTGACATCGATCTTGACCGAGCTGAACGGGACGTCTGCCGACATCGAGGCGTCCGGCGTGATTTCCACCGACGGCCTGATGATGGCGGCCGTCCTTCCCCAGGGCATGGACGAGGACCGGGTGGGGGCGATGAGCGCCGCCATGCTGTCTTTGGGGGACCGCACCGCCCAGGAACTGGCCCGGGGCGAGCTGGAGCAGGTGTTGATCAAGGGGGACAAGGGCTATGTGCTCATGACCCATGCCGGCAGGGAAGCGGTGCTGACCGTGTTGGCCAAGCCCCAGGCCAAGCTGGGATTGATCTTCCTGGACGTCAGGCGTGCCGCGGAAAGCATCGCGGAGATGATTTGAGGAAGAATCCATGCTCAGTGACATGAATCCGGCGGATGTCACCGGCGACTATCGGGAGTACACCTTGGATCTGTTCGGGATAGGACCCCGCCGGGTCCTGGTGACGGACGAGGAGGTACCCTATCCCGACGGCTGCCTGATCGTCTCCCGTACCGACACCGAGGGGATCATCACCCACGTCAACCGCTCCTTCGTGGCCATGTCCGGCTACACCGAGGACGAACTGATCGGTGCCCCCCATTCCATCTTGCGCCATCCCGACATGCCCAGGGCAGCCTTCGCCGATCTGTGGCGGACGGTTCAACGGGGCGAGATCTGGCAGGGGTACGTCAAGAATCTGCGCAAGGACGGGGCCCATTACTGGGTCAAGGCCACCGTCATTCCCAACGTGCGCCGCGGTCGGATCGTGGGGTACACCTCGGTGCGGCGCAAGCCGGAACGGCGCAAAGTGGAGGAGTGCATCGCGCTTTACGCCCGGATGGTGGCCGAAGAACGGGAGGTGAAATGAGTTACGTCTTTACCGTCAGTCCTGATTTCAGCCCCGACCATTTGCCCGAATGGTTCGTCTTCAATACGTGGATGCAACGGGTTTCGGGACTCCGCTTTCATCTGGAACTGATGGACCATTTTTCCAACCTGCGTCGGGCCGTCGAGGCCGACCGCATCGACCTGATCTACGCCAATCCCCACGACGCCGCGACCTTGGTGCGCGAAAAGGGCTTCGTCGCCCTCGTCAAACCGGGGGATGGGGCTGACGAGGCGGTGATCGCCGTTTCCGCCGACAGTCCCTTTCACAGGGTCGAGGATCTCGAGCCCGGAAGCCGCATCGCCACCACGGAGGATCCCGACGTCCACCTGATGGGCATGATCCTGCTGGAACCCGCCGGCTTGAACCGGGAAAACGTGACGTTGCACCACTGTGACAGTTACGTCCTGGTGGCCAAGCACCTGTTTCGTGGGGAGAGCGATGCCGGTATCTTTCTCGCCAGGGCCTTCGACGAACTGAGCCGCCCGGTGCGGGAACGTCTCCGGACGCTGGTGCGCAGCGACATCCAAGTGATCCACCACTACCTCATGGCCGGTCCCAGACTCGCGGATCGGGTCGATGACCTGCGGGATAGGTTGACCGCCATGGGGGATGACGCCAAGACGGCGGAAATTCTGAAAGGGCTGGGCGTGTCCCGCTGGGAAGCGGTGGACGAGGAGGAAGTGGAATTCATGGTCGATCTCATGGACACCCTGAGTTACAGCCCGGCCTGAATTATACCGTTATCTATTTGAAAAAATCAGGCTCCATGAAACACCAACGCACCTGGGGGACGGCTCGTTTGAGCTGTCGCTCCAGGCGGTTGATGCTCTCGACCGCCTCCCCGAGGCTGATGTGGGCGGGGAGACGCAGTTTGGCGGCCACCATGACGTCGGGACCGAACTGCAGGGTGATCAGGTTCAGCAAGTCCTCGATGTGTTCGTCTTCCTCGATGACCTCCTGGATGGCCCGGATCAATTCCGGATCGGCGGAACGCCCCACGATGAGGGTGCGGATGTGGAGGGCGATGAACAGGGAGACCAGGATGAGGATTCCACCGATGGCGATGGAGCCAACGGCATCATAGAACGGATTGCCGGTCAGCATTGCCGTTCCCAAGCCGACCAGGGCGAGGGTCAAGCCGACCAGGGCGGCGCAATCCTCTCCCAGAATCACGACCAGTTCGGCGTTCCGGGTCGTCTTGAGCCATTGCCACAGGGAACGCCGGCCGCGCACCCGGGCGATTTCCTTCAGGCATCCCAGCAGACTCATCCCCTCGAGAATGATGGCAAAGACCAAAATGGCGATTCCGATCGAGGGTTGATGCAGCCCTTCGTGGCCAGCGAGTTTCTGCCAGCCCTCATAGATGGAGAAGACGCCCCCCATGGTGAACAGCAAGATGGCGACGATGAAGCTCCAAAAGTAGGTGAGTTTGCCGTACCCCAGGGGATGTTCGGCGTCGGGTGGACGTTGGGCCTGTACCAGGCCGAGATAGAGCAGAATCTGGTTGCCGCTGTCGGCGACGGAGTGGATGGTTTCGGCCAGCAGGCTTCCGGAACCGGTGAAGAAGGCGGCCCATCCCTTGGCGAGGGCGATGCCGAGGTTGGCCAGGAAAGCATACAGGATGGCTCTGTGGCTGTGTTGCGAATGATTCATGGTGGAACAATGAATTTTTCCGGATCGTTCGGGTCTATTGATAAGATTTAATTTTGCCTTGTGGCCACGAAATACCATAAAATCGGCCCATTCCCTAGCCGGCGCGCAGGGTGGCGGGATCGTCGCCGCTTCTGATGGACTTTAGTTGACAGGAACCACCTTCATTATGCAGGCAAGTGAAATCTACGTACAGAATCTGGAAAGGCATCTCGCGCAGGAAAACCCACTGTTGGTGGATGTGGCGAAGAATTTCCAGACCATCGACCGGGTCGCCAACGATCTGGGTCTGCTTCGGCCCGAGCAGTCGACCGCCCGTCAGATTCCCTGGTGGCCGCTGATTTCCATCCTGGGGCTGTTCTCCTCGGGGAAGTCCAGCTTCATCAACCACTTTCTGGGGCAGAAGGTGCAGCGCACCGGTGTTCAGGCCGTGGACGACAAGTTCACGGTGTTGTGCTACAGTCCGGATCCGGAGGTAAAGACCCTGCCCGGTCTGGCCCTGGATGTGGACCCTCGCTTTCCCTTCTACCAGATCAGCCGGGAAATCGACGAGGCGATGGAAGGGGAGGGTAAGCGCATCAACGCCTATCTGCAGCTGAAAACCTGCAACAGCGAAAATCTCAAGGGCAAGATCCTGATCGACTCGCCTGGTTTCGATGCCGACGCCCAGCGCAGCGCCACCCTGAAGATCACCAAGCACATCATCGACATCTCCGATCTGGTGCTGATCTTCTTCGACGCCCGGCGGCCGGAACCCATGGCCATGCGCGACACTCTCGAATACCTGGTCAAGACCTCGATCGATCGCTACGATTCGGAGAAGTTCATCTACGTTCTCAACCAGATCGACGTCACGGCGCGGGAGGACAGTCTGGCCGAGGTCGTCGCCGCCTGGAAGAGCGCGCTGGCCGAGCGGGGACTGAACGTCACCCATTTTTATACCATCTTCTCGCCGGAGGTGGAGATAAACTGCGACAACGAATACGTCAAGAAGCGCCTGGAAGCCCGCCGCGACCGCGATCTGGAGGAGATCCACCGGCGGATGAAACAGGTGGAGGTGAAGCGGGCCTACCGGGTCCTGAGCACCCTCGACACCACCGCCAAGGAATTGAAGGACCAGGCCATTCCGGAACTGGTGAGGGCTCTGACCGGCTGGCGCAACTGGACCCTGCGTCTCGACGCCCTGGTGTTGGCGGCCCTGGTCGGTGCCCTCGTGTTCGCCGGTCTCACCACCGGCTTTTGGTTGAATCCCATGGCCGACGCCATCGCCGCGGCGTCGGCCCTGGTGGTGTTGGGGCTGTTCCACTGGATCGTCTCCGGAATATTCAAACTGTACTACCGCCGCCGTCTGGCGCGGCGTCAGCGCCAGCTCGGGTTGCGCTTCAATCTGGTGCGGGCGTTCAACAAATGCGCCAACTGGCGTCTGTTCGCCACTGGCAGGATCCGGGGCTGGAGCGAGCGGGTGGAACGGGAGCTGGAACAGATCATCAATCGTGCCGATGTGCTGATCCAGCGCCTCAACGACCAGATGACCAATCCCTCCGGGGAGCCTGTCGAAGTTCGGCAGGAGGTGCCTAGGGAAGCGGTGGCGGAAGCGGCTTCCTGATCCGTCCGAGGCGACGAGGGCTGGTGACCTCCCGGTCACCAGCCCTTCATGTTTATGGGTGAAAAGGCGTGTCGAGGAGTTTGGGCACGGGTCGGTTCTGCAGCCGGACGTAGCGGGGCAGCCCACCCGCGTAGGGGGGATAGTCCTCTCCCTCGATCAGGGGCGACAGGTAACGCCGGCACGCCTCGGTGATACCGAAGCCGTCGTCGCCGATGAAGGTCTCCGGCATCTTCTTCTCCACGTTGGCGATCCGCTCCAGCGGCGCGTCGCCGACGCGCCAGCGATAGGGATCGTCCGAGATCCGTTCGATGGTGACCATCCGGGCGTTTTCCCCCGCCAGCGCCAGCTCGACCGCCGCCCGGCCCACGGCGTAGGCGTGTTCGGCATCGGTCCGGGAGGCGACGTGGCGGGCCGAGCGCTGCAGATAGTCAGCCACCGCCCAGTGGGTGCGAAAACCCAGTTCGTTGTAGATCATGCGGGCCACCACCGGCGCCACCCCGCCCAGTTGAGTGTGGCCGAAGGCGTCGGTATAGCCGGCGTCGGCCAAGAACTTGCCTTCCGGGTTTTTGACCCCCTCCGAGACCACCACCGAACAATGACCCTGCCGTTCGACCAGGGTTTTTACCTTGGCGAGGAATTTCCGCTGGTCGAAGGGGATTTCGGGAAACAGAATGACGATCGGCAGCGGCCGCTCGGGGTTCGAGGCCAGCGCGCCGGCCGAGGCGATCCACCCGGCATGGCGTCCCATGACTTCGAACACGAACACCTTGGTGGAGGTGGCGCTCATGGAGGCGACGTCCAGGCTGGCTTCCAGGGTGGACAGGGCGACGTATTTGGCGGCGGAGCCGAAGCCGGGACAACAGTCGGTGACGGGGAGATCGTTGTCCACGGTCTTGGGAATGTGGATGGCCTGGATCGGAAATCCCATCGTTCGGGACAATTGGGAGATCTTGTGGCAGGTGTCGGCGGAGTCGTTGCCGCCGTTGTAGAAGAAATAGCCGATGTCGTGGGCCCGGAAGACCTCGATCAGGCGTTGGTATTCGGCCCGGTTCTCTTCCAGGCCCTTCAGTTTGTAACGGCAGGAGCCGAAGGCCGCCCCGGGCGTGTGGCGCAGGGCGGCGATCGCCGCTTCGCTTTCCTGGGAAGTGTCGATCAGATCTTCGGTGAGGGCCCCGACGATGCCGTTGCGGCCGGCGTAGACCTTGCCGATCTTGTCGGGGTGCCGGCGGGCGGTCTCGATGACGCCGCAGGCGGAGGCGTTGATGACGGCGGTGACGCCGCCGGATTGGGCATAGAAGGCGTTTTTGACGTCCATGGCGATCTCCAGTCGAAGCGGGTTACAGGGGAGGGCGATCGTGCCAGTGGTCGCCCCGGAAGTATTCCAGGGGCTGGAAACGGTTCTTGTAGGCCATTTTGCCACATTGGGCGATCCAATAGCCCAGATAAAGCCAGCGCAGACCCATCCGCCGCGCCGCGGCGATCTCCCACAGGATGGCGTAGGTTCCCAGACCGCGTCCGCTCTGCTCCGGATCGAAGAAGGTATAGACCGCCGACAGGGCGTTCTCGAGTACGTCCACCACCGCCACCGCCAAGAGGGTGTCCCGATGGCGGAATTCGTAGAACCGGGTGTCGCACCAGTCGCAGAGGAGGAAGTTCGTGTAATCCCCAGGGGAAGAATCGGCCATGCCACCGTCGCCGTGGCGGGCCTCGAGATAGCGCCGATAGAGCGCGTAATGCTCCCGGCGGAATTCCGCCGGCCGGGCGGTGACGCTCAGGTCGCGGTTCTTGCGCCAGCAGCGCCGCTGGCTCCGGTTCGGCCGGAAGCGGCCCACCGGGACCCGCACCGGAATACAGGCCCGGCATCCGGGGCAATGGGGACGGTAGACCAGGCGGCCGCTACGCCGGAACCCTTTGGCGACCAGAGCACTGTAGCGCCCGAGGTCGATCCCGGTGTCGGCGGAGAGGAACAGCGATTGGGCACACTGATTCGGCAGATAGTCACAGGGGTGAGGACGGCTGAGATAGATTGCCGGTTGAACGTTCATCGCCAGGCATCCGGAGCGGCGGTTTCACGGCACCAGCGGTCGAGCAATTCGACGAAATGGCGGCGAGGGATTGCCTCGGCCCCGAAACGGGCCAGGTGGTCGGTGTAGACTTGGCAATCGATCAGGGCGTAGTTCCAACGTCTGAGGTTCTCCAGCAGGCGGACGAAGGCCACCTTGGAAGCATCGCTGCGGCGGTGGAACATGGATTCGCCGTAGAACACCCGGCCGATGGCGACACCATACAGTCCGCCCACCAGTTCCCCCTCATACCAAGTTTCCGCCGAATGGGCGTGGCCCAGACGGTGGAGGCGGACATAGGCTTCCCGCATCTCCGGGGTGATCCAGGTACCGCGTTCCTCTCCCCGGGGGGCGGCACAGGCGTCGATCACTTCCTCGAACGCCTGATCGACGGTGAAACGGAATTCGTCCCGGCGCAAGCGTTTGCGGAGGCTGCGGGAAACCTTCAGCTTTTCCGGGAACAGCACCAGCCTGGGATCCGGAGACCACCAGAGAATGGGCTCCCCAGGGTTGTACCAGGGAAAGATGCCTTGGCGGTAGGCCCGGAGCAGGCGGAACGGGGAGAGATCCCCGCCGACGGCGAGCAAGCCGTTGGGTTCGTCCAAGGCCTGTTCCACCGGAGGAAAGGGTTGGCGTACGTCCCGGCTGTCCAACAGGGTCAACATGACCCTTTCGACTCATTCTTCCAGAAATTTTTCCGCATCCAGGGCCGCCATGCACCCGGTGCCAGCGGAGGTGATGGCCTGACGGTAGACCGGATCCGCCACGTCGCCGGCGGCGAACACGCCCGGAACGCTGGTGGCGGTGGCGTTGCCCTGGTTGTCGCCGGTTCCCTTGATCTTGATGTAACCGTGGTCCAGTTCCAGCTGCCCTTCGAAGATCTTGGTGTTGGGGGTGTGGCCGATGGCGATGAAGACCCCCGAGACGGGAAGGACTTTGGTTTCCCCGGTTTGCACGTGTTTGATGCGGAGCCCGGTGACGCCCTTGTCGTCGCCCAGGATCTCATCGACCACATGGTTCCATTCGATCCGGATCTTCCCTTCTTCCACCCGTTTCATGAGGCGGTTGACCATGATCTTCTCCGCCCGCAGCTTGTCGCGGCGGTGGATCAGAGTGACCTGGGAACAGATGTTGGCCAGGTACAAAGCCTCCTCGACGGCGGTGTCACCGCCGCCGACCACGGCCACCGCCTGATCCTTGTAGAAAAAGCCGTCGCAGGTGGCACAGGCGGACACGCCGCGGCCCTTGTATTTTTCCTCCGAAGGCAGTCCCAGGTATTTCGCCGAGGAACCGGTGGCGATGATGAGGGCGTCGCAGGTGTAGCTGCCGTTGTCACCGATCAGGGTGAAGGGGCGCTTGGAGAGGTCGGCGGTGTGGATGTGATCGAAAACGATCTCGGTGTTGAAGTTTTCCGCATGACGGCGCATCCGTTCCATCAATTCCGGTCCCTGGACCCCTTCCGGTTCACCCGGCCAGTTCTCCACGTCCGTGGTGGTCATCAGTTGTCCTCCCTGCTCGATACCGGTGATCAACACCGGATTCAGGTTGGCGCGGGCGGCGTAGATGGCTGCGGTATAACCGGCGGGTCCCGAGCCGAGAATCAGAATACGGCAATGTTTGGCCTCGCTCATGCGAATGGTCCTCCTTGGGTCGAGTCGTCTAGGCTACAATAGTATGTCGTTCCGTCTCCGGCGGGTAAAGGCGATCTTGCCATTATCGCCTCGATCTACAACAATAAATCATTTAAGCCGTCCGTAAGTGCCTTGTCTCAAACGAAGAAAGCTCTGTTCGCCCCCGGCATGGACCGGTTCGCCCACGGCCTGCGGGAAATCGGGCTGCTGTGTCATCTGGCGGTGGCTCTTTATCTCTTGGTTTCCCTGGCGAGTTTCGATCTGGAGGATCCCGGTTGGCGTCATACCGGCACCGGACGCCCTCTGGCCAATGCCGGCGGTCCGGTGGGGGCTTGGCTGGCGGATTTCGGCCTGACCCTGTTGGGGATGATGGCCTTCTTGGTGCCCGGAATGATCGCTTGGCACGGCTGGTCGGTCTATCGCGGCAGCCGGCATCGGAACGATACGGGCATTCTGGTGGTGCGCTGGGCCGGTTTGCTGCTCACTGTGGTCAGCGGGGCGGGAATCGGCTATGTGCATTTTCCCCGAGCTCTCCTGGATCTGCCGGAGACCAGCGGCGGGATTCTGGGAGTGGTGACCGGGGAGTGGCTGTTGAATCATTTCGGGGTCCTGGGGGCGACCCTGGCGCTTCTGGTTCTGTTCCTGACCGGAGTGACCCTGTTGACCGGTCTGTCATGGCTCGACCTCATGGAGCGCATCGGGGCCTCTGTGCTTCGTGGTTGGGCGTTCTTCCGGCACCGGCTGCGGCGTGGGCGAGCTGCCGTCCCGCCGCAACCCGCCGATCGGGCCGGGCGGGTGGTCAGGCGGGAGCCCCGGATCGGAGCCGTCGAAGTGGAAACCGCACCTGCGGAGGAGAAGTCCGGTGTGCTGGCGCTGGTCGCCGAATCCCCGGCCAAATCGGAAGCGAAGGCGAAAAAAGCGAAAAAGGGAAATCCGGCCGGGACACAGCCGGTGATCGGCAAAAAGGCGACAACCCGCCGGGCCGACCCCCCGGCCGCTGCCGAGTCCACCCTGCCGCCTTTGGATCTGCTCGAGGAAGGCGACGGCCGGACGACCGGCTATTCCAAGGAGGAGCTGGCGCTCATGTCCCAGCAGCTGGAGGCCGTGCTGGCGGATTTCGGCGTGCAGGCCAAGGTGCGCGAGGTCCATCCCGGACCGGTGATCACCCGTTTCGAGATCCAGCCGGGCCCCGGGATCAAGGGCAGCCGCATCACCAATCTGGCGACCGATCTGGCCCGCTCCCTGTCGGTTCCCAGCGTCCGGGTGGTGGAGGTCATTCCGGGAAAGTCCTACGTGGGCCTGGAAATACCCAATTTCGAGCGGGAAACGGTCTATCTGCGGGAAATTCTGGCAAGCCGGGAGTATCAGAAGTCCAAGTCGCCGGTCACCCTGGTGCTGGGCAAGGACATCTCCGGGCGTCCGGTGGTCGCCGATCTGGCCAAGATGCCCCATCTGCTGGTGGCGGGAACCACCGGTTCCGGCAAGTCGGTGGCGATCAACGCTATGATCCTGAGCATGCTCTACAAGGCCACCCCGGAACGGGTGCGCCTGATCATGATCGACCCGAAGATGCTGGAATTGTCGGCCTACGAGGGCATTCCCCACCTGTTGAGCCCGGTGGTCACCGACATGAAGGAGGCCGCCTCGGCGCTGCGCTGGTGCGTCGCCGAAATGGAGCGCCGCTACCGCCTGATGTCGGCCCTGAAGGTGCGCAACCTGGAAGGGTTCAACCGCAAGGTCGGCGAGGCGAACGCCCGCGGCGAGCCCATCCGGGATCCGTTCTTCCGCCCCGGCGACATGGAGGAGGGTGGCAGCTGGCCGCTGCTCGAACCGCTTCCCGTCATCGTCGTCATCATCGACGAACTGGCCGACATGATGATGATCGTCGGCAAGAAGGTGGAGGAGCTGATCGCCCGCCTGGCCCAGAAGGCCAGGGCCGCCGGCATCCATCTGATCCTCGCCACCCAGAGGCCCTCGGTCGATGTCATCACCGGGCTGATCAAGGCCAACGTCCCGACTCGGATCGCGTTTCAGGTGTCTTCCAAGATCGATTCCCGCACCATCCTGGATCAGGCGGGTGCGGAAACCCTGCTCGGCTGCGGCGACATGCTCTTCCTGCCGCCGGGTAGCGGTTTCCCCGTTCGGGCGCACGGCGCCTTCGTCGATGACGAAGAGGTGCACCGGGTGGTCGGTTTCCTCAAGCAAATCGGCACGCCGGATTACATCGCCGACATCACCCGGTTCAAGGACGAGGAAGAAAGCCGGGGCGGCGAGGCGGACGACGATGGGGAAACCGACGAGCTGTTCGATGCGGCGGTCCGTTTCGTGACCGAAAGCCGCCGGGTGTCCACTTCCAGCATCCAGCGCAAATTCAAGATCGGCTACAACCGGGCGGCCCGCATCGTGGAGGCCATGGAGCGGGCGGGGATCGTCAGCCCGCCGGAGGGCAACGGCTCACGGACCGTGCTGGCGCCCCCGCCGGTGGAGGATTGAAAAATGGCGAAAAGATGGTTCTGGCTGATGGGGATCTGGCTGACGGGCGTCTGGGCCGCGGTCGCACCTGTCGACGAACTGGAGCGATTCTTGAATTCCGTCACCACCTTGTCGGCCGCATTCGAGCAGACCGTCCTCGACGAAGAGGGACGGGTGAGTCAGCGCAGCCGGGGACGTTTCTATCTCGAGCGCCCGGGCCGGTTCCGCTGGACCTACGAGACGCCGTTCCGCCAGGAAGTCGTCGCCGACGGTCGCCAGGTCTGGTTCTACGACCCCGATCTGGAGCAGGTCACGGTCCGCGACGTCGATGCCGCCCTGGGATCGGCCCCGGCATTGCTGCTGAGCGGCGAAATCCGGCTCGGCGAGCGTTTCCGGGTGGTGGATCAGGGTAGGGAAGGGGAGCGGGCCTGGATCGAACTGCGGCCCAAAAGCGATGAGGATGTGTTCCGGCGGGTGCGGGTGGAACTGGAGGACGGACGGCTGGTCCGGATGGAGTTGGCCGACAATTTCGGTCAGTTGACCCGGATCCGCTTCTTCGATATGGCTTTGAATCCGCCGCTCGACGATAAGTTGTTTCACTTTCGACCGCCGCCCGGCGTCGACGTGTTCAAGGGTTGATGTCTCAGCAGCGTTTCCGGGCGACTCGTCCCCTGGCCGATCGCCTCCGTCCCGTCGATCTTGACGGCATCGTTGGGCAGCGCCATTTGTTGGCACCGGGCAAACCCCTGTACGAGGCGATTCGGGGTGGTCATTTACATTCCATGATTTTGTGGGGGCCGCCGGGGACCGGCAAGACGACGCTGGCGCAGATCATCGCCCGTTCAGCCGATGCCGAATTTATACCGTTATCAGCTGTATTATCTAATATCACCAACATCAGAAAAGCCATCAACATCGCCCAGCAGAACCAAGCCCAAAACCGCAACACTATCCTGTTCGTTGACGAAGTACACCGTTTCAACAAGGCGCAACAGGACGCCTTCTTACCCCACATGGAAGCAGGAACCATTTTCCTCGTCGGCGCAACCACGGAAAATCCCTCGTTCGCCCTGAACAACGCCCTGTTGTCCCGGGCACGGGTCTACGTGTTGAAACCCCTCACGACCGAAGATCTAAACCGGGTCATCGACCAGGCATTGTCATCGCCCCACGGTCTGGGGGAATCGAAAGTGGAAGTTCCGGAAACCGTCCGAGCCTGGTTGATCGAGGCCGCAGACGGGGACGCCAGGAAACTGCTGAACCTGTTGGAGACGATGGCCGAGTTGGCGGCCGGCGCCGAGGGCAGGACTGTCATCAGCGAGTCCCTGGCACGGGAGGTATTGTCCGGGGGACAGGTGCGCCGTTTCGACCGCCAGGGAGATGCCTTCTACGATCAAATATCCGCCTTTCACAAATCGGTACGGGGCAGCGATCCGGACGCCGCTCTCTATTGGCTGTGCCGGATGCTCGACGGTGGTTGCGATCCTCTCTACATCGCCCGCCGCATCGTCCGTATCGCCAGCGAGGACATCGGCAACGCCGATCCCCGGGCCTTGCAGTTGGCGCTCAACGCCTGGGAAGCGCAGGAACGCCTAGGCAGTCCGGAAGGAGAACTGGCACTGGCCCAAGCGGCCGTCTATCTGGCCTGCGCCCCGAAGAGCAACGCGGTCTATCGGGCGTTTCAGGCCGCCCAGCGCGATGCGGCGGGCAGCGGCAGCCTGGAAGTTCCCGTACATCTGCGCAACGCCCCGACCCGACTGCTGAAGGAACTGGGTCACGGCCGGGGTTACCGCTACGCCCACGACGAGCCGGAGGGTTATGCAGCAGGGGAAAACTATTTCCCCGATTCGATGGAACCGAGACGCTATTATCGTCCGGTCGAGCGCGGTCTGGAACAGAAGATTGCCGCCAAGCTGGAACGGCTGCGCCAATTGGACGAGCAATGGCGGCGCAGGAACCGCGGCTAGCCCTTCTCCATCAGGCACAGAAAAAAACCGTCGAAGCGCCGATCCGGCAGGATGCGCACAGCGTGGCGCACCTGGGGATCGAATCGATCTCCCTGCCACCGGTCCAGGCCGTTCTGGATCCGGGCGCCGGCGGCGGGTAGTTCGATGGGGATGACGCGCAGGCGATCCTGGCGGCGCAACATGTGATCGACCACCGCCTCGTTTTCCTCCGGTGCGAAGGAGCAGGTGCAATACAACAGGCGACCACCGGGTTTGAGGGCAGCAGCTCCCGCCAACAACAAGCGTTTTTGCTTGCGGGCGCATTCCCGGATCTTAGGCAACCCCCAGTGGGCGAAGCTGTCCGGGTCCCCGACACGGAAGCGCGCTTCGGAGGAACAGGGGGCGTCGATCAGAACCCGGTCGAACCGGTCCGGCGTCTTCCGTCCTACGCCGCGTCCGTCCATGCGGTAGCAGCGGGCGACCGTGACGCCGAGGCGCTGCAGGTTGGCCCGAAGGCGAAAATAACGGTCCCTGACCGGTTCGACCGCTGCGATCCTGCCCCGGTCACCCATCAACATGGCCAAATGGGACGTCTTACCGCCGGGCGCGGCGCAAAGATCGAGGATTTCCTCGCCCGGACGGGGCGCGAGAATTTCCCCCGCAAGCAGGCTGGAAGGGTTCTGGATGTAAATCCTGCCTCGGGAGAAAAATACCGATTCCGTCAGGGCCCGTTTCTGTTCCGGCGGAAGTTCGAAGGCGTACCCGAACCAGGGGAGGGGAGAAAGGTGAAAGCCCGACTGTGTCAGGCCGTCCCGGGTATCCTCGACGTCTCCCCGCAGGGTGTTGATTCGCAAGGTCACAGCCTTGGGACAGTGGAACGAGGCCAGAACCGGGGACAGCATCGTCCCGGGAAGAATCTGTCCAAGCCGTTGAAGAAAAAGATCCGGTAAAGAAGCGTTCATCGGTGAGCGATTTTGTTACAATTGCCGTTATCGACGGGGGCGGATTGCGGTGATCACTCGGACTATGATGCAGGATTCGGACGCAGGGTTCACAATCGCGATGAACCGGGGATTCAAGGCTTGATCTGGATCGACTATGCCATCATCGCCGTCGTCGCCATCTCGGCGTTGCTAGGGCTTTTCCGAGGTTTGATCCAGGAAACCCTGTCTCTGCTCGGTTGGCTCGCCGCCCTCTGGGTCGGCATTCATTACCACCCGGCCATGGCCCTGCGCCTGCAGGACATTTTACCGCAGCCGGAACTGCGCACCGCCGCTGCTTTCGCCACCCTGTTCATCGTTACCTTGGTGGTCGGCAGAATTTTGGCTTATCTCATCGCCACCTTGATCGAGCATTCCCCCCTGGCTGTCTTCAATCGCCTGGGAGGTTTGTTGTTCGGCGCCTCCCGTGGCGTTCTGCTGCTGCTGGTCCTGATCCTGATCGCCCAGAGCCTGGATCTGGGTCGTGAGCCCTGGTGGCACGAATCCCGCTTGCTGCCCCGTCTGGAACCATGGGCGGCCAAACTGGGCCGGCTCGATCCCCAACGCTATCTGGTTCGGTTTCCCTAAAGCATTCGCAGGACGTAACTATGTGTGGCATCGTCGGTATCGTCGCCCATTCGCCAGTGAATCAGGAGCTCTACGAAGCGCTCACGGTACTGCAACACCGGGGCCAGGACGCCGCCGGCATCGTGACCTACGAGGGCGGCCGCTTCTACCTGCGCAAGGACAAGGGTCTGGTGCGGGACGTGTTCCAGGCCGAACACATGCAGCATCTGCGCGGTACCATGGGGATCGGTCACGTGCGCTACCCGACCGCCGGCGGGGGGAATTCCGCCGAAGCCCAGCCTTTCTACGTCAATTCCCCCTACGGTATCACCTTGGGTCACAACGGCAACCTGACCAACGCTGAGCAGTTGAAGCAGGAACTGTTTCTGCAGGACCAGCGCCACATCAACACCGATTCGGATTCGGAGATCCTGCTCAACGTATTCGCCCACGAACTGCAGCGCCTGGGAAAACTGCGCCTCGACGTCGACGACGTGTTCGACGCCGTCGCTGAGGTCCACCGCCGTTGCCGCGGCGCCTACGCCGTGGTGGCGATGATCACCGGCTTCGGGGTCTTGGGATTCCGGGACCCGTACGGTATCCGCCCGGCGGTCATCGGGCGCCGTGACTCCCCCCGGGGGCCGGAATACATCGTCGCCTCCGAAAGCGTCGCCCTGGACGTGCTGGGTTTCGAACGTCTGCGCGACATCGAGCCCGGCGAGGCGGTATTCATCGAAAAGGATGGCCGGCTCCACAGCCGTCAGTGTGCGGAACACGGTTTTCGCGCCCCTTGCATTTTCGAGTACGTCTATTTCGCCCGTCCGGATTCCGTCATCGACGGCATTTCGGTATACCAGGCCCGCCTGCGCATGGGGGAGAAACTGGCGGAGAAAATCCTCCGTACCGATCCGGCGCACGACATCGACGTGGTGATTCCCATTCCCGACACCAGCCGAACCGCCGCCCTCGAGCTGGCCAACCGCCTAGGGGTGAAGTACCGCGAAGGGTTCATCAAGAACCGCTACATCGGCCGCACCTTCATCATGCCGGGTCAGCAGTTGCGGCAGAAATCGGTGCGCCGCAAGCTCAATCCCATCGACGTGGAGTTCAAGGGCAAGAACGTCCTGCTGGTGGACGATTCCATCGTCCGGGGAACGACGTCGAGGCAGATCATCCAGATGGCCCGCGACGCCGGGGCCCGCAAGGTTTTCTTCGCCTCCGCTTCTCCGCCGGTGAGATATCCCTACGTGTACGGCATCGACATGCCCCAGGCCTCGGAACTGATCGCCCACGGACGCAGTGAACAGGAGGTACGGAAACTTCTGGGTGCCGACCGGCTGATCTATCAGAATCTGGACGATCTGGTGGAGGCGGTTCGCAGCGGCAACCCGGCCATTCGGTGTTTCGAGACCAGCTGTTTCAGCGGCCGGTACGTCACCGGGGACATCACCCCGGAATACCTGGAGCGCTGGAGTCGGTACCGCCGAGGCGCGGAAAAGCCCGAGTCCGTCACCGAGATCGAAGTGGAAAGTCACACCAATTTGGATTTGTACAATTCGGTTTGAATATGAGCCAGGAAGACAAAGTGGACTGGAAAGCGTTCGGTCTCCAGACCCAGAGCGTGCGGGCGGGGCAGAAACGCACTCCGGAAAACGAACACTCCGATCCCATCTTCGTCACCTCCAGCTACGTGTTCGCCAACGCCCGCCAGGCCCAGGCCCGTTTCGCCGGTGAGGAACCGGGGAACATCTATTCCCGCTTCACCAATCCCACAGTTCGCACCTTCGAGGAACGGCTGGCCCTCATGGAAGGAGGGGAGCGCTGCATCGCCACCGCCTCGGGGATGGCGGCGATCATGTCCCTGGCGATGGGATTGCTGAAGGCCGGTGATCACCTGGTCTGCTCCCGGGCGGTGTTCGGCAACACCGTTCTGCTGTTCAAGAACTTCTTCGCCAAATTCGGGGTCGATACCACGTTCGTCGATTTGACCGACCTGAACGCCTGGGAACGCGCCATCCGCCCCACCACCCGGCTGTTGTTCCTCGAAACCCCATCCAATCCGCTGACCGAGATCGTCGACATCACGGCCGTCGCCCAACTGGCCCGAACCCACGACTGTTTTCTGGTGGTGGACAACGTGTTCTGCACCCCCGCCTTGCAACGACCGCTGCAACTGGGGGCGGACATCGTGGTGCATTCGGCGACCAAATATCTCGACGGCCAGGGGCGCTGCGTCGGCGGTGCCATCGTCGGCAGCGAGGCGTTGCTGGACAAGGAGATCTATCCCTTCCTGCGAACCGGCGGGGCGGCCATGAGCCCCTTCAATGCCTGGGTGTTCCTCACCGGTCTGGAGACCTTGGCCATCCGTATGGAGGCCCACTGCAAGAACGCCCTCGAGCTGGCCCGGTGGCTGGAAAACCATCCCCAGGTCGAGCGGGTTTACTATCCCGGTCTGCCGTCTCACCCCCAGTACGATCTGGCACGGAGGCAGCAGAAAGGGGGCGGTGGCATCGTCAGCTTCGTGGTCAAAGGGGGGCGTCAGGCGGCCTGGAACGTCATCGATCGAACCCGGCTGCTTTCCATCACCGCCAATCTGGGGGACGTGAAGACCACCATCACCCATCCGGCCACTACCACCCACGGGCGCTTGTCTCCGGAAGAGCGGGCGGAAGCCGGTATCGACGATGGCCTTTTGCGTATCTCGGTGGGGTTGGAGGACATCGACGACATCGTCGCAGACCTGGCGCGAGGACTGGGAGAATGATCGACCAATTGGAACGACGAGGAGGCACGACGCCATGACCACGACCAAAGCCGTGATCCTTTCCGGTGGTTCCGGCACCCGTCTCTGGCCGCTGTCCCGCGAGGCCTATCCCAAACAGTTCCTCCATCTTGGCGGCGAGCACAGCCTGCTGCAGGAAACCCTGCTGCGGGTGCAGGCATTGACCGAGACGGCGTCGGACGTGCGGCTGGAACCGCCTCTGGTGGTCTGCAACGAGTCCCATCGCTTCCTGGTGGCCGAGCAGTTGCGGGAGCTGGCCATGACCCCGGATGTCATCGTATTGGAGCCGTTCGGGCGCAATACCGCGCCGGCGCTCACCTGCGCCGCCCTGTTGGCCTTGCGTCAGGAAAGCGACCCGGTGTTGACGGTCATGCCCTCCGATCACGTGATCCGCGACACCGACTCTTTCTGCACCACCCTGGCAGAGGCGGTTGAGCTCGCCGCCCAGGGCGCTCTGGTCACCTTCGGTATCGTGCCGACCCGGCCGGAGACCGGGTTCGGCTACATCCGGGTCGGGGTACCGCTTTCCGGCACGGCCCGAGTGCTCGAGGCTTTCGTGGAGAAACCCGATCTGGCGACCGCGCGCCGCTATCTGGAGTCGGGCGATTACCTCTGGAACAGCGGCATCTTCGTCATGCGCGCCGGGGTTTGGCTCGAGTCCATCGGCCGGTTCCGCCCCGACATCCTCGAGGCCTGCCGCGAGGCGGTGACCCGGGGACAGCGGGATGCCGACTTCTTCCGGTTGGATCGGCAGGCGTTCCAGGCCTGTCCCTCGGATTCCATCGATTATGCGGTGATGGAGAAGCTGTCCGGGAGCGAATCGAAGGCCGTGGTGCTGCCCCTGTCCGCCGGCTGGTCCGATCTCGGTTCCTGGCCGGCGCTGTGGGAGGTTCGGGAGAGCGATGCCGACGGCAACATCACCCACGGCGACGTCTTCCTGAAGTCGGTGAAAAATTCCCTGATCTACGCCAACGACCGCTTCGTGGCCGCCCTGGGGGTCGAGAACCTCATCGTGGCCGAGACGGCCGATGCCATCCTGGTGGCCTACCGGGACAGCGCCCAGCAGGTGCGGGCGGTGGCCGAGTACCTCAAATCCCAGGGGCGCTACGAATATCATCACCATCTCAAGATTCACCGTCCCTGGGGGACGATCGAGACCGTCAGCCGCGGGGACCGGTATCTGGTCAATCGCTTGACCGTCCGTCCCGGTGCCCACGTGGTGACCCAGCTGCACCATCACCGGGCGGAACACTGGATCGTGGTCCGGGGGACGGCCCGGATCACTCGGGGGGAGGAGGAAACTTTTTTTCTGACCGAGAATCAATCCACTTACATCCCGGTCGGTGTCAAACACCGTCTGGAAAACCCCGGCAAGATCCCCCTGGAACTGATCGAAGTCCAATCCGGAACCTACCTGGGGGAGGACGACATCGTCCGCTTCCCCGAATCCTGATTCTTCGTTCCGGACAACCTCCAAAATCCAAAGAAGCATACGACCATGGCTTTACACTGCGGTATCGTCGGCCTGCCCAATGTGGGCAAGTCCACTCTGTTCAACGCCTTGACACGCGCCGAGATCGCGGCCGAGAACTATCCTTTCTGCACCATCGATCCCAACGTCGGGGTGGTGCCGGTTCCCGACCCCCGTCTGGCGAAGTTAGCCCAGATCGTCCAACCGCAAAGGACCGTCCCCACTACCGTGGAATTCGTCGACATCGCCGGACTGGTGGCCGGTGCCTCCAAGGGGGAGGGACTGGGAAACCAGTTCCTCGGCCACATTCGGGAGACCGACGCCATCATCCACGTGGTACGCTGTTTTCAGGACGACGACGTCACCCATGTGGCCGGGTCGGTCGATCCGGTCCGGGACATCGAGATCATCAACACCGAACTGACCCTGGCGGACATGGAAACCGTGGACCGCTGTCTCCAGCGGGTTTCCCGGGTCGCCAAGTCCGGGAACAAGGAGGCGTTGGCGGAAAAGGCGCTATTGGAAAAACTCGCCGCCCAGCTGGATCAGGGCAGGCCGGTTCGTGCCCTGGCGCTTGCGGAAGAAGATCGGCGGCGCCTGCGGGCATTGCACCTGCTGACGGCAAAGCCCGTTCTGTATGTGGCCAACGTAGCGGAGGACGGTTTTCATGACAACCCGCTGCTGGCGCAGGTCATGGATTACGCGGCCGGGGAGGGGGCCCAAGTGGTACCGGTCTGTGCGGCCCTGGAAGCCGAAATCGCCCTTCTCGACGAGGAAGATCGGGAGTCCTTCCTGCAAGAGTTGGGCATGGACGAGGCCGGCCTCGACCGGGTGGTGCGGGCCGCTTACCGGCTGTTGAACCTGCAGACCTTCTTTACCGCCGGGGAAAAGGAGGTCCGGGCCTGGACGGTGCCGGTGGGTGCCACGGCACCCCAGGCGGCCGGGGTGATCCATAGCGATTTCGAAAAAGGCTTCATCCGGGCCGAAGTGATCGCCTACGAAGATTTCGTCCGCTATGGTGGGGAACAGGGCGCCAAAGAGGCTGGTAAATGGCGCTTGGAAGGAAAGGATTACGTGATGCAGGAAGGCGACGTGGTGCACTTCCGTTTCAACGTGTGACAAAAAAGCCCCGCATGTGCGGGGCTTGGTCCAGGATAACGAATCTGGAAAAGGAAAGGATTGGTCGATTCTTTATTTTTTCATTTCTTCCTGTCTGATTTCCTGCCACGCTTGGTAGGGCACCGAAGACGTTTCCCGTTTCTTGAACAGGATCACGCCTACGACCACGGCGGCGATCAGAATACCAATGATCAGCCAAAAATTGTCTTTTTCCTGGGTTTCGTCTGCCATTTCTCCTACCTCAACAGTTAGTTAGTTGTTATATCCCCGGCAATGCGGGGGGCCAGATCGGTTACAATCTAGGCACTGTCGATCGAATCGACGGAGTAATTGTAAGCAAACTTTTGCGGGCTTGTCTACAACCGATACCTTCCAAATCGCTCGAAATTTTCAGGGAGTTGACGTCATGGCTGAGATCGGGGTGCTGGGGCTTGGTGTCATGGGGCGCAATCTCAGCCTCAATTTGGCCGACCACGGTTATCGAACGGCGCTCTATAACCGTCATTACCACGTCACCGAGGCGTTTCTGCGCCAGTGCCGGGAACGGGAGCCGTCCTGGCGGCGGTTGCAGGGATTTCGGGAAATGGAGGACTTCGTCAACGCCATCGAGCGCCCGCGGCGCATCGTCTTGTTGGTGAAGGCGGGAGAGGCGACCGATCTCACCATCGAAAACCTGTTGCCTTTTCTCGATCCGGGCGACGTGGTGATCGACTGCGGCAACGCCCACTGGCTCGACACCATCCGCCGCGAGCGCGAGTTACGCCGGCGGGAAATCCTGTTCGTTGGTTCCGGGATCTCCGGTGGAGAAAGCGGGGCCCGCTTCGGACCTTCTTTGATGGCGGGCGGTTCCAGGGTGGCCTGGGAAAAGATCGAGCCCATCTGGCGGGACATCGCCGCCAAGGTCGACCCCCAAACCGGGGAGCCCATTGAAGGGGCCGCCCCCGGTCGCCCGGTCACCGGTGGCGAGCCCTGTGCTGCGCTGGTGGGGGAGAACGGGGCGGGTCACTATGTCAAGACGGTTCACAACGGCATCGAATACATTGACATGCAGCTGATCGCGGAAAGCTACTGGCTGCTGAAACACCTGGGAGGATTTTCCAATCCGGAACTGGCGGAAATCTATTCCCGCTGGAACCAAGGAGAATTGGCCAGTTATCTCGTCGCCATCACCGCCAGAATCCTGTCTCAGCCCGATCCCCGCGGCGCCGGTTATCTGGTCGACCAGATTCTCGACCGCGCCGGCCAGAAAGGAACCGGAAAGTGGGCCACCGACAGCGCCCTGGCATTGGGGGTACCCGCCAACGCGCTGGCCGAGGCGGTTTTCGCCCGTTACCTGTCGTCGATGAAGGATGCGCGCCTTCAGGCCAGCCGCTGTCTGGAATCGCTTGCCGTCAGGCCGGTCGATGATCCCCGGGACTGGAGCGAGCAGATGAGACAGGCGTTGTACAGCGCCAAAATCTGTGCCTATGCGCAGGGATTCCAACTGCTTCGGGCTGCCCAGGAGGAGTATGGCTGGCGTTTCGACTTTGCCACCATCGCCCGGATCTGGCGGGGCGGCTGCATCATTCGGGCCCGTTTTCTCAACACGATTACATCTGTCTACCAGCGCAATCCGGATTTGGCCAATCTGCTGTTGGCGGACGATTTCCGGGCCGCCTTGCATCGGGGCCATCCGGCGTGGCGTCGGACCGTCGCCACCGCAGTACTCAACGGTCTGGCGGTGCCGACGCTGGGTGCCGCTTTGGCATATTACGACGGTTACCGCAGCGAACGGTTGCCAGCCAACCTGATCCAGGCGCAGCGGGATTTCTTCGGCGCCCATACCTATGAACGTATCGACCAGCCCGGGAAGCGCTTCCACTTCGACTGGGCCGGCGGGCAACAGGAAACGGCGGTGGAGTGACCGATGCGCTGTATCGTCATCGGAGCCGGAATCAGCGGCCTGTTGTGTGCCCGGGAACTGATCGGTGCCGGATGCCGGATCACCCTGTTGGAGCAGGGGCGAGTCGGCCGCGAAGCCTCCTGGGCCGGGGGTGGCATCCTTTCCCCCCTGTATCCCTGGCGTCAGCCCGAGCCGATCCGGCGCCTGTCGGCCTGGAGTCAGCGGTATTATCCTCGGCTGGCCGAGGAAGTGCACCAGCGCACCGGTATCGATCCGGAATACCGCCGGTGTGGCATGTTATGGCTCGGGTTAGGGGACGTGGAAGACGCCGTCGCCTGGTGCCGGCGGCACAAGATCCCTTGCCAGCTGCCCTCGTCGGCGGAGATTCGTCGGCGCCAGCCGGCGCTGGTGGTCCCGCCGGCGCCTCATCTGTGGATCGGGGACATCGCCCAGATCCGAAATCCCCGCCTGTTGAAAGCGCTGCGCGCCGAACTGGAAGCCGATGGCGCCGACTTTCGGGAACAGGCCCCCGTCATCGGTTGGCAGCATAGCGGGGACCGGATCGTGGCGGCCAGAACCCCCGACGGGCCGGTGGCCGGCGAACTGTTCGTCGTGACCGCCGGAGCCTGGTCCGGTCTGCTGCGCATCGGTGACTGGTATCCACAGATCCGCCCGGTCAAGGGGCAGATGCTGCTGATCCATGCCGTGGCCGGTCTGCTGCGATCGATGGTGCAACAGGGCGATCACTACCTGATACCCCGGTCCGATGGCCGCATCCTGGTCGGAAGCACGGTGGAGGAAGCCGGTTTCGACAAACGTCCGACCCGCCAGGCCTATCAGCGCCTGATCCGTTTCGCCCTGGAATGCCTACCCGTCTTGGCCAAATATCCCGTGGAACTTCATTGGGCGGGGCTGCGGCCGGCGGCGCCCGAGGGGATTCCATACATCGGCCGCCATCCGGAACTGGAAAACCTGTATTACGACTGCGGCCATTTCCGCAACGGTGTAGTCATGGCACCGGCGGCGGCGAGACTATTGGCCGACCTGGTGCTGGGCAGGCCGCCCATCCTGGATCCCGAGCCGTTCTTGCCGTGCCGTCGGTGAACGGCATCAGGAAAGCGCCTGGCGGAAACGCTTTTTGACCGCCTTCAGGAGGGCTTCCACTTCCTCCACGTCCATTTCCCTGACGTCGGCGATTTCTTCCACCGCCAAGTTGCCGTTGACCCTGAGTTCCAGGATGGCACGGCTCAAGGGCGGCAGGGAATCGTAGACCTTGGCCAGCAGATGGCGCTTCTTTTCGTCCCGAGCCAGGTTACGATCCAGCTCGAGGAAATCGAGCAAATCGGTCTCGAAACCTTCCTCCAGGAGCAGCAATTTGGGCTGGTAATTTTCCTGCTGGTAACTGATATCCTCGAAGACCTCCTCGGGATAGAACGTTTCCTCCAGGCTTTTCAGTTCTTCGCGGACGATAGTTTCGATGGAGACCTTGCGTTCCTGCCACTGGGACTCCTGGCGGAGAATCTTTTCCAGACGGCGGTCGGCCAATCGGAACAGGCGGATCTTCAGGCGCTCGGGGTCGAGGTCCTCGTCACTGAAGCACTCATAGATCTCCAGATAGACCTCGTCGACGATGTCACTGGAAAAGTACGCCCGGACCGGGATCAAGCCGAGTCGTTCAGCTTGGCGCAGCCGCGCCGCTACGTAGGCTTTGAGCTGGGGCAGAAAATCGGTCAGCACCTGAAAGAAGGACTGGCGGTCCTGGTTCTGTTTGTGTGCTTTCAATTGGGATAGATTCGTTTTCATTGGTGCTTTGCTCCTTGTCGTCGGCGCTCTTCATAACGATTATGGGGGCGGCGGTACCGGGAACCAAGAAAGCTGGATAAAATTTTATCTTGATATGTTTCCTGTTTAGGCTAAAATATTAGCCGAGGCCAACGCCAATCGAGGAAAGAACATGTCCAACATCCGCTTCCATGTCCGCTTTGGCGAACACCGCACCACCATCAGCATGGATGAGTTCCTAGTGGATCTGCTCTCCATCCGCCTGACCGGGGCCCCGGGAGACCGTTCCAAGGTTCGGGACTGGATCGAAAGCACCCTGATCGACCGTTGGGGCAACTCCAAGGGTGCGGCAAGGGGAGCTTCCAGAGCCGCCCAGCGCTACGCCATCGAACTCATTTCGGATAAGGAATTATCCAAGCGCTACTGGGATTATCGACTGGGTGAACTGCGTGAAGAGGCAGCGTAATGGCCCATGCAGCAATTGAACTCTACGAGGCCCTGAAGGAAGCCGGTGTCAGTGATCAGAAGGCGAAGGCCGCGGCTGAAGCCATCGAGGACATCCAGGACAACAAACGATTTCGCCAAATAGAATCGGAACTCTATGGGCTGAAATCCGATGTTGCAGAACTCAAGTCGGAACTGAAAATTGTCAAATGGATGTCGGCCTTCATCCTCGCCGCCAACATGGCCATCTTCTGGATGCTCATCAAGATGGCCATGGCCCATGGTGGATAATGGTTTATCTGGGGTGTTCCCCACATGCGTGGGGATGAACCGAACCGCCAAGCGTTTGTCACGCGGCTACTCCGGGTCGGTCTTGGAACGCTGCCTGATCGCAGATAGGGCGGCGGTACGGCGTTGAACTGTGCCACTCCGGGTTGGCCGCCCGCGCCATGCCGGACCGCATCTCTCGCCCGATCCACTCCAGATCCCCGCCCGCCAACTGGAACAGTACCGGGTTTCCGAATTTCCCGGTGATGAAGGATAGTCAAGCGAAGGCTGGATAATTGGTTATCCGCCGCCGTTTGTTTCGCATAATGTATATTATGTAAAGTTACAGATTTTATCCGGTACGTAGATACCGGTGGCCCCGGATCGACGGCAGAAATGGTTCCCGTTCGATCTTGACGTCAGATCTCGCCTTGCGTCGTTTGCGTTCGTCCGGATACGCCGCCGAATGCTTGGGCAGCGCCTCCCCTGGATCCAATGGCAGCAGGATGGCCAAGGCGGCGCTGATCATCCGCCGCTCGACCCGTTTTGCCTCGCCGTCACCGAGAACCCAGCAGACGTTGGCCTTGATATGGGGTTTGAGGTCTTGAACGATGGCGATGGGCTCGTTCCTGTCCAGCCGAGCCAGCGCCTCCAGCTGTTTCCGATAGCCTGGTGACGGATCGTTGCCGGCCAACTTGATCAGTCGCTGGTAGGCCTCCTGGCGGCTGATCCGTTTGATGGAACGGGTCGCCCCCCAGGTGAAGCGGATCGAGTCCGGTTTGCGCAGCAGGATGGGCACGTGGCGATACAGTTGTTTGAAGTGCAGCCTGGGATACCCCATTTGCGCCATGAAACGGCGCGCCGCTTCCGGATCCCTCTTGCGGTTGAGGTTCAGAACCGCCCGTTTGAAGGCATCCCGGGCCTGATTGAGACTGGCCGCCAGTTCCAGCGTAGTGGCGGAAGCACCGACGATGCCGGGACAGGGATCGGTTTCCCGGCCATCCCGGTCGTCGGGGTATTCCAGCCGCTCCAGCACCGCTATCAACTGCTCCCGGGCGGCCCGATCACGAAATTCCCTTTTTTCCGGCGTGAAGATCCAGGCCGGTCGGTCTTCCCGGGCCAGCTGGATGAGGAATCGGTTCAGCCGGTCCCTGAACTGAGCGAAACGGTACTGTAGCTGCTGTTCGTCGTTCATGGGGCGGATTCGACTGACTGCAATACCATCGATTTTAACGGTATAAATAAAAGACTGCCAGTGCGGAGAGGTCAAGTCCCAATTCTGCTGTAAATTCTTCTCCGCAGGATCGGCGTTGCCTTGATTTCAGTGGTCGATACTGACCACCTTTTCCCCCTCCTGGTTGGCAGGCTTCTGGGCCTCCCACCATTCGTGA
>Ga0256839_1001559_pt1 | contig 27629 bp, 23 predicted proteins | sample 354166metaG_FD_185968 | JGI IMG/M metagenome (GOLD analysis project Ga0256839, IMG submission 185968) | Hydrothermal vent microbial communities from Mid Atlantic Ridge, Atlantic Ocean - 354-166 | ecosystem: Environmental > Aquatic > Marine > Hydrothermal vents | place: Atlantic Ocean: Mid... | reverse complement strand
TGGCAGAGTCCATCATCATCTTGCTCATCATCACACGGTGTTTTTCACCCCCGGAACAGGCATCGACCTTCTTCTTCTGCTCCTCGCCGCTAAAGAGCATACGCCCCAGTGTCTTGCGGATATCGTCGATGTGCCACTTAGCATCAAAGCCCTGTATCCACTGCGGAAGCTCCACATCGCCCGTGACCACATCGGTCGTGTTCTGGGGGAAGTAGCTGGTGGTGATGGTCTGTCCCCAGTTGCAGCTGCCGCTGTCGGCTTCAAGATTGCCCATGAGGATCTCCAGCAGGGTGGTCTTCCCTACCCCGTTGGTACCGATGAGGGCGATCTTGTCGCCTTTGTTGACCTTGAAAGAGATATCCTCAAAGACCTTGAGATCCTCATAGCTCTTGGAGAGCCCTTTGACCTCCAGTACCTCGTTACCGATCTCACGGTGCGGACGGAACATGATGGAAGGATCACGTCGTGAGGAGAGCTTTATCTCGCCCACATCGAGCTTGTCCAGCTGTTTCTGGCGGGAGGTTGCCTGCTTGGCTTTGGAGGCGTTGGCGGAGAATCTCGCGATGAACTTCTCCAGCTCCTCCTTCTCCTTGAGCGCCTTGCTTCTATCGGCTTCGGCTTGCTTCGCGATCAGGTTGGCGGCGATGTACCACTCATCGTAGTTGCCGGTGAACTCACGGATGGTCTGAAAGTCCAGATCGAGGATATGGGTGACCACACCGTTGAGGAAGTGTCTGTCGTGGGAGATGACTACCAGCGTCCCCTCGTGACGTTTGAGCTCCTCTTCGAGCCATGCGATCGTCTCCATATCGAGGTTGTTGGTAGGCTCGTCCAGCAGCAGGACATCGGGCTTGAGGAAAAGCACCTGTGCAAGCAGGATCTTGAACTTGTCTCCACCCGTGAGTGAACTCATCAGGTCATTGTGCTGCTCTACGGGAAACCCGAGCGTGGTCAAGAGCTTCTCGATCTTCACATCACTCTCGTAGGTAGGGTCCTCATCCGCACAGATCATCTCCAGCTCCGCCAGACGGTTGTTGACCTCGTCAGACTCAAAGTCCCCCTCCATATAGAGCTTCTCTTTCTCTTTCTGGGCATCGTAGAGCTTCTTGTTGCCGTAGAGCACCGCATCTTTGAGGGTAAAATCCTCGAAGGCATACTGGTTCTGGCTGAGCATCCCTAGCTTGAGACCCGGTTGAAGCTGTACGTCACCCTCACTGGGCTCGATCTCGCCTGCAAGGATCTTCATAAACGTCGACTTCCCCGCCCCGTTGGCACCGATCAGCCCGTAGCGTTTGCCCACGTCAAGCGTGATATTGATCTTGTCGAAAAGCACACGCTTTCCGTAGCGTTGTGTCAAATTTACTGTACTTAGCAAATGCTATCCTTCATTCTCATTTTTCGGATGATTTTAGCATAATGTACTGAAATTATGTTATGATTTTTTATGAAGAAAGCAATATCTTTGATCCTTCTATTTCCTCTTTGTCTCTATGCCCAAGAGAGAGATAAAACCACAAACATAACTCTCCTTCTTAACAGTCAAGATGAGCTTATGTCCGGCCGGTATTACTTCAATGACCAAAGTAAAATTGATGCTACCTTTATTCCCTTTAGCTACCACTTGGATAGGAATAACAAAAACCTCACCTATACCATCAAAGGTGCTGCAGGTATAGGAAGATATATTACCCGAGAAAACACCGATAGATTTAAGAGTCTCAAGCTAGGAGTACACCTAGATAAAAAAATGAGTCAATACAGCCGCATATCTGCACAACTTGATCTCTTATACAGCTCTATTCAAGATAAATACGGCTTCTATTACGGTCTCAAAGCAGACTTCCTCTATCAACCCGATATAGATGGATATCACCCCTATTTTAAACTGATAGTCAATACCTTTTCTACACATCAGATAAAAAACTTTAATGATATCACGGGTGCACTCCTAGGAAAAATAAAAATAGGTGTTCGTACACCGCATCTTACATCTATAGGTTCTATTCCGCTAAGAGCAGAGCCTTTTTTTCTTATAGCATCTATGAGTCGTTCAGTAAGAGAAAAAACAGACATTGCACACTACTATAAAGTAGGGCTTGTCACCTATTTTGGCAGCAACCCTATCTTTGACTGGGTAGATCATCAAACATTTATCAAAAAAGATTATTTAGGATGGATAAAGGAGATAACGCTTGAGAACAGTTATATATCGGGTAATAACTTTTACGGTTTTAATATTGGATTGGGTATCAACTTCTAAGAGCAAGCTAGCATTGAAGTAATGCAATGATATTTTCTATAGGACGACCTATAGCAGCCTTACCCTCTTTAATGACAATAGGACGCTCTATAAGTTTGGGGTTGGCCACCATCGCATCGATGAGTGCCTCTTCATCTTCTACATCTTTAAGACCCATCTCTTTATAAATAGCCTCTTTGGTACGCATAAGCTCTCTAGCAGAAATCCCCAACATGCTTAAAATCTCTTTTAGCTCCTCTTTTGTAGGCGGTGTATCAAGATACTTCACCACCTCGGCTTCAATACCCTGCTCTTGTAAAAGTGCTACTGCGTTTCTTGACTTACTACATCTTGGATTATGGTATATTTTTACTCTGCTCATGATTTATCCCCTTTTTTTTGTAAGTTTACTCTATAGGCGTTTAATTTTAGATAGTACGAATTCAAAAGCCTCATCTGTGCTCTGTAATTTTCCCTCTAACTGCCGGGCATACACTTCATCTAATATCTCTTTAAATCTAGGTGACGGCTCTAGCCCTAAGGCTATGAGATCTCGTCCTTGCAGTAGCGGTGCTAGCGGTTTATTCTCTACTTTCAACCCTCTAGCCTTTTGAAGCATCCATTCCCCTGCACGGTAGATACCCGATAAGGACTCTGCTGTCGTTCGTCCCAAAAAATCGGCTTTGGCTACGATGACTAGCTCTTCTATATTTACCTTGGTAGCCAATCGTCTAAAGGCAGATGCTTTTGCCTTGCCACGGTAAAACAGTGAGGGTTTGAGATGATGCTCTACAAGCGGCAAAAGTGCATCGATGAAGTCATGCTCATCAGTCAGCCTATAGAGTAAAGATTTTGTAGGCTCTATACCTGCTTCTTCATGCCCGATAGCTCTTATATTGCCCTCTTCATCGATGCTAGTATGGGTAGCCTTACCCAAATCATGACATAAAATAGCAAACAAAAACTTCAGTTTTTGCTTATGCGATATTTTGAAGTCCTCATTCCTCATTCCTAATTCTTTCTGCATCGCATCAAGCGCCATCATGGTATGTATCCACACATCTCCCTCCGGGTGCCACTTGGGTGATTGTGGTACGTCTATGAGTGCATGAAGTTCTTGGAAATAGCGTTTGGTAATACCTAATTCTCGCATAAGTTCAAAACCTGCTGAGGGTTTAGGAGCTTTAAGCAGTAGCTTTTTCCACTCTGTATAGACACGTTCTTTTGCTAATTCATCTAGCATACCATCAGCTACCATTTTTTGACACAAAACAAAGGTCTCCTCTGCCAAGGCATACCCAAACCTCGCACAAAACTGCACAGCCCTGTAGACACGCAGAGGGTCTTCGATAAACGTAGCATCATCGATATGTCTCAGTAGTTTTGCCTGCATATCATCTAGCCCGCCAAAGGGGTCTAAAAACTGTTGTGTTTCTATTTCATAGCCCAGTGCATTGATAGTAAAGTCGCGACGCATGGTAGCTTTTTGATAGCTGAGTGCACCATCTACCTCTACATCAAAACCTCTATGCCCTACCCCTACTTTGGCTTCTATACGAGGAAAAGAGAAATCATACTCTTCGCCCTCATAGCTAAATTTTAGCACCCCAAAACTCTTGCCCACCAAATTGACCGAACCATACATTGCCAGTACTTCTTCTAGCTCGTCCATTTGTGCCAAGCCATAGACCTCAACATCATAGTCTTTAATAGGTAATTCTAAAAAATGGTCACGCACACAACCACCCACGATGATGGCTTTGGCGTTTTTAGCTTGTAGTGTTTTTGATATCGTTTTGAGTATATATGGTATTTTCATCTTCAAATTATAGCTAATACCTACTTTTAGAGTTATCTTTCACATTGATAAGCACCTTAATATGCTCTTCTATCTCTACGAGTTCCTCTTGTAATCTCATTACTTCAAAAATGTTAGAAGTATTATAGAGGGATTTTTGGTCGTATTTTGTCCGATATAATTTACATATTTATTTTCGTAGGTGCGACCATGTCGCACATCAAATCTCGGTTTGGATGTATGGGGAATTTAAAATGATGATTGTTATTTGAATACCCTCTTGTCGTGTGACTCGGTCACACCTACGGGTTTGCATTTTTTCTATAATGTAATGAACCAAATTGCTAATCATCAATGGTATCAACATAGCCATGCTTTACAGGATTAGATTGAATATATTCTACCCTTTGATTATAATCTTTGTCATCTCTTATTGTATATTCATAAAATCTCTTTTGCCATATAGGCATATACCCTGCATCCTCTCTGCTTTTAGATTGCTTCATGCTATCATAATATTTAGATTCACAATGCTTAGAAAAATATCTTTTCATAGAGCTTATAATCTTTGGGTACTCTATTGCATTGGCTACATCAATAATCATATGCAAATGGTCAGGCATAATGACAATTTCATCTATTTCAAAATCAAAAAGAGTCTTGGCATATACAAAACTCTCTCTTAGTAGCGTAATATTCTCTACAAGAATAGGATTTCTTTCATACGTAACAATCGTGATGTAGTACTTATACCCATCTAAAAATATTCGTTTATAATTTGCCATATCAAACCATACCAAAAAATCAATATGATTGTGAAAAATATGTCATATTGCCATATTTTCCGTAGGTGCGACCATGTCGCACATCAAATCTTAGCTTGTATGCATAGAGAATTCTTATTGTGATTGTAGATTAGATACCCTCTTGTCGTGTGACATGGTCACACCTACGGTATTATTTTGTTAAAAGTATGGTACAATATTTTAGTGACGTATTTTGTCCGAGAAGAAAAAGATGAAAAAACTACTACACTTCTTACAAAAACTAGAACTTCATAAAATCCACTACACCATAGAACACAACAGGGACGACTACATCATGGTACTTGTCACCATACCAGGGGAACGTTGGGAAGTGGAATTTGATGCAAGGGGTAATGTAGAGATAGAAGTATTTAAAAATTCTACAGGTGTCTACTCCGATGAACGCATACTCGATAGACTCTTTGCAAGTGATGCATCATGAGCCAAAAATCCAGCCTATACCGAACTATCGAAATACTCAAACACCTCAACGAGGGTAAAAAACTCTGCGTCACGCGACTAGCAGAGGAGTATGAGGTCAGTGACAGAACCATACGGCGTGATTTTGAGCTGATACGTGAACGCTTTGGGGACTTTATGTCTAAAGAGGGAGAGTGCTATAGAGCATATTAGAAGATGCTGCTAGACGATGTACTGCATGCTACAGACCTCATGACGCTAGCAAATATTGTGAGTCTCTTTGGGGTGACACAAAAACAGAGCCTCCTTAGCGACAAAACCCAAGCTCTTGTAGAGAAATCTATGCTTGTTTATGACTTCAAGTCTCGCCCTTTTGAAAGTATGCAAAACCACGAAGTCCTCAAGAAATTAGAGCATGCCATCAAGTTTAATAAAGAGATAAAAATACGCTACAAAAGTGAGCGAAGCATCTCACATACAAACTTCAAACCCTACAAAATCCTCTTTCTCAATGAAAACTTCTACATGGTAGGAGAAAACAGCTCCAAAAACAACTTTGAGTTTAGACGTATCTCTATGATAGAAGAGGTAGAGTATAAAAACAAAACTTTCATACCCCATCGTGACATCCACACTTTTATAGCCAACATCCAAACACCATGGGCAGTTTTTGGGAATGATGAGATGTTATTACGGTTAAGGGTTTCAAAAAAAGTAAGACGCTTCTTTTTGTTTAAAAAGTATTTGCCTAGCCAAGAAGTAGTGCATACTTTTGATAACGGAGACATAGAAGTACACTACACCGTCACAAGCCTACATGAGCTAGAAGAGCTTGTCATCAAAAGGCTACCTCAAATCAGTATCATCGCACCACAAGGCTTTAAAAAGATGCTCAAACGCACACTTAGAAAAAAATTAGAAGCCCTGTAGGTGCGACCATGTCGCACGTCAAATCTTGGCTTGGCAGTATGGGGAATTGTGATTGTATTTGTTGTTCAGATGCACTCTTGGCGTGTGACATGGTCACACCTACATGATTAGGAATGTAGCGTTACAATCCTTTTATCTACACCCGTAATCACAGAAGTATCTTTACCTTCATAATCAATATTGAAAAGCAAATAACGCACGGCATTAAGCCTTGCACGTTTTTTGTCGTTGGCATCTAGTTCGCACCATGGAGCATGAGATGTGCCCGAGAGACGAAACATTTTGTCTCTAAGCACCTCATACTCATGATATTTTTCCATAGACTTGTAGTCAAGTTCTGAGAGTTTCCAGCTTTTAAGCGGGTTTTTTTCGCGGTCTTTTATACGGTCTTGCTGTGTCTCTTTGCTTATGTTCAAGTAAAACTTAAAAAAGAGTATGCCATCATCAACTAACATCTCTTCTACACCATTGACTTGTCGGTAAAAGTGTTCGTGTTGATCTGGCGTGCAAAAACCAAATACCTGTTCTATGCCTGCTCTGTTATACCAGCTTCTGTCAAAAAAAACTATCTCACCAGCATTGGGTATCTGCTTTAGGTGACGTTGGAAATACCACTGTCCCAGTTCTTTGGAGTTTGGCTTAGGCAAAGCAACAGAACGTGCTTCTCTGAGGTTTAGGTATGCATTAAATACTTTAATCGTAGAGCTTTTGCCTGCGGTGTCCATACCTTCAAAAATCACAAGCAATCGCTTTTGATTATCGATAATCCACTTTTGTAGTTTTACTAACTCATATTGAAGTCTTAGGGATTCTGCTTCATAAAATTTACGTGATATTTTGCCGTTTTTTTTAAAAACTTTTTCCCTTTTTCTTTGATATTCAGGCAGTTTTTCCGTATAGTTTACGCTTTGTTTTTTCACCTATTTCTTACCCTGTTCCCGTAATGCTTTTGCCACCTCTTTTTCAAGTTTTGTAAGTAGTCTAGCATTGCTTGTACGAAGCTTGCTGTTTTCTTCCAGTAAACTTTTAAGTTTCTCTTGCAAGGTTTCGTGTGCCTCTGTTAAGACTTCATACTTTTTTTCCAAAGCGTGCAGTGTACCTGTGGCTTTGTCCAATTCTTTTTTATGCTCTTTATAAACTTTATCCAATGCTTTGTACTCAGATTGCTCCTGTCCAAGTTTTCTTTTCGTCTCGTCAAACAGTGCCAACTCTTTTTTGTTTTTCTCTACTTGTTGTCTAAAATCGGCTGCCTCTTTTTCCAATATTTTGATATAGCTGTTTTTCTCTTTTGTCTCAATGAGAAGATGATGAAACCTCACTTTATAAGCTCTAATACGCATTGCCGAGACCACGACGACCAATACAATCACTAGTAACACTACAATAGCAATCCCGGCTATTAGCATCAGGGTAGAATCATCTTGAATATTGGCTAAGGTTTGGGGCATGGCTACTCTCTTATCGTGTCATAGTTGCTTGGTATTTTGCAAGTTATTATTCTCTTGCTCAAACTCCCTTTTGCATATTTTACCTTCTTGAATATAAGTTGAACTTTATTATCCAAATCATCAAAGTACGCTATACTGTGCAGTCTTCTTTTTCCGTCTACTTGTATTGTATAGTGTTTATTCTCATAGCTTGCCACATAGATATTTTTTTTATGTTTTCGTGCTTTTTTAAGTATTTTTGATAGATTAAACCCTCTATCTATCTTGTAGTATGATACCTGTTCTAAGTCATGATCGACTACCGTGAGTTCGTGCGTATTGGTACATACCTCTTTTTTCGTAGGCGAAATATACTCCCATTTAAAAAGTGATTTATCCGAAAAGTAAACGTTGCCCCTATAGACGATGACCTTTTTTTTTGGATTGGTGATTTTTTGTATAAACTTAGCCGTAAAGTGTTCAGGAAGCGTTAATCCTTTTGCACATAGGGCCAATGAGAACATAAAAATAATAAGTAAACTACGCATTTTATTCCCTTTCATCGGTAGATAGAAATATATCTAAATTGCACTTGTTATCGGTTTAGTATCACTTAAAATTGTGTAGGAGTGGTGGAAAAGTCCTCTCATAAAAGAATGCAAACAAAAATAATAAATACTCAAAGCAAAGAGAAATAGGATAACACATTATTAATCACAATTTAGATAGAATCTACTCTGACAATATTATATTTCTAGGTAAAATCACATGATACAATCACTCCTCAAAGTTTTCGGTACAAAAAATGAAAAAATCGTCAGAAACTACTTTAAAAAAGTCAAAAAAATCAATGCACTTGAAGAGGTGTATGAGAAGATGGACGATGAGAAGCTTAAAGATAGTTTTGCCTCCTTGCGAAACAGTGTGCAACGTGGAGAAAAATCTCTAGATGAGGTACTTTTTGACTCTTTTGCAATAACAAGAGAGACAGCCAAGCGTACTTTGGGAATGAGACATTATGATGTACAGTTGGTCGGGGGCATGGTACTGCATGATGGCAATATTGCAGAGATGAAAACCGGAGAGGGTAAAACATTGGTTGCTACCCTTGCTGTTGTACTCAACGCCATGGAAGGCAAAGGCGTACACGTAGTAACGGTAAATGACTATCTTGCCCAGCGCGACTCCTCCGAGATGTCTGCAATTTATGAATTTTTAGGTTATTCAGTAGGATGTATTACTTCTGAGATTTATCAAGAAGAGGAGAGGCAAGCACAATATGCCGCAGATATTACCTATGGTACAAACAATGAGTTTGGGTTTGATTATCTTCGAGATAATATGAAAGTACGCATTGAAGAGAAGGTCCAACGTGCGCATCACTACGCTATTATCGACGAGGTAGATTCTATTTTAATCGATGAGGCAAGAACACCGTTGATTATCTCAGGTCCTGTACAGCGTAACCAAGAGTATTATGCTAAAGCCGATGAGATAGCCAGAAAAATGATACGCGGTCAAAAACTAGATACCAAACCGGGTGAACCTGAAGAGACTACGGGTGACTTTATTGTTGATGAGAAAAATAGAACGATTATTATGACGGAAGAGGGTCTTGAGAAGGCACAAGAGCTTTTTGAGGTTGAGAACCTCTACAGTCTTGAAAATGCAATCTTGTCACATCATCTGGATCAGGCACTTAAAGCGCACTACCTCTTTGAGAAAGATGTAGATTATGTCGTACAAAACAATGAAATTATTATTGTAGATGAATTTACCGGACGTCTGAGTGAAGGGAGACGATACTCTGAAGGTCTGCATCAGGCTCTTGAGGCCAAAGAGGGTGTAGAGATACAAGAGGAGTCTCAAACCCTAGCAGAGATTACCTACCAAAACTACTTTAGAGCCTATGATAAACTTAGCGGTATGACAGGAACTGCGCAGACTGAAGCAACGGAGTTTTCACAAATTTACGGGCTTGATGTTATCACGATTCCTACCAATGTACCGGTAGCTAGAATCGATAAAAATGACCTCATCTACAATACGGAACGTGAAAAACTCGATGCTGTCGTCAAACGTGTCAAAGAACTTCATGTTAAAGGCCAGCCCGTATTGATCGGTACTGCCTCTATAGAGAAATCCGAAATGATAAATGAAAGGCTTAAAAAAGAGAAAATCCCCCATAATATGCTCAATGCCAAAAACCATGCACAAGAGGCAGAGATTATCAAACATGCCGGAGCCAAAGGCGCCGTCACTGTTGCTACCAATATGGCAGGGCGTGGGGTAGATATTAAAATAGATGATGAGGTTAGAGCACTTGGCGGACTTGTGATATTAGGTACAGAGAGGCATGAGAGTAGACGTATAGACAACCAGCTTCGCGGACGTTCGGGACGTCAGGGAGACCCGGGAGAATCTCAGTTTTTTCTCAGTCTAGATGACAATCTATTACGTATTTTCGGTGGAGAAAAGATCCGCAATATTATGAATAAGCTGGGTGTAGAAGAGGGAGAATATATCGACTCCAAAATCGTAACACGCTCTGTAGAAAAAGCACAAAAAAAGGTCGAAAACCAACATTATGAGTCTCGTAAACATATTTTAGAGTATGATGATGTAGCCAATCAACAACGCAAGGCAATTTATACCTTCAGAAACCAACTGCTTGATCCTGAATTTGATATCGGTGCAAAAATCAAAGAGAATCGTCAGGCGTATATCTCCTACCTGCTAGAGCGTGCTGAAATTATTGAAGGCCTACCGGAAGAAGACTTTGATTTGGAAAAGCTGGTTTCGCTTATCAGAGAGGAGTTACATATACAACTGCAAACAGCGCAACTAAAAGAGAAGAATGCAAGTGAGCTTAGAGAAATGATAACTCAAATGATGGAAACACTCTATGAGGAGAAAATGTCCCGGCTCATACCCGAACAGCGTCAAGAAATAGAACGTATTTTATATCTCCAGGTTCTCGATCCTCTTTGGAGAGACCACCTCTATGAGATGGACGTGCTTAAAACCGGTATAGGACTAAGAGGCTATAATCAAAAAGATCCGCTTACAGAGTATAAACAGGACTCCTACAGACTCTTTTCCGATCTTGTCAGTCGTATTAAATATGAAGCGGTCAAAACACTACACATCGTAGAGTTTAATTTTGAATCCCCCGATGAAGAAGAGGCTACCTTGAGGCAAATGCGCCAAGATCTAGAGAGTAATGTGGAAGAGATATCACTCAATTCAGAGGAAAAAAGGCAGGAAAAACGCCAGCCTATTACTGCTACAAAAAAACCAAAAAGAAATGAAGCATGTCCCTGCGGTTCAGGTAAGAAATATAAAAACTGTTGCGGAAAAAGCGGTCCTAAAAAAGGGCTATTATCCTCAAAGAAGATATAAAAAAGTTCTATTGTAATGGTTAAATTGGCTCTTCTTTGGCAAGAAATGCCAACAATGTTCTCTTAACAGGCAGATCGGAGATATTATGAAAACCCTCTCTTCACCCAATAAAACATTTATAAGACATATTATAAAACATTACTTGAAGTATGACAAAGAAAATCCGTTTATCTTTATCTCGGCCATGCTTGCTTTTTTAGGTATTGCTGCGGGTGTGATGGTACTGATGCTTGCAATGGGTATTATGCATGGAACACAAAAAGAGTTTTCCAAAAAGCTTTTTGTGATGAACTATCCGCTCACTCTTTTACCCATAGAAGAGGATGCAATTCACGATACCCTTATTTCACAACTTTCTAGCACATTTCCCCACTTGAAATTTAGCCCCTACTACACCACGCAGGTTATTACCAAAAATGACGGCGCGGTTCAAGGATCACTTCTTTACGGTGTCGATTTTGAAAAAGAGGCACAAATCAATGAGATTTTTCGACAAGCCAAAGGAACAACGCATAGTAAATTTTCTGTAGTCATGGGAGAGGGACTCTCCTTTGAAATGAATGCTCCCATTGGAGAAAAAGTAACACTCTATTTCTCGGAACAACATGCTGTTGGATTCGGTACGATGCCTTTACAAAAACGTTTTTTAGTCAATGGTGTATTCAAGTCAGGACTCAAAGCCTATGACAAAGCTATCATGTATACCCCACTTGAGGCCTTTGAGAAGCTTCTTAAACGTTCTAAAGGATTTTATGACGGATTGCATATCTATACGGAGAATCCTCTCGATGAGATAGATGCTATTAAAAAGATACTGCCTGATAATGTCGTAATCGAGGGATGGTGGCAGCAAAACGGAAATTTTTTTGCTGCGATGGAGTTAGAAAAAAAAGCGCTCTTCTTGGTTCTCATGCTTATCATTCTGGTTGCTTCACTCAATATTATCTCCTCACTGCTTATGACTGTAATGAGTAGAAGAAGCGAAATTGCACTCATGCGTACACTAGGAGCTACCCAAAAGGAGATAGAGTCTATCTTTTTTAAATTGGGTCTTATCATTGGAAGTGCAGGTATTCTCTCAGGTTCGATATTGGGGCTTTTGGGTATATGGATACTCAAAACTTTTGATATCATCTCTATGCCGGAAGATGTCTATGGCACCTCCAGACTACCTGTTGATTTAACCTTGGGTGATTTTGGATGGATTATAGCAGGTACTTCTCTTATTATTATACTCTCTTCTTTATATCCTGCCAAAAAAGCTTCTCAAACCGATCCGCTTACCGTGTTGAGAAATGAATAGTTATACTTCGTCATTTGACTTTTTTTGACTTTTTTATTTTAGACTCCCTTAAGAGTATAAAACAAGGAGTCCTTATGAAATCAGAGTTTGAGAAATCTCTGAAGGCAGTGCGTGCCGCACTTAAAAGAGTCACGGATGAAAAGAAGAAAACGATACTTAGACAAGAGCTTAAAACACTCAAAAAAATAGTCCGTCAGACTAAAATATCATAACACTAGATTATCACTTAAAAATATCTAATATCTCATTTCCTTTCTCAAACACATCCAAGATAGAGTCTTCCTCTTTATCTTCAAAAATATTCAAGGGGGAATCATCAAAGACTCCAAACATCATATTGTACATTTTTGCATTATAATACATTACTCCTGACATAAATTCAGCCGATTCTCCGGAGTGCTTCATCCCTTTATAGAGTGAACTGCCTAGTGTTTTGATATCTGTCAACGTATCCAATCCAAACATAGACTCCTCTTTCTTTTCATTCCACCCAAAGAGACTTGGCATACCCCAGTATGCACCCTCTTTCATCCCGATAGATTTATAAAAAGAGAACCCCTCATCCTCCTTATCACCGGAGAAACTTTTTTTAATATTAATAAATATCTCACTGAGGTTGTGCATCTTTCCTGAAGATTTTCTCTCTACCACGATACTTTTTACCGTTTTAGTTCCTACACTCTGACTTTGTGTGACTTTTAATGTCTCGGTATAAGGAATATCAAGCTCTTTTCTAATCTGCATGATTCTCTTCTCTTTTTCCGTTAAAGGTGGCTTGTCCAGCTTCAGTTCTGCTCTTATTTTAGCAGCCCTCTTTGCTAGCTCTTTTGCCTCTTCTTCACTAAAGTCAGCATTCATACCTGCAACAAAACCACATAGTATCACCATCATTTTTTTCATCTTCTAACTCCTACTAAGACTATTATACTATATTCTTTAATGGTTAAAAATATGTGCAGGAGATTCCAATGTTCTTTTGATAAGCTGCAGGGGCAAGGTGAGTATCTCTTTGGCTGCAGAGGTCTGTATCACGGGTTTATCCAAACTACCGGAGATCTTTAAACCAATGGTCATGCTTTTATCTTTACCCATGAGAATATAACCGACTAAAGGCAGACTGCCCACTGCTTTTCCCAATTCCCGGGCAGTTTGAATGGCAAGATCCATGTAAATACTTTTTTTCTTTAAATCTATTTCGCCTCTTCCTGCAATTGTCGCAGCAGCTCCTTTAATATAGATAGAATCAAACAGAATCTTTTCGCCAATCATACGATACTCTACAACTCCCTCATTCATTTTAAAACCTTTTTGTGAAAAACCTGGATTGCTGAAAGTTGCCAACGCCGGCAGTGTGTTAATAAAAGCCAAAGTATTGTTATATGCCTTAAAATCACTTAAAACTCCACCTTCGACAATAATCTCTCCATGCATTACCTTATCCATATTTCCCGACAACTTAACCGTATATCTGCCATGCTTCAAGCCCTTAAAACGGATAAGAGGATGCAACATTTTATCTTTTACACGCAGGGCTTTTAACCTTAAATTTTTTTTCTTGATAAAAAGTTTAACAATATCTCCTTCAGATGAGGCTAATGCTTTTATCTCCCCGTTTGGTTTAATTTCCAAATCATAACTATCCGTTATCAATAGATGTTTTTTGTAACGTATCTGTGATGCTTTACCCAAAATAACAAGAGGTTTGGATGTACTTTTCTTAGCTTTTTTCTTTACCTGCAAAAATTTTTCAATATCAATGTGAATATTGTTCAGTGTTATGCGTTTTTTTGCCATATTAAAGTATACGCGTTTAGATAATGCATAAAAGTGTAAATTTCCTTTTTCCGTTTTCCCTCTAATTGGTATCTTGGTAAAACATCTGTTCTTTTTTCCATATAAAAAACACTCTTTTCGTTCTATATTCCCCTTAAAGGTATAGATATTGTTCTTGTCTATCCAAATATCTAAATGACCATCATCGATATTAAGAGGCATATTTCTTAAAAAAGGTTTTATTTTTTTTAAACTTTTTAACTTAATATGCAAACGGTTCTTCTTCTTTTTTATGGACGTGGCCAAACTAGGAATTTCAATCTTCATGTCTTTTTTATAGTCTAAATAGAGTGGCAGTTTTTTATTTTTAATCACTACAATTTTCTCTTTTTGGCCTAGTGCGATCTTTTTGGCATGAAATACTAGCGATGCCTTTTGCTTTTTACTCTCTATTTTACCCGACACCTTCCCTTTATACCAGGTATCTTTAATATCTACATCCTTTAGATTTACCGTCTCCTTCTCGTATGCTATCTTACCCCCTAAGACCGGAATCTCTGTTGTGCCTATTCTTATTATCCCTTTTTTGAATACGCCATCGACACTCAGCCCCACTTTTTTCCTGCTGTCATATAGGATCTGCGCACTTTTTACAGGCAAAGTGATATCTCTATAGTGCAGTCTCCCTGCATCTAAATTTGCTTGGAGCCTGGTTGTTATATTTTTATCAACCTCCTTTTCTCCCAGCGGAATATCCATTTTTAATCTCATTTTAGCACTGCTTCCTTGATGGGAAATTGGTATATCAAGTCTATATGCCCTGAGTATTTTTTGCACCTCGTTATCCACGGGTGTTGTGATATTTAAATCCAATTTTAACATAGGGCTATTACCCGACAAACCTGTAATTTCGACTCTACTCCTCTTTAGATCCCTGTCAAGATAACGTGGCTGAGTAAAATCAAACGATAAAGTACCCTCACGGAGTCTCACTCTTGCCTCCTTGGCTACTACCCTGTGCAAATCTTTTTGATATGCAATTTCTACATCTTCCAATATTAAACCGGCTTTAAGTCTATCGTATACTACGGAATAATTACCCTCTGATAATTTTATTCTGCCTTCTAGAGATGCGATTCTATACCTTTTAGCAGCTATTTTATCTACCATCCATTCACGCAAAACTTCTTGGATTTCAAAGGCATCTACGAGTTTGTCTATACTCGTAAACCTGCTGCTACTTAGATTAAAATCTACTACTTCATCCTCTTTTTTTGCTTCAAATGTACCATCTATACCATAGGCGTTCAATCTCCCGTTGCTCTTTAACACCCCCGTATCTATATCATAGATCAGATTTCCGCTCATATGGATATTCTCTCTTTTTATACGGAGCATAGAGATCTTAGCAAGCAGTTTGTTCTTCTCTCTCTTCATTGTGCCTGCTATCTCATAATCATCACTCGTCATATATAAAATATCATTGGCAAAAATCACTGAAAAATGGTTGTTATCAAAATCAATTTTCTTACACTCTACATATTCAAAAAAAGTAAGAAGTGTCTTGATATTGTCAAATGTCTTGTCTATCTTTTCAAAAGAGGGTTTTGCTTTGCTTTTGGGTATGACAATCTGCGCTGCTTTTAACGTAAGTTTTTTATCAAGTTTGATGTATAATTTTTCTACTTGGTACTTCCCAATCAAAAGTGAATCGACATTGATGCCGATTTTGAGCCAAATAAAAAGAGCCGCAAAGATGACAACAAGAAAAACCAGAAAATCCCGTAAAAAATTACGAATAATCAAACCTGTATGGCTCATAATCATCATACTGGCTTTTCTCATCACTATATTCCTTTACCTAAGTTCACCTATAGAGACAAAAAAAACACTTTATATTCCCAAAGGCACAATCAATAGTATTATATCACAGCTGTCTAAAGATGGATATGATGTAGGTATTATAGATATGCTTGCCTTACGTTTTATCGGCATACCCAAGAGCGGATGGAGAGATATAGGTCAAAATAAAATGAGTCGCATTGATTTTTTATATAAACTTACTTCTACAAGATCAATGATATATAAAATCACGCTTATTCCGGGGAAAACGACCTATATTTTTTTTAAAAAGTTAGCCAAAGATCTTGATCTCAATGCCTCCAAACTTCAAGAAGCATATGATGCCCTCTCAAAATATCCAGAGGCCGGTATCTATGCCGATACCTATCATCTCCCTTATGGTATCAAAGAGAAAAACCTCATCTCCTACCTTCTAAATGTCTCAGAGAGAAAATATAAACAACTCTCAATTAAAGCCTATGGCGACTACAACCAAAGTATATGGCTACGTACGCTCACAATCGCCTCTATCATCCAAAAAGAAGCAGCCAACTATCAAGAGATGCCTTTAGTCGCTTCTGTCATCTATAATCGCTTGGAAAAAAATATGCGTCTGCAAATGGACGGTACACTTAACTATGGAAAGTATGCACATACAAAAGTCACCCCAAAACGTATTATAGAAGACAACACTACCTTTAACACCTACAAATACAAAGGTCTGCCACCCTCTCCCATAGGAGCTGTAGGTTCTCATGCCATCAATGCTGCAATCAACCCTGCCAAAACAGACTTCCTCTATTTTATGCGAAACAAAGAGGGAGTACATGACTTTACCGATACCTTTAGGAAACATCGTAAAAATATTGAAAAGGTACGGTAAAAGCACACCTCTTTTAAGAAAAAACGCTGCTTTCTAAGCTGAGTTGTTAAAGTCAAAAAATTAATATTATATAATATAACTATTCTCTATCCCCTATTTTCAAAAAAGATGCTTTAAATCTTCACTTTGGAATAATAAAAAGAGTAATAGAAAATTACACTATTTTAAAATCATCGATATACTCATATAATAAAAAATATTAAGTGATAAATATTATTTTAAGATAACTACCGCTACAATTTTTTATGGATAATTTTTTTCCATAAAATGATTATAAAGGATCTTGAGATGAAAGAGTGTAGCGGAGCAAATGTAAATAACACAAGACAAAGTTATAAAGATTGGTGGCCAAACAGGCTAAATATTGAGCTTTTAAATATAAATAGCGATGCCATAAATCCTCTTGGCAGTGACTTTAACTATGCAAAAGAGTTTAGCAAGATTGACTATGAAGTTCTTAAAGAGGATTTAAAGAGAGTTATGACAACATCGGTTGATTGGTGGCCAGCAGACTGGGGACATTATGGACCACTATTTATTAGAATGGCTTGGCATAGTGCAGGAACATACAGAGTAGTAGATGGCAGAGGTGGAGCAAATGGAGGGTATCAACGGTTTGCACCACTAAATAGTTGGCCAGATAATATAAATCTTGATAAAGCAAGAAGGTTGCTTGAGCCAATAAAACTAAAGTATGGGAATAAAATCTCTTGGGCTGATTTGATGGTTTTGGCTGGTAATGTGGCACTTGAATCGATGGGCTTTAAAACACTTGGCTTTGCAGGTGGAAGAGAGGATGCATGGTGTGCTGATGCACAGACATATTGGGGTCCAGAGACAAAATGGCTTGAGAGCAGACGCCACAAAGCAGATGGTAAACTTGTAGAGGCTTTGGCAGCTGATCATATGGGGCTTATCTATGTTAATCCAGAAGGTCCAGATGGTGTGCCAGATGCTCTTGGAGCGGCAAGCAAGATTAGAGATAGCTTTGCAAGAATGGGTATGAATGATGAAGAGACAGTTGCACTAATTGCAGGTGGTCATAGCTTTGGTAAAAACCACGGTGCATCAAATCCAGATAAATATCTTGGTGCAGAGCCAGAAGCATCCGATGTGGATGAAGTAGGTCTTGGATGGAAAAATAGCTATAAGAGTGGAAAGGGTGCTGATACAATTACTAGTGGATTAGAGGGTGCATGGACACCAACGCCAACAAAGTGGGATAATAGCTTTTTAAGAGTGCTATTTAAATATGAATGGACTCTTAAAAAATCTCCAGCAGGTGCTTGGCAATGGGAAGCAGTAAATCCAGATGAAAAGGATATGGTAGTAGATGCTCATAACCCAAATATTAAGCATCCTCCTATTATGCTAACAACTGATTTGGCTCTAAAGATGGATGCACAATATAAAGAGATAGCAAAAGAGTTTTTAGATGACCACAAAAAGTTTGGCAAAGCATTTGCAAAAGCTTGGTTTAAGCTAATCCATAGAGACATTGGACCAAAGAGTAGATATGTTGGATTTGAGATACCTAATGAAGAGTTTATATGGCAAGATATTTTGCCAGAGGCTGATTATGAGATGATTAATCAGAGTGATATAGATAGTTTAAAAAAGAGCCTTTTAGAAGCTGTTGATATTAAAGATTTGGTGTGGATTACAATAAGAGCGGCATCAACATACAGAGATAGCGATAAAAGAGGCGGAATTAATGGTGCAAGAGTTATGTTTGAGCCTCAAAAAAGTTGGGAGGTAAATGAGCCTGATAGATTAGATACTATCTTAAATAAACTAAAAAAGATAAAAGATGAATTTGATAGTGAGACAAAAAAGGTTTCTATTGCTGATTTGATAGCACTTGGAGGAAGTGCGGCAGTAGAAAAAGCGGCTAATGATGCCGGAGTTCAAGTGGAAGTTGGCTTTAACGCAGGGAGAGTAGATACAAAAGAGGAGCTTGTTGATGTAAGCTCATATAAGTGGTTTAGACCAAAAGCTGATGCATTTGTAAACTATATCTCAAATGAGTGCGAAGAGAGTTTTGAAGAGTTGATGCTTGATAGAGCTTTGCAGTTAAAATTAAACTCAAGAGAGCTTGTTGCTTTACTTGGTGGGTTAAGAGCTATCGGAGTTAGCTTTAAAGATAGCAATATTGGCATCTTAACAAAAGAGTCCGGCAAATTAACTCAAGACTATTTTAGAAATTTGCTTGATATGAGCATAGTTTGGGAGAGTGTTGATGATAACTTTTTTGTTGGAAAAGATAGAGAGAGTGGCGAGGTGCTATGGAGAGCATCAAGAGTAGATCTAGTTTTAGCAGCCAATGCAGAACTTAGAGTATTGGTAGAGTTTTATGCACAAGATGACAATAAAGAGAGGTTTGTTAAAGATTTTGCCAAAATTTGGAAAAAAGTGACGGAGCTTGATAGGGTAGATCTAAGATAGAGCCTCTTGGCTTTATCTTGATTTGCTATGAGTAAATTTTAACATTACTCTTTGGATGAGAGATATTAATTTAAAAACTGTACTAGATTTAATGCAGTCATCAAGATAAATCCAATTTTATATATGATCATCTCATGCCGCTTAAAAAAAGAGGTACTGTCGTAAAAATAGGGTTTTACTTTTTGAGGATGGGTGATTTCATACTGCATCTCAGAGTAGTTCTGATACCTCCTCTCCGTATGGGGTTCTACCGCTCTTAGTATAACAAAATTAAACCATTCTGGAATTTTAGAGTTTATTTTGCTAGGCTCTTTTACATTTTTATCAAAAGAGGGTGTTTGAAAAGGCTCTATCTCTCCAAACGGTAACTTCTGTGTCATTGCCTCATAAAGCGTTACTCCAATGGCATAAATTTCTGTCTGCTCATTAACAGGAGATTGCCTAAATCGCTCGGGTGCCAAATAACTAGGTGTTCCCGCACGCGTAACATTACTATAGGCTTCCGTAATACTGCCAAAATCTACCATTTTAAAAGAGATTTTCTCCTTTTTAGATCTATAGACCATGATATTCTCAGGTTTAATATCTCCATGTATGAGATCTTGTTTGATTAAATACTGAGACATCTTTAAAAGAAATATACCAAGCTCTACACCCAAATCGACAGAGAGTGGCTTTTTTTGTGTATACTCTTTAAGTGAAACACCCTGAACCAGTGTCATTATATAATAGCGATGTGTTCTATTTTTAGGAATGGCTACCTTAGGGAAAAAGCCTGCTTTTAGACGTTTTGCCATCCAAATCTCTTTGACAAAGAGATCCAACTCTATCTCATCATCAATCACTTCAGCAGGTGCAAATTTAATCACATACTCTTGCCCCCTCTTTTCACAGACCCAAGTTCTATTGTTCTGAATGAGAGATTTTTTTAGAAGATAACCGTCAATGATATCACCCTCTTTATAGTTCTGCCATACTAAAAGATTGCTTTGTTTGTAGTATATTCTCTTATCAAGCTCTTTGATTTCGAGCAGTACTGCCGTAGTATCATCGGGGAGATTGTCCTTGAGCTTTTTAGAAGCTTTTTTTACTAAGAAGGAAGCGTTCATATGTATCGATTGTTGTAAGAGATCATCTCCAAGTTCATTATAGAGACCGTCAGAACATAATAAAATACGGTCTTTTGCCTGTAGATTATTTTCAAAATAATAAGGCGTAACATCCTCTTTCAAACCTATGGCAGCGGTAAGCACATTCTCCATTCCCTCCTCATTCATGCTATGATCTTCAGAGAGCTGCGTGAGTTCTCCATCTCTAAAGAGATAGATACGACTGTCCCCCACATTGGCACCATAGAGTCTATTACCTTCTATTACCACCAAGGTGAGTGTCGTCAGTAACTCTTCACGTCCATAATCGACCATAGACTCCTTGTAGAGAATCTGATTAATATTATCAATAAAATGTCTGATCGATTTTTCCATACTCCATGACGTAGGTCTATTTTTAAGGGAGTTTATGAGAAAGTGTGTCGTTCGCTTGGCCGCCTCGTCCCCGTATTCTGCAGAGCCTACTCCATCGCAGACTACTGCAATGGTAATGGCATCGTACACTTTTATTGCAAAGTAATCATCCCCTTTAAGCTCCTTACCTTTAGCAAGACTAAAGCCGGATGCCTCTATTATTTTTTTTGACATTTCACACCTTTAATTCACATAAACAATCTATATCATTCCTCCCGCACTAGCTCCCCATGTCGTTCTCCAACGTGTTTTAACAAATGAGATGCCAAGCAGCGCCACAACCACAACTATAGAAAAGATAGCAAACCCCGCTGTATAGGTACCAAACTCTCCTCTACTCCAGCCAAGCACTTGGATAACAGCCGTACCTCCTAATCCGCCAGCGGCACCTACGATGCCTGTCATAATACCCATGTCTTTGCCAAACCTTTGAGGTACCAGCTGAAAGACTGCCCCATTTGCCATCCCCAAACATGCCATAATGAAAAAGAGTGTTGCAATAGCACCATAAAACGGTAATGTAACTAGGGCATTGAGTGCAATCAATATCAAAGCTGCACCCAAGAAAATATAGAGTGCTTTTACCCCGCCTATCTTATCAGCCAATTCCCCGCCACCCGGTCTGAGTATGGCTCCGGCAAAAATACAGAGTGCTCCAAAATATCCTGCAATAACCTTAACATTTGGCTCATTCAAAACATCTAGTCCAAATGCCTCCATATCCGCTACGTAGGTATTCATAAGATAGACTTTCATATACCCTGCCAAACCTACAAAACCACCGAAAGAGATAGCATAAAAGAGTGAAAACCACCATGTATCTTTATCTTTAAGCAACTTACCGTAATCTCTTAACTTTTTCGGTCTTGCTTTATAGATAGACTCCGGAGCATCTTTTGCTAAAAAAAGATAGGCCACAAATACCATGCTGGCCATCACGGCTCCCACTAAAAATACTGCATCCCAACCCCACTTTTCTGCAATTTTCGGTGCAAAAAGATAATCGATCACCACACCGATATTTCCCGCTCCTGCAATACCGAGTACAATGCCTTGCAGTTTCGGAGGATACCATTGTCCTGCTTGTGGAAGTGCCACGGCAAACGATGCTCCTGCAAATCCAAGCCCAAGTGCTACAAACAAAAGTGCCGTATACGTAATATGCTCCCCCATAAAGTATGCGGTAAATAAAGAGAGTATTACCACAGCCTGTGCCATAAGTGCTGTCATTTTTGCTCCAAATTTATCGACACCAAAACCAAGCAGAATTCTAAGGATTGCCCCGGATAAAATAGGTAAAGAAAGCAGTGTAGCCTTCTCTCCTGCCGTCATAATATGCCCATTTGCCGCAAGTGCCTCACTAATTTCAGTAGCAAGCGGACCTAACATTGTCCATACCATAAAACTCATATCGAAATAGACAAATGCCATAAATAATGTAGGTGCGTGCCCCTGCCCTTTTAATGCTTTTAATCCTGCCATGTATACTCCTTGAAGTTAATCTACAGAACAAAGTATACACTTTTTTTATCTATATAATAAGTTATTATCTGTATAAAATTTAATCAATACTATAACCCCTTTATATATATAGATATTACTAAGATAAAAAGCGTTTCTAAAGAAAATATATGATTATTTTTTAAACAACTATACAAACAAAAACTAACCTTAGTTAGCTATAATAACTTCAATTAGTGTGTTGAAGTGAGAAGAAGATGACAATTTTAGAAAAAGCGCTCAAAGAAAGAAGTAAAAAAATCAATAAAGTTGAATCTACAAAAGCACTTAAGCCTGCCATGGAAGTCTATGAAAAGTTGGCAGAGATTGCAGCAGCAGGGTATGAGGGTTTGGCCAAAGAGGACTCTTCTTATTTTTTAAAATGTTTCGGGCTCTTTGACAAAGGTGAAGACTTTATGCTTCGTGTGCGTATTCCAGGTGGACGGTTAAACTATCTACAGGCGTTACGAATAGCCGAGATAGCTCAAAAATACGGCAATGACTATATCGACATAACCACCCGCATGCAATTAGAGCTTCGCTATATACAGATTCAAGACATTGCTACGGTATTACACTTACTTAAAGAGGTAGAGATCTCTACCTTTCAAACAGGAGTGGATAACCCGCGCAACATCGTTACCGATCCGCTAGACGGTATTGCCTATGACAATATCATTGAAACAATGCCGCTTATAGAAAAACTTCAAGAGATATTTTTAGAAAATTTTGAATGGGTCTCTGTACTTCCTCGTAAATTTAACACCGGTATTTTAGGTTCTCTTTCAAACTCCTGCAATATTTTTGGGCATGACTGTAGTTTCGTACTTGCCCAAAAAGAGGGTCTTTTTGGGTTTAATATTTATCTGGGTGCCAAGGTTGGGCTGCAGGCACAAGATGCCAATCTGTTTGTGACGACTCAAGAGGTACCTCTTTTTTACAAAGCGCTTTTAACACTTTTTAAAAAGTATGGATATAGAGACAACCGAAACAAAAATCGTTTGGTCTATTTACTCAATGATGTAGGCATAGATAATTTTATCGATACTATCAAAGTCGAAGCGGGCAGTGATTTTTCCCCTGCCGGTACTACTTTAGTACAGTCGCAGAATATTGCCTTGGGTGCGAACAAAGTATTGGGACGTAATGGCAAGATGAACTATAAACTCATCGTACCTTCAGGTATTTTTTCCGGTTCGGACATGCTAGCAGCCGCAAAGGTTGCACAACAATACGGCGATGGAAATATCAGACTTACATATGACCAAAACCTCTATATTGTCAACATACCTACGGAAAACCTAGATGATTTTGAGCATACCGAGATAGTACGCAAATATGCCAAATTCAATAACCTCTACTTTACGGATATGATAGCTTGCGCAGGCACGGCAACGTGTAGCTTCGGTGTTATTCCCAACAAGCCTGATGCTATTGAAATGGCACACTTTCTTAGTTCAGAAGTAGCCATAGAAGATGCCAATGTCCGCATGAACTGGTCTGCCTGTCCTAAAGGATGTGGTGTACATGGCATAGCAGATATCGGCTTTGAAGGGTGTATAGCAAAACTAAGTGACGGTACACGTGTGGACGGTGTACACCTCTTCTTAGGCGGAAAAATCACACGCAAGGCACAAGAGGCACATATTTTACATAAAGCTCTACCTATTAGCGAGGCAAAACACCACGTAAAATACTTGCTCAAAACCTACGCAAAATATAAACTAAGAATAGAGAGTTATGAAGCCTTTGACGATAGATTTCTCTCACGCAACTATAGCTTTCAAGCCTTAGCATTTTTTACCAAAATAAACTATCTCCTGAACGAAAAGCTAGGACTAGACACCATGCTAGAACTTGAAGCCGAACCTAAAAGTTCTAAGCGTGAAGAGTATGAACTCTTTAACTTCGGACTAAGGCTTTACAAACTGCTTACAGGTCAAAAACGCTTTGAATCTGTAGTGGGTCTAGCACCCAATATGCTCAAACCCACAAGTATCAAAAGAGATACGGTAAGTAGACTAAACCCTAAAGTACCCGCTAAACTTTCAGAAATTATCTACAACATGACCCATGAGGACAAAAAAGAGCGTGCAGCTGTTTTTTCTGAACTTTTAGTTGCGCTAAAGGAGCTATAATGGCCGTCGAACCTCTCACGGAAAATACCCCCCTAGCAGATTTCATCAATCACAAAACAAACGAAGGTATGCAGTGCGGTAACTACAGTATAGACTTACCAGAGCTTGGAGAAGAAGAACAGTACCGTTTTCACTTTGATATGAATGCCTGTGTAGGGTGTCACTGCTGTGAGGTAGCCTGTAACGAGCAAAATGCCAACCCCGATGACATCAAATGGCGTAGAGTCGGAGAGATGGAAACGGGAGTATTCCCCGATACCCTACAACTTTTTAACTCTATGAGCTGTAACCACTGTTTGGAACCTGCGTGTCTCACAGGCTGTCCTACAGAGTCTTACGTCAAGTTTGACAACGGTATCGTCTGGCATGATGACCCCAGCTGTATAGGCTGTCAGTACTGTACATGGAACTGCCCTTATGAAGTCCCCGTATTTAATGCTGAGCGTGGGATAGTCACCAAGTGTCACATGTGTGCAGATAAACTTGAAAATGGACAAAGCCCTGCTTGTGTACAAGCCTGCCCCTCTAATGCCATAGAGATAGAAGTTTTCAACGTCCAAAAATGGAGAGAGGTGGACATGGCTAAAGAGGGAGTAGCCCCTCACCTTGCAGACATAGATATCTGTAAACCAACCACACGCTACACACTGCCTGACCTTAAAGAGACGGAGGAGCTACGCATAGCAGACGAACATCTACTCAAACCTGCGCACTCTGAACTTCCCTTAGTCATTATGACGGTACTCACCCAAGTAAGCCTTGGAGCATTTCTGGCTCTATTTTTAGGACAGTTACTCTTTAGCTTAGGCTTTCACCTGCCTAAACCTACTTTTGTGATGGCACTCTTGGCAGTCATACCTGCCATAATAGGCTTACCTCTGTCTGCTCTGCACTTAGGACGCCCTGGCAAGGCCTACATGGCGATGAAAAACTGGCAAACCTCATGGCTGAGTCGTGAAGCCATAGCCTTGGCACTCTTTAGTGCTCTAGCCTTGCTTGTAGCAGCTCTGTACTACCTAGAAATCACAGGTTTTGGTTTACTTCTACTTGAAGCCATCACCCTGCTAGCAGGCATCTACGGCATACACGCCCAAGCGATGATATACCGCATCAAAGCACGCCCCTCATGGGATAGAAGCTCTACAAACAAAAAATTCTTCGGCGCAAGCTATGTGGGTTTCTTGCTTATGGCCTCTACCCTACTTATAGAGGGGGGCTCACAAGGCGTGATGATACTACTAGCCATCACCCTACTAGCAAGTATGGGTCAAGCCCTAGTCATCTTCGAAGAAGTGATGTTCTACCGCCACCTTGACAAAGAAGATCCACTCTACTACCAGTACAACAGAAGCCGCATACTATTGCATGAGCATTTCCCTAAAGTCAAAAAGTTTCGAGTCTACTCTCTACTCCTCTTTGGCTTAGGTTTGCCGCTCTTAGCCATCTTGTTTACGGCTAGCGGATTGTTAGGATTGGCTATAACCGTACTGGTAGTTGCAACACTGGGTGCATTTGTGTCTGAACTTACCGGACGGTATCTGTTTTACAGAACAGTTGTACCGCTTGGGCTTGCAGGGAATTTCTTTGCCGGAAATCAGCGGCATTGATTAGAGCATGTAACACAGTCACACCTAATGTTATCTATGTGGGCAACGGCTATCTCGAACCCGGAGAGATCTACCGAGTGGGAGGCATTGTCACACTGGTCAACACGCTTGTTTTTCTCACCATCGGCACGGCATGGATATGGCTACTGTTTCTCTCATCATAATCTCAAAAATGCCTGCCAATACCGATACTCGCTTTATAGCGAATATCATTCTGTAGCCCCTTGAAGTGTTGATATAGCGGCACGGAGAATGAAACAAACGCTGAATATTCGCTCTGTGTAAGCAGTTGAAGTCCAGTGGTGAAATAGAGTAGATGATGTCCCGTATTTTGGGCATCTTTGCCTCCAAAGCTGTCAGGCTCCGCTATCTCACCGTTTAGCTCGGCAAAACAGTCCACACTGTAATCTACGGTACCATGATGCTCCTCTTGTATACCATTATGGGTATGCATTGCGCCCATCAGATGGAAGGCGATGGCGGCATTGTAGGTAAAGATATCACCCAAACGGCTCTCCTCTACCCCCTCAGTATTGTATTTGTAGAGGGTAGAGGCGTGAAATGAGAAATCCTCGAACTCATGCGTCAACGCCACTCCGGCAAAGTAGTCCCATGAACCGGAACCAGGCTGAAGATCTGCCTCTATCGCCTCATCTCCCTCTTTGAGATCGCTCTTTCCCGTAGGCAGTTTGAGCCCGCCAAGCAGTGCCACCTTCGTATGGCTGTTGTCATAGACCTTATACTGTACCAAAATTGAAAGATCGCCCAGTCCCCCTATATCGCCATGCGCATGCACCTCTCCTGCCAACCCCATGCCCTCATCATGTAGTTCTCCCGCACGGATGTTCCAACGGATTACATACGGCAAGTTTATGTTGAGTGTCAGCCTGTCACTCAAACCGTACGAAAGCGAAAGCGAATAGTTATCCGTCGCATCGATGCTATGCAAGTGCTCGGCACCCCCTTCAATGGCGTCGATAATCGCATTGTCACTTAAGGATCTGTTGCCAATATATTCACGGTTGATCCCAATGTACACTCCACCCCTCTCCATGGTGTCAGCCGACATGGTATAGACGGCACCTGCACCACCTGCTCCCATCACATGTGAAGCATTGCATGCCCATATAGGGACAGATACAAGCAAAGAGAAGAGAGATGTCTTAGTCAGAGAATAAACAGTTTGTCGCATTATGATGGTAATCCTTTTGTTAAAGATAGGTCGAATCATACCTTTTACCTACTTACTTGCGACTTAGTCGCATAAAATAGTGATACATTAGGGTATAATCCATTGTATGAAAATAGATGAGATAAAAAAAGATAAACGAATACGATTGACCCAGTCGCGTATCGAACTCCTAAAGATACTGACCGATGAGAATAGACCAGTCTGTTATGAAGAGCTCAAACACCGTATCACGATGAACAAAGCAACTTTCTATAGAAATGTCGCCAAATTTGTTGAAGAGGGCATCGTAAGCACCTTCGAGTCCAATGACAAAAAACGCTACTTCGAGATCATCTCCAAGATGCATCCTCACTTTATCTGTAACGACTGTCAGACCATCACATGCGTCTCCATGCCAAACC
>Ga0256839_1001558_pt1 | contig 27630 bp, 39 predicted proteins | sample 354166metaG_FD_185968 | JGI IMG/M metagenome (GOLD analysis project Ga0256839, IMG submission 185968) | Hydrothermal vent microbial communities from Mid Atlantic Ridge, Atlantic Ocean - 354-166 | ecosystem: Environmental > Aquatic > Marine > Hydrothermal vents | place: Atlantic Ocean: Mid... | reverse complement strand
CTAACCTTAGTCATAACATATTCTTATGGGACTAGCCTAGTTATTCACATTAGACTAACCTTAAACTAAGTTATTCACATGTTACTAACCTACACATTACGCCCATATTTTCCAATTTATGCCTAGTTTATGTCATTTTTTGCCCACCTTAAGCATCTAGCCCCCTATTTTATGCGTATTTTTCGCCCAACTTTTGGATTTTTTGACCAAATTTTGAACTTTTGCACCCACCCCATAAGAAAAACTAATCTTACTCTCAAAGTTATTCACATTGACTAACCTTAAACTAAACTTGTTCACATCGTACTAACCTTAGTCTAGTTACCCCATTATACCCTATTTTTGCTTATACTTTATACATATTTTGTTATTAAATTATTTATATTTTATATGTTATTTACTTGACATTATCCGATATTTTAGCTATAATTATACTGTATCAATTAAGATACATAAACAATCGTAAGGAGCTTATCAATGAGCCAAATTGACACAACAAAAAGCGTTATAACTTCTTTGAGATATGGGTTAAGTTTACTTCTCTCTATTCTCTTTGTATGTATAGGTTTTCTTGTAAGAGATTACAGAGATAACCACATTGACGCTGTAACCGTCTTTGCCCTTATCCTAGTAGCAACTACTACGGTAACGGCTATCTTTGTTCAAAAAGCAATCAACAAGAAGTCAAAGGAGCTTAAAGATATGTAAACAACCTGCTTTAAGGTGCTACAATAGCACCTTAAAGCCTTTAAATTTTGAAAGGAGTCCAATATGCTTAAAGCACTTTTATTTACTGCTGTAGCCCTTATTATTGCTGTTGGTGTTTATGCCATTTATAGAAATACCAAAACGCTAGAAAAGCTTTAAACCTCCCAGCACCTCCCAGCGTTGAGGTGCAACCCCCACACAAACCAAAACATAATAAAATATACATAATTTATTAATATTTTATAGTTAAAGTATTGACATTGTATTTATTTTTAGGTATAATATACATACAAAAAACAATCAAAGGACACAACATGAACACATCTACTATAGGCATCTTGGCTACACCCGTCTTAAACAAGGCTAAACAAACGGTTACTTTAATGGTAAGCCCTATTGATATGTCACATCTTAAAGACGGTCAAACTCAATTAGAACGCATTTATGAGCTTTTAGGCTGTCGTACTATAGATGTAGTACGCACACCAAAAGGTGATATATGGATTGATGATGAGGGGCTATTTGCTAACGATAACCCTATTCTCTCATACAGGCTCGATACTAAAATGAACCCTTTACAACTTGCAGGAACATTATTATTTTCTAACGGCTCAAATGATGATGGTGATACCATTTGGTTTGATAAAAACAAAGTATCAGACATTATCAAAATGGAAGACATTAAAGAGTCACTAGAAAACTTTACTCTAGTTGGATTTGCACAATCTTAGTTATTATTTTACACTAACCTTAGTTTATAAATTAAAACTAAGGTTAGTTTAGTTATAATATAGTTACAAAACAACAAAGGACACAACATGACTACAGGACACGAAACGGTAAAAAGTGAAATTAACAGTAATGAATGGTTTGTAATCGGGAGTTGGACACAAAACCTTGAAAATGCACATTTTTTCAAAACATTTGAAGAAGCACTACAGTTTCAAAGCAAGTCAAACTTAGAGCTTATCAAAGAAAATAGAACAAAAGATAATAGTATGTATGAAATTTTTAAAACGAAATCATTATAAAGGACTAAAAATGAAAACCTACACTAAAGACCAACTCTTCGGAGAAATCTATCTAAATGAAAATGCAAAATTCACCTCTACTAAATGGGATGAAGACAGATACATCACCCAAAAAGACGGACAAATCATTGACAATAAGGGTAAAGCGTTTAACCTTATGACTGCTAAAGATAATGAGTGGACTCTTTGGACTGAACCAAAGCAGAACACGGACACAATCACCAAAGAAGAGGCTTTAAAGGCTCTCTATAGTGGTAAGAGAGTTAAAGCCTTAGAATGGGATAATGAAGCCTTAGAAGTCAAGGACGGACAAATCCTACTAAATGAAAGTAAGCCGTTTAACATTATGACTGCTAAAGAGAAAGAGTGGATAATCATTGAAGAGTGTAATAACCCTCAAAATGACTCTAAGCAAATAGCAGAACTAAAAAGTATGATTAAAGAACTTTTAACACGTGATACAAGCACACAGACCACAGAAGCAAAGCACACAGACGGCAGAAGCACAGAAGCACAGGCAAACACTACTGACATACTCAAAGATGTTTATGGTGTATCTACACCTAAAGAAGTACAAGCACAATTTAAAGATAAGCTTGAAAATGCACACAGTACCTTAGATATAGAAAAAGCCGTGTGTGAGTATATCCCTTACTGCTGGATAGGTAACAGAACGCTAGGCACAACTAGCGTTTACTATTCAAATATGCGTAAGGTGATTAAAGAGCTTAAGAATGAAGACTACAGGGAAACAGGCTTAAATCTATTTGTAGCACCTCAAAGCGTGTATGAAACAGTACAAACAAAGATTACAGAGAACAAAAAAGAAGAGATACGAAACAAAAATACTTTTGAAAAAAAGTATATTGAAGACCTTATGAAAAAAATCAAAGATAAAATATTATCGGATGATTTTACAGACCACCCAAGACAAACAGATGAAGAGAGAGAGAAAGCATACTGGGCGTATGCGTATTTAACTATCGTTACAGGTAGAAGACAATCAGAGATTTTAAAGACCCTTGAAATTAAAAAGAAAAATAAAGTATGGCAATACTGCGGTATCATCAAAGACCGTGAAGAGGGCAAGTGTATTGATGCCTATGCACTCGATGAAGATTATGAGTTTCTAAGTGATTTAGTGGATTACATACAATCACACTTAGAGTCAAACAAATACACAAAAAGAGAAATGAACAGTAAGTTTAATAATTCTTTTAACAATGCCCTTAAAAGGATTACAGGTACTTCTTTTAAAGCTAGTGATTGGCGTGATATTTACGCTGAGTTACTTTGGCTAAAAGAAGCAGATAAAAAAGGTAGCCAAATAGATAAAAGAGATTTTAAAGCTAAGGTGTTAGGGCATAAATACGATGGCAAACTATCGGCTACAGAACATTATGATAGCTGGGAAGCCGTTTAGTATGAGTTTAGAATTATCAATTTTAACCATAGCAGGGTGTATGTTTTTAACATACCTGCTGATTAATATTTTAAAGTAAAGGATACAACATGAAGACAATCACACTCTATGAAGATAATAGACTAGATAACAAGAAAGATGTACCCTATGAACAGGTGCATCAAGAGTTTACTACATTTGAATATTTCAAAACAAATTACCCCATCTTAAGCTACAAGGACTGCTTAAGATGGTTTCTTGCATCCAATGATGGGTTACATTCATCTTTTGATGAGAAAGATTTTGAAGCTTTTTATGAGTATAGCTGGGATAGATACAAGCAATGAGAGAGATATACAAGCAATCGGACTTTAAAGAGGCACTAAAAGCCTCTTTGGAAAGAGACAGTTTTTCTACAATACTATCTGCAAATCTTCTTAAAGTAAAGCTTGACAGGATCACAGTAGAACATAAAGAAATTATGAGACTGTATAATCAACGCTATAAAACTATCATTGAAGAGAACAAAGATAAAGACCCTAAAGAATACAAAATATCACAGGTAATTGTAAGCAAGATAAACAAAACCGTTAAAAAAATTGACTCTCTTACAAAATCAATAAACTTCTATACTGAACAAATAGAAAGTATTAATGATGTAAAATCTTTAGAGAAACGTAAAAAGATAATTTTAGATTTAGTATCTAAGATTGGATGAGGAGTAACAGAATGAAATTAGAAAAAAAATATTACATATATCAAAACATTTTAGGACTCATAGGAGTTTTAATATTTTTCTATCTAGCGTATCATTGGGTAGAAATAAACGAATATATATCCCCATTAGTAGAAAAATTCTCAATATTCCAAATTAATACACCTCAAGGAATAGTTGCATTAGCAATGTATAAAATGATATTTACATTAATTATTATATTTTTACCACTTTTTACTACATCTTTCATACAAAATAAGATTAAAAATGTAATAGACAAATTAAACAAACAAGGTAATGAATAATGCAAAACCCACATAGTGGTCCTGGTACTTTTAGTGAGTACGCGAACGGCGTGTTACTCTCTGTCTTGGAAGCAATGGGTATTAGTTGAGTTGGATTAACCCTTTAGGGTCAGCCCCAAACTAATAATAAAATATACATAAAAAATTAATAATAAATACATAAATTAAGCATAATATAATAATAAAGATGTAACACTATAAACTACAAAAAACAATCAAAGGACACAACATGAAACCACTCGTTTTAAACTTCTCTCACCAAAAAGGCGGTACAGGTAAAAGCACTATGGCATACCACATAGCCAAAGCCTTTGAGTTATTGGGTTACAAAGTAACAATCTATGATTTGGATATACAAGACACCTGTATAGAATATAACAAGCTTAGAGAAGTACCAAGAGACAACATCAAAAACATTGCAGAAGATGAAGAACTCATACAAGTAATAGAAGATGCAAAAGAAGATGAAATTATCATCATAGATAGTGGTGGATTTGACAGTAGCCTTACAAGATTAGCGATAATGGGTGCAGACATAAACATTACACCTATTGCAGACAAAGTAAGTGAGATACTAGCAATCACTAACAAGTACAGTAAGATTTTAAAAGAGATAGAGAAAGCCACAGAAGAAGAAACAAACACGTATGTACTTCTTAACAAGATACACCCATTTGCTAGAAACTTTGAACACCTAGAATCAATCATAGAGCCACATAAACAAATGAAGATACTTAACACAATCATAAGAGAACGTGCAATTTACGACAAAGCCTTACAAAAGGGTTTAACAGTACAGGAAGCAAATACCCTTAAGGGGCATGAAGACGCAAGCCATGAGCTAAATAAACTAGCACAAGAGCTATTATCTATACACAATGAGGATAAATAACATGAGTGAAGCAAAAAAACAAAAAAAATCATTTGCAGAAAGAGTAAATGCAGTCAAAGAGTCCGCACCTCTCACCGAAAAAAAGAAACCTATAGAAAAAGAAAAAAAGAGCATAGGACAACCAAAAAAAGAAGAGAAGATTAAACAAAATATCCCTATAGTGATTTATGTTAATGAGTCTCAAAAAAAACAAGTAGAGCAAAATAGTATCAATGCTGGGTACTCTGCAAAAGACAGGGCAAAATGGCTTAAATCAATAGCAATAAGTGATTATGGCTCTAATCAAGACACATCAACAGAAGCAACAGAACTAAAAGCTAAAGATGAAAAAATACAAATGCTAGAAAAGTTACTAAAAGAAAAAGAACGTACAATAAAAATGTTAGAAAATATACTCAATAAGCAATAAAGGTTTACCATGAAAAGAACGTACAAAACAACACTATTAACAATCCTTACACTATCTATGATGAGTGGGTGTGACAGTAAAACTGAGAACAATATACAAGCAAGTATAGAAGCAGGTAAAGCTATGCAAGAGACTAAGAATATAAAAATCACACATAACACAAACATTGAAACAAAAGAAGAGAATTATAAAACAGTCACTTATTATAGTGAAAACGAAAAAGAAAGAGCGGATAAAATAAAAGAATGTAATAAATCATATTCAAGTAATCATAAGAAAAATATAGAGTGCAATAACGCGAAAAGAGCAAGACAGATCAAAAAAAGACAATATGCAGAAGAGTACATACGTAATCACTAATTAAGGATTGAAAATGATTGATAAAAACCCTTTTGAGAAAGGTACACTAGCCTCTCTATTTTTTAAAATAGACAAGTTTTTGAATAGTCCTAAAGTGGTAATGACTAAATCCATAGGGTCTGACGCAATTAAAATTTTTTCAATTATATTAGTCCCTTTAGAGATAATCTTCATAATATTAAAACTAATACTAGAAATACTATACATAGCAACAATCGGTATGATTATTACTATGTTCATAAGCTAACTTTTCTTTCCTCCAGCTCTCCTCTCTGCTGTAGCCTTTCTTCCTGTTTCTTTAAGAAGTCCATGAGCCTTGCTTCCATAATCACCAGCACTTCGTGATATTCCACTTACTGCCGAAATAGATTTACTAGCAACCGCCTTACCAGCGTTACCAATTTGTTTACCAGCACTTTTTCCACCACTATATGCCTTTCCAGCACCTACACCTGTAATAGCCGTTGCAATCATTGCACCTTTGGGGATAGACTCAATGGAAACAGAGGATAGCTTAGATGCCACCTGTGTGGACATATAAAGCAACACAATACCAAGTAAAGAAAAAGCAGAAATAGAAAAAGCAGATAATAATATATCTACCTTTCCAGCATCAGCTAATTCATCGGTTAGTATAGTCACATATTTATCAAGTATCACGTTTGCAAAAAGCGATAAAAAATAAATGGTAAAGATATTAGAAATAATCATCTCCAACCATCTGTCAAATATTGCATTTATTTTAGGAAAAAATAAAGACGCGAAAGCAAAAGGTGTAAGGATAATAACAATTTGTAAAGTTACTACATTTATAACCAAAAGTGTGGCTAGAGTTACACCTAGAACCACATAACAAATAAAGATTATAGCAGTACCAACTAAAGCCATTAATTTAAGCCAAGCCCAATCATCTACATCAAAATAAACATTTGAAATCTTATTTATTGTGATTATTCCATCTTCCAATTTAGTATAAATTACATCTAAGCCTCCGTGACTCAACCAATCGGATAATCCCTTTACTCCTTTAATAGCAAAGTCATACCATTCCCCTGCATTAAAAGCAAAAAGTGATATAAACCCAAACATCATCATCTTATACACGATTTGTCGGACAGGGTTATCAACTTTACCTAAATGAAACATATAGGCAATATATAATATATATATCACCGCCCACGTGGAAACAATGGTTTGTAATCCTGCCACCAATGTTACAGAGTCATTAGGGTCTAATACTGCGACAATCGCATCCCCTGTTTCCTTAAATTTACCAAACATATTTCAATCCTTAATTAGTGATTACGTATGTACTCTTCTGCATATTGTCTTTTTTTGACACGTATTTGCTCTGTCTGCTCTTTTTCCATTTTAGCCTCTGCTCTATCCCTTATTTCCATCATTTCATATTGTATTTTTAAAGCGTTCATGCTTGATATTGTCGACTGAATACCTGCGGTAATATCTTGTGAAGATTTTATATCTGCTGAATTAGCAAGTCTACTATTGAGTGTATTTAACTTTTGAACGTACCCTGTCATACTTTGGCTTAATTTGCTTACGGTAGCCATTTGCTTAACACTTCTAAGCATCCTATTTTTACAAATTCTTCTTTGGTCATACGTCATATAATCATAGTTACAATTATCAAAAATAGTATTACTATCAAATAATTGTTTAGCATATAGACCTATTTGTGATTTTGGATTGTTTAAATCTAAGTCATTCATATCTAAACCATATTCACCTAATAGGGTATTAAGCTCTGTAAACTTATTCAGAATATCACTATCAAGCCTATAATCTTTAAGTGCAGACATTTTACTTTCCCATTGTTTAATCTCTCTTTCCCATGCAAGACCTTGTTTTATCCATCCAGCGGCTGTTTCTGCTGTGTGTGTTGGGTCAAACACAATATCCCCTACACCAAAAATTGCATAACTCTGTGTACTCATAATAAGGGTCGCCATTACTGCTAATTTAATTCTTTTCATTCTAGTTCCTTTTTAATTGTTTTTTATCTATTTCTATGACTTTACTAGAGGGTGGCAATAATTTCTTACCACCTCTCGCCTCTTCAGAATTTACATCTATTTTATTTACTATACTAGGAGTAATATTGTAATAATCTATCCTAATATAGCCTCTTCTGTTACGGTGCAATGGAATTAAAATTATCTTCGCTCTTACTTGATTATCAATAAAATACTTTTTATATTTTTTAATTGTATGTGCGTTACCACGTATATAAATATGACTAGCATTGTGAGCCAAATAAAAAGTCTCTACTATCTCATCATTAGCAAAAAAATACCCATAACCGTGTTTTTTTGTTTGTTTGTAATGCCAATTTTGATTTACTAAAAATTGGTCTTTTGGTACGTTAGCTTTATGCTCTGATAAAACATTTAAACTTATATTTTGCCTAGTGCTATCCTCTAACTGTATCGGATGATTAATATGCTGTGAACATCCAATAAAGAGTAAGGTACTTATTGCCATAATTAATATTTTCATACTTCATCCTTTTTTTTATAATCTATCTCTTTGTAATACATTTCTGTGATACGCCTACCCTCTTCTGTGTCTGCCATTTGGATAATGACATCTATTGTATTCCTAAGAGTATCTTGTATCACTTGGTAAGGTATTTTTTGTCCGTTTTCGTTTAGCAATGTCATGTGTTCTAATCGTGTAAATGTTTCCTCGATAGAGCCTGCATGACATGAAGTAATAGACCCACCATGCCCTGAATTAATGATATTAATAAAATCAAAGGTTTCACCCCCTCTCAACTCTGCCAACACGATACGGTCGGGTTTCATCCTCAAACATGATTTTAAAAGTGTTGTAGAGTTTAAGAAATCTGTACTTTTGGCTTCGCTGGGGTAAAAAAGTTGCACAAAATTACTACCTTCATTAAAAGTTAATTCCTCTACATCTTCAATACTAATAATTCTTTGTGAATTTGGTATAAACTCAATAAGCGTTTTCATAAATGTTGTTTTACCACTTCCTGTTGCACCTGCTACGATAATATTTTTACCTTGCTTCACGGCTTCTACAATAAAATCTTTATAATTTTTTTCCTTATATAGAGAGTTCAAAATTTCACTTCTTTTAGATAGTAGCACTTTGTTATCATTTACTAAAAAAAGTTTTTGTGCATCGTATTGCTGTATAGATATTTTTTTCTTACTAGGCTTTCTTATAGTAAGGGATATATGATTTTGTTTACACGCTGGGGGCATGACCACCTGTACCCTCTCACCGTCTGATAATGTAGAACTTAAAATAGGTTTATTGTTTGTTATTTCCGTCTCTTTAGCAGAAGCAATAACTTTAGAAATTGCCTGTGTAGCCTTATATGTTAAATTAGTTTCATAATCTTTCCATTCTCCACTATCATGTAACGCCCAAATATTCCCTCTTCCGTTATAGCACACTTCGGTAATGCTATCATTTTCTAAAAGCACACCAAAGTATTTTTTAATATACACCTGTAAAGATACGGACTTTTCAATTTCTGACATATTTTTACCTTTTCAATCTGTAAACTTTGGAAAAGTCCACATCTTTATTTACATATATATTTATTAAATCACCTTGAAATTTATATAAGGTAGGTGGTATATTGATAAACTGTTTTAGTGCGGTATCTGCCATATTTTGGGTATTTTGTTGGGTATTTCCTAAGTAAAAAGTACCGCCATTACTACTTTGTCTATTGACTGCATACTGTAAACCATCATCTATAACACTAAGTAAAATTGCTCCACCCAAACGCATCATCCAATGATTATCAACTTCTCCAACCATCCCTGCTGAACCTAATTCGTCACTTGCACCACTTCCTATAGATATGACAATATTGTTAGGTGTACGTATATCTTCCCAAATAGCATAAAGCCTATTCATGCCATTTTGAAGACCTGTTTTTTTATAAGTACCTACTGCGGTAGAACCTTTCTCAACTAAAAGTACATTCCCATTAGCAGAGTAAATGTCCTCTGAAATAGTACAGGTGATTTGACCGCCTATCATTGAAATTAACTTAACATCCATAGAACATGGTATAAAAGTACCTCTGACAAGGAATAAATTAGGGTCATAATGATGTACGCCTGCAACTGTGCTTATACCACCTGTATATGGCATAGAAGACGGTTTTTTTGATTTACTTGATGCAAGAGGTTGGCTAGGCATTAAAGCACCCTTATTTGCCCCATTTTTGGCAATAGATAATGTTCCCCCACCACCTTTTATAATTTTAGGTATATACACGGGGTCTGCTATTTTTTTTATTATTTTAGGCAATGGTGGCAAAGTAGGCAATACCTCTTTTGGTTTGGCTGGCTTGACTTCTTTTGCTTGTGGCATAAATTTTTTCTCTTTAACAATATTTCTATCTATTTTTTTGACTTCAATAGGTGCTTTACTGTTCTTAAGCAAGAAGTAAAATACTCCACTTGCAATAATTGCTGTCAAAACACCTAAAAAGATAAAAACGGCTTTAGACCCATTACGTGTTTGGTTCTCTTCCAATAATTCCGCATCTTCGCTATGCTCTATTTCTTGATTATTGTCATTCATTTTATTATCTCTCTTTTTACTTTTTGGTTACTCGTATTTAAGTATTTATAATCAGGGTTTTTACCCTTACTACCATTTAAAACACCAACAAGCTTTTTACCACTTCTCAAAAAGAACAATCCCGCTGTACTATGAACAACTTTTACATAATATTGACCTGTTTTTTTGGTGTGTGAATTAATAGAAAATTCTTGGTCGCCCTCTCTCCTAAAGATGGCTGGCATTTTTTTAGTTCTATCAAATCCAAAGTAAGTAAATGTTCCATCATCATATACATAATTTGGTGCTATATCATCACTTCCTTTGTTTACTTTTTTCAAATAATCCCAATTTTTTGGCACTTTTACCCTGTTAAGTTCATTGGTAATTTTTTTTGAATTTCGTCTCTTTTGTGCCTGCTTCTTTTTAATTTTCTTCGCTTTTAACTCTTCTCTTGGATATTTAATTTTTATTTTATAATTTGCCCTGTCTTTTGATAGGTGCAAATCACCGATATAAATTCTTCTATTTGTGCGGATAAATATATTGGTAGCCCAATCTTCACTATTAGGTGTAATTACGGATTTATTAGAAACTAGCCCCTTTTCACCCTCCACCTCGGCTACAGAAGACATATAAGGCTTTGCCATAATGTACGCTGTATTACCACTTGTTTTGACCGTCCAGCCCTCATTAAACCCTGTGCTACCATCTAAAACAGTTTCATTCTCTCCAAACTCTATCATGGTAAAATAACCCTCTTTTGCATATATAGCCAAAACATCGTTAGGATTGTATTTCACTACACCTATTCTTTTGTCATAAGATGATAACGTCATTTTTGATGTACCCCATCCAAAAAGTGAAATAGATAAAAATAGTATTATAATTTTTTTCATTATTTCACCTCCGCATCTACACGATAAGCGGTTACTTTAAATCCCAAAGGATTTAAGAGTCGCTCTTTTTCGCTTGCTTTGATTGCTGGAGAGTATTCATAACTTAGTGTAACGATTTTTATTCTAGTGTCTTCAACCGTTGCATTTTTTATTTTTTCTACTTTAATTCTGACAGTAGCATTTTTTATGTAGGCATTTTCCCCCAAAGCCACACTCAACACTTTTACTTTAACTTCTGTTTTAGATCCTAACTTTTTATCTCTTGAGTCCTTACCAGCATAAATTTTAATGTAGTTCTCTGAAACTTCTTTCGTTGAATTTAACTGAACATAAACATAATCCTTAGACAAAAGAGAGTAAAAATATTGCTCTCTTTTTTTGACATATTGACTTGTAAAATACTTATCTATTGCCTCATTATATTTCATAGTCTTTTCACTTACAGAGGATAACATTTCTGTAAGACCTGTACTCTTATTTACTTGTATAACAAACGGCTCTGTTTTCGTTAAAGGCTTAAAGATAAATAAGCCTATCACCACACATAGCAATATTAAAGAGATAAAGGTAATCCCCCAAGCTCTCTGATTTGATTTATGCAGTAAGTCGGATAATTTTAACTCAAAATCTAACTCTTCTTTATTTGTACTCATTTGATGTGTCCTTTGATTGTTTGTGTATTAATAGGCTTCCATTGTTCATCTTGAAGCATTGCATTACTCTTATCTGATACAGACGGATAAACCGTTGAGCATCCATTTATTGCTATAATTGCCAATAGCATAAGTGCAAATTTAATCATTAATTTTCCTTGTAATATTGTTTTAATTGTGAAACTTTTTCGTCAATCTCAATATCTTTACTAAAGATGTCTTTTATAATTTTTACATCCGTTTCATCAGTAGAGAGGGCTTTGATAAAAAATTTATCCATATTTCCAAGATTAAGGCTTGCCACGATTGACTCTTCATCCCTTTTTATTAAAAATTTATATTCTGTTTTATCAAATTGTTTTACCCTTAAATATTCTGACTCACTACAGGTAAGACCTTTAATATAATCCTCTGCTACCGCTCTAGGATTAGCAAATAGAAAAATTGATGCACTTTGTTCTATAATTGCTCTTGCGTTCACGTTTCGCAAAAAGTCTTCCACACTTTGAACACCTAAAATAATAAAATTATTACGACTTCGATTTGTTTTCAATCTTTCTTTTATCTCGTTAGAAATGTAATCATTTTCTATCCACTTCCACGCTTCATCAATCCATAGTCCAAATCTTCTACCATCCATGTTATCCATGACACGCCAAAGGATATAATGACTCATTGCACTTTTAACATCATCATCCCCTAAAAATTCTGTTCCATCTATTCCGATAAGATTATTGTCACTCTCTAAAAATTTATCAATTTCATTATCAAATACCCAACCGTATTTTTCGCCATTCTTCCAAAGCTTAAGAGCTTCCTTTATGCTAAAATCTTTGTTTGGGTCTTCATCAATATTTTCAAGTAGCAAAGATATTGGATATTTTCTGTCTTTAATATCAAATTCAGTCATAATAAAATTTATAGCATCAGTAATTTTTTGATTGTCCGCTGGACGTAAAGGAATTTGTTTACCAATCATAATCTTAATAAGAATTTCAAGTTTTCTAACATTGTTTTTTGTGTACTCACACATAAAAGGATTAAACCCTGTGTCTTCACCATTTTTTAGGATAATATATTCCCCACCACAAGCTAATATATTAGCCATAGCACCATATTTCATATCAAGGTATATCCCACAAAACTGTTTATGTTGTTCAAGGATTTTTTTAGGGAATGTTTCTTTTTTATCATATTTCATCATCATGTTTAACAAAAAGTTTAGAAACGCTGTTTTACCACTTCCACTTTGCCCTATGACTAAAGAGTTACCAAGAGTGAATTTATTAAAATCATTTGGCTTATCTGTTTGATGTATGTTTAAATAATATGGTTGATTTGAGGGTGTATTAAGTATAGATATAGCATCCCCCCAATTATTATTATTTCTTCTGCCAAAAGGGTAAGAATGAAATGAGATAAAATCTGAAAAATTACGTGAACTAATCAATGATACATTTGGTCTAAGATTTATATTTGATGGAAACTGTGCAAAATAAGTAGCTGGAAAAGCGATTTCAGAACGTGTAATAATATGCCCTATTTCCTCTAATTTTGTAGATATAAACTCGGTATCTTCTTTTACTTTTTCTACTGTATCGGCATAAACTAAAATACTAAAATGATACTCCCCAAAAGAAAGCTCATCACTTGTTAATCTATCTAGGGCGATAGTTAAATCTTCAATCTGACTAATACCATCATCATGTGACCCTGCAAGTCTGCCCCTTTGCTCTTTAAGTGATTTTTTAGCCTCTCTTTTACTCATAGGGATAAAGCTCTGTGTAACAATATATGTAATTTGGCTGGATAATAAATCGTTTAATATACCTATGTATGTTTCACTACAGAACTCTTTAATCTCCAATGCTTGCACGTATCTGTTACTGTTATCGTTATACTCTATTTTAAGTAACCCTTTATTGAATTTAAGATTTTTAGCATTTCCTGTAATGTAACTATCAATCGTTGTTTTTGATACTTTTACTTTAGAAAATTTACCAGCAATTAAAAAATTAAAAAATTCTAGAAGAGTGCTATATTTGATGTCATTTTCTTCGTACACACCTAATTTAGTCGCTCCATATTTAGATAAACCTGCGTTCATTTTTCTTGATAATTCTTCCATCTGAAAAATGAATGTTTTAACTGCTTTTTCTTTCTTTTCTAAATTTAACTTAGTAAAATTAGATTTTTCCACTCTGCTTTTTAATGGGGTATATACGACAGTAATATACTTTAGAGTAATATGTAAATTACTCTTTTCAATATTTTCATAATAAGCATCTGAAAAATCTTGTAAATATTGACTTGTGTATTCATAATCAAGCTTATCATTATAAGGTAACATTGCCGAATGAATATAAATAGATATATTATCATTTGATAAAGATCTAATAAGTGTATTTAGTGACTCTTTTTCATTTTGTAATTGGCTATCATCTACCATGTCAAAATGTACGCCGTCCACTACCCATGTAGAGATATATTGTTGTTCTTTTGTAACGACTATCTTATTGGTTATATGCGTGCTATATGGTAGGTTATCTTGCAGACTTGGGTGTTTGTCAATAGGATATATAGATAACTTAGTCCTATGGTTTCCTATTTTTCTATAATTAGCATGTGTCGAATATGTTTTAACTTTATGGTATTTTTTGTCCGTTCTCAAATTAGACGTTTTTATTGCATTGGCATAAACTGAAAAAATATTTTCATCATACTTTGTTAATGAATAAAGTAAAGCATAAAAAGGGATAAGCAGTAACCATAATGCTAGATTAAACCAAAGTCCAAGAAGCAGAATACCCATGCCCCCAACAATTAGAGGGATATAGGGGACACCCAAAAATAGGGCTTTTCTAGTCATTCCCTTAAATACTATATCTTTATTCATTTCTTAAACCTATGGTAATAGTAAAGTAGCTAAAGCACTTGCACCAGCAATCAGCATAGCACCTACAAAAATACGAGCGACATCGCTCCATTCCGCACCTCTAAATATCATCATAAATCCTACATAAATAAATGCAAGTGTTACTACAATAACCGCTATTGCAAGTAAAGCATCTTTAAATGTTGTTAATGGTGTTTCTATATCTGCCAAACCTCCAGCAGAAGCTAAAGTGCCTATAGCCATCATAAATAATAGCATTTGTAAAAGTGTTTTGATAGTGTTTTTTGTCATTTTCTTTCCTTTTCATATTTGTTAAAGTAGCAGTCTTGGTGTCATTGTTTGTATCTTTTTTAATCCTCCTTTTTAGATATTCTTAAGCAGTAAAGCTTTATATTTTTTACTGTTATTGTTTATTATTGGGCTAATAAGTTCTATATCGCTATCTTGTTTACCCTTACTACTAATCAGTATAGGGCTATTAATAGGGTTATTAAAACGCTTACCTACATAAAATTCATTTATATATTTTTGTGTTATTTTTTCTCTAACCACTCCATATTTTTTACCCTTAGCGTGGGTAATTATTGGATAACCGTCCTTATTATCAAACCCTGTAACAAGTGCTACATGATGTATATGTCCTAGTTTATTTTTAAAATAAATAGCATCACCAATTTGTAAATTGGAAAAAGAAGTAATATTAGAGACTTTTTTTGTTTTGAGTGCTTGATTTTTTGCGGTACGTGGCAAGTCTGTATCTGCATAGTTTTTTACTAATATTTTTACAAATGCTGAACAATCCACGCCCTTAACAAGAGAGTTTCCGCCCCAAACATAAGGCACGCCTATATAATTGTTTGCACTTTTTGCAATAATTGAACCATTATTAAAACTACCCTTTGCTACCACCACATCGGATGCAAAGATAATAGAAGACATCAAAGACAAAGGTAATAATAATTTTTTAAACATTTGAAAGCTCTTGATTATAAAAATCAAAGGTAAGTGAAATAATTTTTTTACCATTTTTTTTAGTGCTTGTTGTATATGATATATGATAATTTGTTTTAGTATTAATATCTTCAACTATTCTAGCTACTACAGAAGCATTAAAAGCATTAAAGTTTTTATACTGTGTAGGCTTTAGTTCTAACACCCTCTTTAGCTCTGAAACCTCTATAGTAAAATTGTTGCTTGTCTGCTTAACCATAAAATCAATAAACAGGAGTGTTTGCTTATATCTTATGCCATTAAACAAAATATACTTTAAATACGCATGTTTAGAAGACTTCTTAGAATTAAGTACAATCTCGCGTAAAATGGATGCTGGGCGAAAAAATATTTTATCCTCTTCAATCTCTATATCATTGATTGCATCTGAACCATACCAACTATTTTTATTTTTATCAGTAATTGATAACTTTATGTTTGTTTTCAGTAAAGAGACAAGCTCATCAAAAGACATATCTTTAAAAATACTTGATGTTATAAAATATGATTTATCCACATTGATATTTTTTTCAATCGTAATAAGGATATGTCTTAAAAGAAAGTACTGCTCTTTACTTATCTTAGGTATATCTAGGGTGAAGTTGTTAAATTCTATTGTATTTTTATTCATAAACATGATTTTATCACTTTATCCTTTAATTTCTAAAATAAATTATTTTATTGGTACAATGATAGCAAAATTAAAATAAAAGTCAAGTTTTATTTCAAAAAAAATAAAATGTTATAATTGAAAGAGAAAAAGGAAGTAAAATGATTAATACATTCTTATTAAAAAAAGAAAATATATTAAGTGAAAATAGTTCTTCTATCATAGAATTTTTAAAGTGGGTAGGCATACTCTCTATGACATTAGACCATATAGGCATATTAATTTATAAAGACTATGATTTTTTTAGAATGATTGGACGATTAGCATTTCCAATATTTGGATTTGTATTGATATATAATTTTATGTACCACACTAAAAGTAAAGTAAAGTATATTAAAAGATTAGTTTTGTTTTCAGTTTTGTTTGAGACAATACATTTTTTTGTTTTAAAAAATAATTATGCTGGGCTGAATATATTTTTTATTTACTCTATGGCACTTTATTTTTTATACTTGTTTGAGTTGGTACAGGATAGCAAAGAGAGAAGTAAGGAAAAGATACTTTTTGTAAGTGTGATTTTTGCACTTTTATTATACGCATCAAGATATACAGAATACGGTATAAGTGGATTACTATTAACAATCTCTTTTTATTTTACATTGAAGTATAAGCATCTAACAATAGTTACACTTTTTCTTTTAGTATTCTTAAATGCTCCAGCAGTAAAATATATACTTTCAACGCTTGCAGTAGTACCATTAGGCTATTTAACAGCTAAATGTAGTGTAACTATACCAAGGTCACGTTATTTCTTTTATTTATACTACCCTGTGCATCTATTAATCATTTGGATGTATGCCTACCATTGGTAAGCATACAGATAAGCTGAGAATAAATGATAATCTCTAAATGTCATATCAAATACGGTGATACAGTCCTCTTCTATTTCATATTCAGTACCGATAAAATCATCTAAAAATTTTGTAGCTTCGTTCATTTTAGGAACATTACAGAAGCCTTCTGTAGTACAAGTGTTCTCATTTTCACTAAACTTAACCCTATGTAATGTTTTATCATTTTTTCTTAAAGTAAAAAAATTATCGTTTAATTTTTTATAAGCTAGTGCCATTTCTTCATCAAGTGCCTCTACCATATGTAAGCGATTGGCAGTAATTTCAAAATAATATTTTTTAAGTGTGTTCATGTTGTGTCCTTTAAGATTGTTTTTTTATCTAAGATGCTTTACCATTTTAGATATGATATATTGTATCATAATTTTAGGATAATGTCAAGTAAAATATAGGTAAATTATCAATAAATTATACATATTTTATATATTAAAAATCTCTTGCTCATGCTTTGCTGGCTCTATGCCGAATAGCCCACGGAGTGCCTTAGTGGAACGGTACTTTGTATAACTACTCACTCTAATCAAGATAAAAAGTTTTTAAAAGTTTTTGTACCCTTTGCTAAGCTGTAGTATTTTGTTAAGATTGATAATCGCTAAGTATTACATCCTATGATGTCATGCTTCGCTATTAGCGAACGTACAAAATGCGTAAGATTTGTCAAGGATCAGTACACAAAGTTTTAAAAAGTTTTTCTCGCCTGTAGCTCTTGGCTGAGTTGGATTAACCCTTTAGGGCAAGTACCGTGTACTTGTCTGCGATAGCAGATTGAGAACGACCCTTTAGGGTCAGCCCCAAACTAAGATAAATCAAAAAAGGGTAAAGTAGATTGCTTTAATACCACACGTTCAGCACCTTTAACACCACTCCCAGAAACTCCATCAAAAAAGCCAACCTCTTTAGACCTAGAAATACAAATATTATTACCTTCTACCCAAATACCAAACATAGTTAAATCCTCTTCTTTCAAAAAAGAAATATATTTATAAATAACACTCTTAGATACAACATTTAATAAACCTAGTTTTTCAGTCAACAAAGATTTAATATTAATTCTAAGATTATCATAAGTCAAAAGGTAACGTACAACTTGCTTAGAAATATCATGGTCAAGATTAGCAATAAAAGGAGTATATTTACAATAATTAAAAACCTTACCTTGCTCATAAAGTGCTAAAAAGTTTCTACTAAAAGAAAATTTTATAAAGTCGGACTCATTATCAATGCCTACAGTATCAAGAATTTTAAAACCATTAGCCTTAATATTATCCCCTTTAACATTTTTTAAAAAAAACCTAAAATTCACATTCCCCAACTCTTCTAAAATACCATCAAGCCAAAAAACATTTTTAGAATTTTTATCAAGAGCATTTAAAATAGAAGAATGAGATATAACATGTTCATTATCAGAGGAAATATCACAAAGCATAATCAACGCTTCTAAAACATCCTTATGCGTTTGAGTAAGAAGTTCATTTTTAATAATAAAAACCTTATCCCCAAACGAGAAAGCTAATTCTTTATTATTGAGTATAAATTGTTTATACAAAGATGTTCTTTTAATATTACCTCGATCAAAACCCCAAAACAAAAAAGACCTATTTTCAAGTTCAGAACTATTAGATAAAAGACGAAAATCATTTTTAGTAGCAACTATATCATGGTTCATTATATATCCTTTTTGTGAATATCACCAAAGTGCAACTCAACAGTAGGTAAATTATTTCCGTCCATCAACTGATTAGGTATATCGCAATCCTCGTACTCGATAGAAAAATTACTATTTTCACTCCATGCTTTTAAATAGAGAATAGTGTTTTTATTACATCTATTTTTTAAAAGCATTTGAACCCCTAAATTATCCTTGGCTATTAATGTTCTTCTATGAGACATGATAGCATCTTTAATAGTTATTTCATCGTTAGATAAAGAATGATTAAATTTTATGCCTGTAAACAAATTATAATCAGTTTTATAGTCATCTTCACTCACACTTTTAATTTCATAAGTAAGACGTGAAGCATCCACAATAGCCCCTGCCCCTCTTACATTTGCATCATCACGCCCCTCTTTATTAGACTTTTTAGAGTGGTGTATTAGAATAAGTGTTTTATCTTCTTTAGCTACCCACTCATTCAATTCATTCATAAATGCCCTAGCATGAGTATTGCTATTTTCTTCTCCACCAAAAAAGGCTATAAGAGGGTCTAAGACAATTACATCATACTCTTTTACATCATTTTTAAATTGATAGAATTTTTCATTTATGCTAATACCTTTATTTGATACATCTAAAAGGAAAAAAGGAATAGTATCATTACCAGCGATAGCTAAATTTTTAAAAGTATTTTCTTTTTCATTTCTAAAAAAAGTATCTTTAAAATGATTAAATCTTTGTTTTGAATATCCTTTTAAATCCTCACTTAACCATGCAAATATTTTTAACTTTGGATTTTCTACTGCCATTCTCATTAATGCCTGTAAAGTAATAGCAGATTTTGCACTTCCCCCACTTCCCCCAATAATAGTAATTGCTTTTTTGGGTATTGGTAGCCAATCTTTTATATAAAATTCTATTTCTTCTTCTTCTATTTCTGTAATTGATACAGGGCTGACGATAGATTTTCTATTGTCTTCAAAATTTTCAAGTGAATTAAGCAAGTTATCCTTTAATAAAAAAGCACTCTCATCTTTTTCTATTAAGTCATTTCTTGCTCTTAATAAAAAAATGTTCATTTTACGTTTAATACTATATTCTAAAATAGTATCTATATAAGTACTTATTTGAGTTATTGGATTACACGCTAAAATTTCTAAAAATTCATTTTCTTTCCATTGCCCACTATCTACTAATATTTTTTTTATAAATTCTTCATCTATAGGTAACTCTTTTTTATACAGTGAAATATAGCTTTCATAGATTATTTGATGAAAAGGTTTATAAAAATCATCTTTTTTAACTTTTAAATGAATATCATCCAAAATTGCTGGGTCAAACATGATAGCGGACAATATCGCTCTTTCTATGTTTTCATTATAAAATTTAGTCTGATATGTATCTAACTTTGTATCATTACTACCTAATATTAATTTTTTAGCACCCTCGATATATAGAGAGGTCACAGATACTTTTTTTTCTCTTGCTAGTTCTTGTAATTGTTCATGCAGAGGCATTGGAGATTTTAAGGCAAATGCTTTTAAATGTTCACTCATGTTGTGTCCTTTGATTGTTTTTAGTATATTAGTATATATAAAATATATATATAATTAGCTTATTAAGAATATATAAATTTAAAAAAAAGTAAAAAATAGATTTTTTATGATAGTTTGTCTCTACGTATGGGGGGTTTGTCTCTACGTATGGGGGGGATATTCTCTACGTATGGGGGGTTTGTCTCTACGTATGGGGGGTTTGTCTCTACGTATGGGGGGATATTCTCTATGTATGGGGGCAATCTGCTAAAACTTTACTAAAAGTTTTACTAAAAGCTTACTAAAAGCTTTTTAGTAAAAGAGAAGATTAAAAGATTTTTTCTTTTAGAAGAAAAATCCTTTAATCTCTCAAGAGTTCTTTTTGTGTATATGGCTTGATTTTATCATAAAGCTTAATGTTTTCAATAATAGACTGAATGTCTATATAAAATAATTTATCCCAAGTAGGCATTTTATTGGCTAATGTAATTAACATTTTTTTATTAGGCATAACATAAACAATTCTATCAAAATTATCATTGCTTGATCGCCTTACAAAATCTTTATATGCAGTATTGCTTTTTATATGTATTTCAACTTCAATAGCGATACTATGAAGCTGTGTTTGTAAAATTAAATCGGGTACTGCGTGATAAGTGTTTTTATGATGCCAAACAGAAGCACGTGTTACTGTTCCAAGTTTATTTAAGTGATAAAAAAGTATTTGTTCTAACATATTGTGCTGTATCTTGCTTATAACGCTTTGATTTCGCTTTGGGGCATACCCAAGGTCAATAAGTATGTCTTTAGTGCTTTTTGGTAGTGTTATGGCATTTCTAGGCTTGGTTAAGCCTGTAGGCACTAATTGTATTAAACCTTTTTTTTTCATAAGGGATATTTTATTTCTAGCCCCCTGTACTGATTTATAAAAAGTTGTACCAAGTACTTCGGCATAAGTCACACCAAAATAACTTATAAAAATTAATATTTCTAATTCTTTTTCGTTGTATTTAATTTTAATCATAGTTAATCTTCAATCGTTACTTTTTCTCTTGAATAAAATATTTTCCAAAAAAGGTAATCACCTGCAAGGCTGGCTAAATTAATGATAAAAACGAGAGTAACAAAAAAATAAGTATCTACATGAGAAATTTCAACTCCAAACTGATTAATTATTAAATTGACCCATGAAGCTATTATTTGGTCTAAATTTTCACCGAAAAAATAACCAAAAAATCCCCATGCTAAAATTATCATAAGCCCGAAAGCATAAGCTATTTTTACGCTGTATAAAGTTTCAAACCAAATATCGGCTATAGCTTTTTTAACACCCTCTTTAGCCTCTTTTGTATCGCTTGGGGCATAAGCTCTTATTGTGATTGTCTTTAGAAATTGTAAAGCCCATGAAAAAGCAAATACACCTATTGTAAAAGAAACTACACCTAACCATGAGTTAAACGCTCCAAACATTAGCATAATAGGCACAACTATAAACGTACCAAAAAAATAAAAAGTGAATTTTTTTATTTTTGTAGAGCGTTCCAGCACACGCCATTCAGCAAGCCTGTCATGTATTAATGTGTCAAATTTACCTATACCCCTCCCTGTGCCTGCTTCCTCTCTTGATATGTAATTTTGAAGTACGGCTCTCATACCACCTCGTACTTTTTTTTTCAAACTTTCATCATCACCCCTGCCCTCTTCATATTGGTTACGGTGGAAATTTTCACTACCCATTTAAAACCCTTTCTTTTTTAACTATTTTTTGTTATAATTTCACGTTGTGTCTCTTTGAGGCATCTAACGATTGTTTAAGCCAACTTTCCTAGTTGGCTTTGTATCTCCTATACTTCAAAATCAAAAATATTAGAAATCTTCTAGCGGTGGGAATACTAACTTAGGATTGTATTCTGTGTTAATATCATAGCTTGCTTTGATACCCTCTATATTTACTTCTCCACCCTCTATCATTGTTGCTATATCTTCTTTTGTAAAAATATATCCTTTTAGCTGTTTAGCTTTTGGCTTTAGATACATAAAAAAATTATATCCTGTTTGCTCCCCATTTTTGTAAATGTTATTTTCGCATTTAATCATAGGTACTTTAGCATTGTTTACTTTTTTAATGACCCCTGAACATAAAGGGCATTTTAAAGTTTCGTTCTGTGAATTACTCATCGTCTTTCCTTTGGTTTTGTTAAGCATTTATGCTTAACAGTACATCCCTGTAAGATGCACCATTAAATTTAAAAATCTACTATGTCTTCATCAGAGGCATTAGCAAGTATTGATAAAACATCTTCATTAATATTGCTATGGTCACTATGTTCAATTTTTATAGTAGGGTCTTTGATAACCTTAAGTGATTTTAATTCAAAAGTAACTTTATTGGGCTTTGTATCTTTTTTGTTGATTGCATCCCAATTAAAAGGATTAGCACATTTGACAAAATAAGTCTCAATAAATACGGCTGTGTTAAGATACTCTGAAATTAATATAGCGTGTTGTTGAAACCACATCGCCCTTATTCTTGTTGTATTTAATAATGGCTCTAAATCTTGTGAAAAAGTATCTTCCAAATTTCTTTTTGAATATTTTGTTACAACTTCCTCACCACCTAAAAGCCCAACATATTTTAATGTTTCAGTATCAGAGATTTTATAAAATAGTTTAACGGTACTGTTTGATAAAATTGCGTTTCGGATAGAGAGGTCTTCAATTTGTGAAAGGTCTTGAAGTAGTAAAGAACAATTTACGCCAAATCCTGCCAAAGTACTTAATCCACCTGATAATCTTTTTGATACATAAAAAGAAATTTCATCAAAAATTGCATGGCAATTAGCAACTTTTCCTTTTGACTTTTCTTTCCTTACTGTTTGAGAAATATCAATATATAAAAGTTTCAGCATTTGTAGGCTTGATGAGTTTTCCATATCACATTTAAAATATAAAACTTTGCCATTATAGAGAGCTTCTTTTATGGAGTGTTTTGTATGAATATTTGCGTTAAGTAATAGTTCAAAAATTTTCATATAAATCATTTCTAACGCATCTATATTTTTTGCATTAAATTGTAACTCTTCTAAAAGTTCAGTAGAAAAATACATGTTAGATAATTTTTCAATTCTGTTTTGATTAGGCTTAACTTTTTGTAGTTCATCTTGAAGCTGTTTGTATTTCTTTAAATCATCAAATAAGCATCTTACATACTCCATAATAAAATACCAATCTTTAGGATTATCTTTTGTATTTTTATTGTTGGGATTATATAACGCTTCCAAAATTTTTAAAAGGGTCATTCTTTGATTTCCCCTATAGTGTTCAACTGCTGGGTCTGTAGATTTTTCAAACTCTAACGCAACGGATATTTTTTCCCACATTTCAATAATTGTATCATCAACATTAAAGCCACTATATCCAAAATCATTCGGGTAATTTATGATTAAAAAATCTTCGGGTCTGTTTTGTTTTTCTAATTCTTCTTTTATAATTTGAGGCGTAAAATCTTCTTGCTTGACATCAACATAAATTAAGCCTTGTTTATTTCTCAAAGTTTCTAAAATATTATTACCAATAATAATACCTTTTCCCGAACGTGTATATCCTACATATAGCTTATGATTAATCGCAACTTTTGGGATATACATAGGCTTGTATTTTTTCTCGTCTGTGTCATAAGTAACACCGAAAAACTCATAGCCATCTTTACATACATAATTTATGGGATTATATTTTTTTGGGGGGTGGTATAGCTCTTTTTTAGCGGTGGTGATTGATGTAACACTTCTACCAAGATTTGATGCAAAATGTCTAGCTGGAGCTTTTTTTATTTTTTTATTTTTTTTAAGAAAATCAAACAATATCTTACCTTTTTTTGTGGTTATATACTATGTTATGTGAATATAACTATACCTTTTTACGCTATTATCGATATTATAGCATGAATATACTAAGATTTAAAATCTAATTAGTATGTGTAATTTACTATAAAATATATATACTTTAACATTAACCTATCAATAACTTAATATATCTTACTTATACTATAATAATTAAGTATTGATATACTACTTATTCTTTAATTTTTCAATAAGTTTAATAGCATCAAGTTTGTAAAAATTAACTATTGTTGTGATAATTGCTTCTTGAAATTTTATAGGGCTATGTAGTTTTAAATAGTTCATTCTTTTTATATTACTTACAGTAGATTTTTTAGTGTTTACATATTTGTGTACTGTTTCAAAATCACTGTTTAAAAGAGTTGCTAGGTCGTGCATATCTGCAATAGATTTTATTTTTTTAGAGCGGTCTTTTTTTTCTATTTCTCTCTTTGTACTTAATCCTAATTCTTTGATTTTTTGGTAATAAAAAGCTTTGCTTATGCCTAGTTTTTGAGTGGCTTCTAATACTTTCTCACCTTGTAAAATATCCTCGTGTAGTTTGATTATATCATCATTTGTTATCATTAAAAATCCCTTTATTTAATTAAATTTTTTAGCTCGTCATTGGCTTCTATTACCGAGTAGTTCCATTCTCCTAAATACTCATTATTAATACCTTTTACTCTATAAATATTAACTCCCTTAAAGTGATTTTTCCCTTTTTCTATTTTATACTTTAACAATATTTTATCCTTAATTTATATATAAATATCACCCCATTATTTGGGGTAATATTTGTCTTAATTTTACTTGATTATTTTTAGAAATTTAGCAAACTCTCCAGCAGTTTTAAAACCATTTTCTAACGCTAATCTAATGATTGTATGACCGTTTTTACTGTAATTCATAACTTAGCCCTCCTTACTATTAGAAAGATTTGTAAGCTCATTACATGATACATATAACTCTTGATATGTGTCATTGTTTTTAGTCTTTTTTTGACGCTGTGATAGCTTTCCTACTATGGCAATTCTTGACCCTGTAGTAATGTTCTCTTTTGCATATTCTGCATCTCTTCCAAATACTGTAACCTCTGTAAAAACAGGTTTGTTTTTTACATCATTGTTAGCTACTGTAAGATAAGCTACTGCCTTTTTATTCTCATTTCCAGCAATAAAATGTGGTGCTTTTGATACGTTTCCGATAAGTGTTACTGTGTTCATGTTGTGTCCTTTAAGATTGTTTTTTATCTAAGATGCTTTACCATTTTAGATATGATATATTATATCCTAATTTTAGGATAATGTCAAGTAAAATATAGATAAATTATCAATTTTTTACTATTATTTTATGTATAAGTAAGGCTATGCCACCTTACTTATATTTTCACTACAACTTAAAAGATAATCAGTTGCTTTTTGTGCTTCGCTGGATGCTTTCCAAAGTATATTTTTATTTTCTCTTATGGCTTTAATCCATCCCTCTAAATATTCTACATGTTGGCAATTTTGGATATTAATATTAAATTCACCACACATAAAAACACTTGTAAGCTCTGCTACTAATTCTTCAAATCCATAGGCTTTACTTGCCATTGAGTCGCCCATTTTTCTATTAAGTCTATCTTTATGCCCTGTGCTGTGTCCTAATTCGTGAAATAAAGTTGAGTAAAAATCTTCTGTACTTACAAATCTTTCTAAAGGTGGTGTGCGTACCTCATCCATTGCAGGGCTATAGCATGGCTGAACCCCCTCATATTTAATAGTAATAGGTAGTGAGCTTATATAGTCCTCTACACGCCCTATTGTCTCATTTTGGTATGTTTTAGGTTCTTCGATATTAAACTCTAATCCCTCTATTTGTTCAATGTTAAATACTGTATAGTATTTAATCATAGGGTATTTTGTTTTTTCGCCCTTATCGTTTAACTTCTTGCTCTCTGCCATAGTGTAAAAAAATACAGATGTGCCACGCTCTCCTTTTTTTACTTTGCCACCCATTGCTAAAGCTTGTTTAAAAGTCATATAGCGATTAGTTGAATATCCTCTATCAATAGATTGCATCCATAATAAAAGGATATTGATGCCTCTGTAGCCTTTGCTAGTGCTTTCATTTGATGGCATACCAGCGTTTGACCCACTCCAAGATTTTACCCATTGTTTCCCGTTCTCTTCCATAGAGTCGATTAGTTTGTTTACAGCCTCTTCGTATTTTTCTTTGATAGTGTTTTTCATGTTGTGTCCTTTGATTGTTTGTACGTATATTATATCTAATTTATCGGATAATGTCAAGTAAATATACATAAAATATTAATAAATTATGTATATTTTATGTATTATAGAAATTGTGATAAGAGGTTGCCTTTTTCGTCTCTGTCTTCATCCCAATATTTAAGCCATGTTGTTACCTTGTTTATATCGTTATCATTGATAAATAGATTATCAGTACCATAGGGGCATACGCCTACCCAAAGTTCTTTATCAAAATAAACGGTGCATCCATTATCAAAATCTAAACTTTCGCCTATTGTAAAATTAATTTCAGTCATTTTAAATCCTTTAAGAAACAACACCCTAAAAAGGTATTGCCGTCCATCCATCTTTAATAAGTGTAAGTAAGGCATTAGCTAAAAAAACGTCTGTCTCCTCCACGTCCATTGGGGGCTTTATACATTTTGTATATAGGGTAATCTCATTTTTCATAAGTGTAATTATTTCATGTTGGTAAAGACCTGTTAAGTCTTTTAGTTCTTGTGTAAGTTCGTGAAATTCTTTCATGTTGTGTCCTTTGATTGTTTGTACGTATATTATATCTAATTTATCGGATAATGTCAAGTAAATAACGCATAAAATATAAATAATTTAATAATAAAATATGTATAAAGTATAAGCAAAAATAGGGTATAATGGGGTAACTAGACTAAGGTTAGTACGATGTTAACAAGTTTAGTTTAAGGTTAGTCAATGTGAATAACTTTGAGAGTAAGATTAGTTTTTCTTATGGGGTGGGTGCAAAAGTTCAAAATTTGGTCAAAAAATCCAAAAGTTGGGCGAAAAATACGCATAAAATCCCAAGATAGACTAAAATACGCATAAAATAGGGGGCTAGATGCTTAAGGTGGGCAAAAAATGACATAAACTAGGCATAAATTGTAAAATATGGGCGTAATGTGTAGGTTAGTAACATGTGAATAACTTAGTTTAAGGT